>Ga0190304_1001590_pt1 | contig 10080 bp, 9 predicted proteins | sample 48700712_MG_FD_161670 | JGI IMG/M metagenome (GOLD analysis project Ga0190304, IMG submission 161670) | Hydrothermal vent sediment bacterial communities from Southern Trench, Guaymas Basin, Mexico - 4870-07-1--2_MG | ecosystem: Environmental > Aquatic > Marine > Hydrothermal vents > Sediment ... | reverse complement strand
CGTTAAAAGCTAGGGCAAAAAGACTGGAACAAGGAGGGATGATTATTGCTCTTCCAGAGTTAGTTTTTTTCTTTTCTTCAGACAATATAGTAGACATAAAACTGAGAAATCCCGAACAACCTGGACGTATCTTGGTAGCAGAATTTATGATTTTGGCTAATTACCTGGCAGCCATGTTTATGGAGGAAAAGGGGATACCTGGTATCTACCGTTCCCAGTTACCTCCCAGAGACCGAGTAATGAATGGAACCTCCAAAGATATTTTTATTCTTTACCTCCAGCGAAGACTCCTTAGTCAGTCTCAGTTAAAAACAAGACCTGCATTTCACCATGTGTTGGGTTTGGATAAATATACTAGTATTACTTCTCCCTTAAGGCGGTTCTTGGATTTAATTCTCCAGAGACAGATGGTCTATTATCTTCAAGAAGGTAAACCCCTTTATACAGAGGATGAATTATCCTCCCTTATTCCTTATTTTGAAGACATAATCCACCGTACAAACATGATTTTTTCTCAACGAACAAAGTATTGGGTGCTAAATTACCTTAAAAAAAGAATTAAAACCACTGCAGAAGCCTATATTTTGGAAGAGACACAACAGGGTTATAAGGTATTATTGCCCGACTACTTATTAGAAACAGTTTTAGCTGTGGCACGAGGTAAATTTAAGCAAGGTGATAAGATAAAGATTAGGATAGAGGCAGTTAATCCCCTTAAGGAATTGTTAAAAGTGGGTCTAGGATAAATGTCATTGAGTTTGGATAAATTTATAGAAAAAATAAAAAAGCATCCGCATTATTCTGAAATAGGCATGATTGCTTGCCATTTAGGTGTAGTAAGAGGGACTTCTCGTAATGGTCAATCTGTAAAAAAACTGAGTGTTCAGGTAAATCATGAAAAACTTAAGGAAATTATTACCAATATAAAAAAAATGCCAGGGATTGTGGAAACCTTAGTAGAGGCTAAACAAGGTGTCTTTACTGTAGGAGAAACACTTATGGCAATAGCAGTGGCAGGAGATATTAGAGAACATGTGTTTCCTGCTTTAGAAAAAACGGTGAATCTTATAAAAAGCAAAGCTATAACTAAGACAGAACAATATTCTAAGGAGGAGAGGAATGGGAACTGATGTGGAACGCCTTCGCAATGTAGCCTTTATTGCTGCTGGAGGAGCAGGCAAAACTTCTTTAGCCGAGGCCTTACTTTTTACCACTAAAGCCACAGAACGCTTAGGGAATGTAGATAAAGGAACTAGTGTCCTTGATTATGAACCAGAAGAGATAAAAAGACATATGACCATTACTACTTCCTTTCACCATTATCAATGGAAAGACCACCGGGTAAATATCATAGATACTCCGGGTGATAACAATTTCCTTTCAGAGACATTTATTACTATCCAGGGAGCTGATGGTGTTGTTTTGGTGATAGATGGTATGGATGGTGTGAAATTTCAGACCGAAAAAATTTTAAATCATATCCATCATTATCAACTTCCTACCCTTATTTTTATCTCTAAAATGGATAAAGAACACGCTTCCTTTGAAAAAACCCTTGAAGATATAGTCAATTCTTTAGATATAAAAGCAGTTCCTGTCTGTTTACCCATTGGACAAGGAGAGAACTTTGAGGGAATTATCAATTTATTAACTATGGAAGCTTGGATTTATCAAAAAGACGGTTCTGGTAAATTTAGCAAAAAAGAGATTCCCAATGGACTCAAAAATAAGGCGGAAGAGCTTAGGGAAAAAATGGTGGAATTTTTGGCAGAAACCAATGATGTCCTTTTAGAAAGATATTTAGAAGGAGAGGAGATAAAATCAGAAGACTGGTTTAATGCCTTACATGAAGGCACAGTGAAAAAAATGTTTATGCCTGTAATTTGTGGTTCAGCTATTCTTAATATAGGCACTCACTTGGTATTGGATTTAATCAACCATTGTTTACCTTCTCCTTTAGAAAGAGGAGCAGTTAAAGGTTATCACCCTGAAACTAAACAAGAATTAAAAAGGAAACCTGATCCTGATGAGCCCTTTTCTGCCCTGGTTATAAAAACAATTTCTGACCCATTTGCTGGGCGCATCAATGTATTCCGTGTATATTCAGGCAGATTGCATTCAGACACTCCAGTATTAAATACTACTAAAGGTTACAAGGAAAAAATAGGTCAATTATTTGCCTTGATGGGTAAAACTCAGAGACTAATTCAGGAAATTAAGGCAGGTGATATTGCTGCTGTGGCCAAATTAAAAGAAACTCTCACCGGGGACACTCTTAGTGATATGAAGTCACCTATTATATTTGAAAGTGCCAAATCATTACCTCCTGTAATTTCGTTTGCAATTGAACCAAAGGCCAAAGGAGATGAAGAAAAAATTTTCTCTTCTTTAGTCAAATTATCCGAAGAGGATCCTGCTTTGCATTTAGAACGAGACCCTCAAACAAAAGAACTCATTCTTTCTGGTACAGGCCAACTTCATATAGAAAATACTATTGAGAAACTTAAACGCAAATATGGAGTGGAGGTTACCCTGAAAAGCCCAAAAATTCCTTATAAAGAAACTATCAAAGGGAAAGCAAAGGCTCAAGGAAAATATAAGAAACAAACAGGTGGGCGCGGGCAGTATGGTGATGCTTGGGTAGAAATTGAGCCATTACCTAGAGGAAAAGGATTTGAATTTGTAGATAAAATTGTAGGTGGAGTAATCCCTCGGAATTACATCCCAGCAGTAGAGAAAGGCATCAGAGGAGCAATGGTAGAAGGTATCCTAGCTGGCTATCCAGTAGTAGATGTGAGGGTTCATCTAGTAGATGGAAGTTATCACCCTGTGGACTCATCTGACCTTGCCTTTCAAATTGCTGGCTCTATGGCCTTTAAAAAGGCCTTTATGGAAGCAAAACCCATCTTGCTTGAGCCTATTGTAAAGTTAACTATTACCGTCCCAGATGAACTTATGGGGGATGTTATTGGAGATATAAATGGGAGACGAGGAAAGGTGCTGGGTGTGGAAGCCAAATCTAAATACCAAATAATTACTGCTTTAGTACCTATGGCGGAGGTAACAACTTATGCTTCTGATCTAACTTCTCTTACTGGAGGAAAGGCTTCTTTTACTCAAGAATTTTCTCATTATGAGGAGGTTCCTGCTCAACTGGCGGAAAAAATCATTGAGCAGGCAAAAAAGAGATAAAATTATATGTAGTTGACAAATAAAAAAGGGTATAATATACCAGTGCGTTTCAAATAAAAAAGGAGACAAAGATGGGATTACAAGAATACGAAACAGTAATCATAGTGGACCCCAATCTTTCAGAAGACCAAAAAGAAGAAGTGTTTGCTAAAATGGAAAATATCATAAAGCAACATAATGGTATCCTTAAGGAAATAGAAAAATGGGGGCTCAGAGATTTAGCATTTAAGGTAAATCATGAACAAAAAGGGTATTATGCCCTTTTGCGCTACTATGGGAAATCCGATATTGTGGAAAAATTAGAGAGAAACATAAGAATGAATGATAAAATTATCAGGTTTCTAACTATAAAAGTTAGTCCAAAAGCAAGTCCGGTTTCCACTATGGAAGCTCAGGCAGAAGCAGGATGATAAAGTGGGAAAAGAAATTTTTAAAATTTTATTAAGGGCCTTTTCAGAAAACTGTTAGGAACCAAAAGGAGGAGTTTTATGGCCACACCAAATAATACTAAACGGAGATTTTATATCAGACGGAAATTTTGCCGTTTTTGTGCTGATCCCAAATTAGAAATTTCTTATAAAAACATAGACATATTGAGACAATTTATCACTGATCGTGGTAAAATTATGCCCCGAAGGATTTCAGGCAATTGTGCTCGCCATCAGAGACAAATTACTATAGCTATCAAAAGAGCACGGCATCTTGCTTTATTACCATATACTACTACAGGGTTAGAAAACAGACAAAAAGGGAGGTAATATGAAAGTTATCCTAAAAGAAGATATTTCTTCTTTGGGCAGGATGGGTGATTTAGTGAATGTAGCTAACGGTTATGCAAGGAATTACCTCATTCCTCAAAATAAGGCATTACCAGCTACTCATAAAAATCTAAAGGCGTTAGAACAACAACGCCAGATATTGTTACAAAAACGTGAGAGAGAAAAACATCGAGCCCAAAACTTAGCTGCCAAACTTACTACCTTAACTTGTGAAATTCCCAAGCAGGTGGGAGAAGAAGGGAAAATATTTGGTTCGGTAACCACCATGGACATTGCCCATTGTTTAGAAGAAAAGGGCATTAAAATTGATAGGAAAAAGATAATCCTTGACCAACCCATTAAACACACTGGTGAGTATGAAGTGCCAGTCAAATTACATCCAGAAGTGCAAACTTTTTTAAAAATAAGAATAATTGAGGCTTAGATGAAGTCATCTTTGTCTCCAAATAGAACCCAGGCTTTTAAAATTGATGTTTTCCAAAAAACTTTGCCTCAAAATATAGAGGCAGAGCAAGCTGTTTTAGGTGGTATTCTTATTGATAATGAAGCCATTCATCAGGTTTTAGAAATTGTTGAAGTTGAGGATTTTTATAGGGAAAGTCACCGTAAGATATTTCTGGTTTTTCTTGAATTATATGAGCAAAATCAGCCTATAGATTTAGTTACTGTTTGCGAAGCCTTACAGAAAAAGCAGCAGTTGGAAGAAGTAGGTGGAGCGACGTTTTTGGCCAGTTTGGTAGAAGTTATTCCTACTGCTTCAAACATTGCATATTATGCTAAAATTGTTAAAGAAAAATCTATTTTAAGAAAGCTTATTACCAGTGCTACCTACATTATTAACCAATGTGTGGCCCCTACTGATGAAAATATAGAGGAAATTTTAGATAAGGCAGAACAAACTATATTTGAAGTAAGCGAAGAGAGAATTCAGACTTCTTATTATCCTCTAAAGGATGTTATCAAATCTACCTTTCAAACCATTCAGTCTATCACTCAAAAAGATAGCTATATCACTGGTATCCCCACAGGTTTTTTTGATTTTGACCGTCTAACATCCGGATTTCAACCTTCAGACTTAATCATCATTGCTGGACGTCCAAGTATGGGAAAAACTGCTTTTGCTCTTAATATTGCGGCTAATGCAGCCTCAAAACATAAAATTCCAGTAGGTATATTTTCATTGGAAATGTCCAAAGAACAACTCACTACACGTATGCTTTGTGCTGAAGCTAAAGTAGATAGTCAGAAATTGCGCTCAGGTTTTTTGGCTGAACACGATTGGCAACTCCTAATTGAGGCGGCTTCGGTTTTATCTGAAGCCCCTATATTTATTGATGACACACCAGCTATTTCGGTACTAGAGTTAAGGGCAAAGGCAAGGCGTTTAAAATCAGAACACAATATTAGCTTAATCATTATAGACTATCTGCAATTAATGAAAGGCAAAAGTGGAAATGAGAGAAGAGAACAAGAAATTTCTGAAATTTCGCGTTCTTTAAAAGCATTGGCCAAGGAACTCAATATACCAGTAGTAGCCCTATCCCAGCTCAACCGAAAGGTAGAAGACAGAGAAAATAAAAGGCCTCGTTTGGCTGATTTGAGGGAATCAGGAGCCATAGAGCAGGATGCTGATTTAATTGCCTTTCTTTACCGGGATGAGGTTTATAACCAGCGAGAAGACAACCCTAATAGGGGAGTGGCTGAAATTATTATTGGTAAGCATAGAAACGGCCCTGTAGGAAAGATAAAGTTAGCATTTTTAGAGAAATTTACCTCCTTTGAAAATTTACAGGTGAATTACGAAGAGGAAGGGGAGGCGTTTGTTACTGAGTGAGTTTAATTTAAACTCAACTTTGACACCTAAAAATCAAAATGCCTATATTTGGGCATTTTTCACCCCTGCTTGTCGGCAGACATCCCCGCCTGCCATCGGGCAGGAATGCTCTTCTGGGTGGATTTACTATCCAGTCTACCTAGATTAGCCAGGGTAATCTGCTTTACTCTTTTGCCTTCTCTTTTGGCCGTGTACAGTAAGAGATATTCTCTTAGTGAGCCATCTTTGTTCTTGCATCTTTTTACCCTAACGAACATGACTTAACGTTAGCATAAATATTTTTCCTTATCAAGAGCATTTTTATATTACACGTAACACTACATTTTTCACAAAACAATCGGTTTGCTTTTTATTTATGTGCATTTTTACTGCATTTTGTTTTTCGGATAGGTCTAAAATAGAGGTTTTGCTGTCAAAGTTGAGTCAAAGTCCATAAGATAACACAATTTTTCCTCTGTGTTTATAGGCTTTATGTTTTGCTAAAGAAAAAATATAGAGTGTTTTTGTAAAAAGGTAGCCAATGCGGTCGGCAGTATGAATTTAGTCTGCTTAGTCTTTATTTTAGGGAGAAAAGTGTTACCATTCTTGTAAATTTGTGATATCAAGAAATAGAAATGACTATCAATTACTCTCATACCGATAGAACTTTTGTTCAGCAAAAATTCAGTGGTATTACCCGGTTTTATGATTTTTTAAATTCTTTGTTAAGTTTGGGTATAGACCATTACTGGCGCTGGCAAGCTGTAAAATATCTAAATGACATTGACGGTGTTGTCTTGGATTTATGTGCTGGCACTTTACCTTTAAGTAAAGCATTGGTGAGGTATACCAATTTTAAAGGGAAAATTGTGGCCTTAGATTTTTGTCAGCCTATGCTTCTTTATGGAAAAAGGAGGTGGCAAGAGAATAGCCTTTCCCCTGTATGTGGAGATGCCCTTTCCCTTCCCCTGAAAGATAAAAAGATTGATGCCATTATGATTGCCTTTGGAGTGAGAAACTTTTCTGATCGCCTTGCCGGTTTGAAAGAAATGTTCAGGGTATTAAAAACAGGAAAAAAGGTGATAATCTTGGAATTCTCCCATCCATATTTACCGTTTTTTAAAAAACTATATTTCGCTTACTTGAAACACCTATTGCCTAGGATTGGGGCTATTATCAGTGGAGATAAAGAAGCCTATAAATATCTAGCACATAGTATTGAGGTATTTTATCACCCACAGGAGTGGATAAGTTTGATGCAAAAAGCAGGGTTTAAACACATCAAACATAAATATTTGACAGGAGGAATTGTTAGTATTTATCAAGGATTTAAAGATTAATCCATATTAAATCTCTGTTTACATTGAATCATGGGAGATTCCCAATATATTTAGTTTAACGAAAGCTACGGTCTAATGCTGAAACGAAAAAGCATGTTATTTTTAGGCAGGGATGACAAATACTTCTTTGGCTTCCTCAGGCATTAAAAAAATAACGGACTCATTAAGCTTTACCTTTATCCCTTCAGGGATCTTTTCTTTGATGGTAACTATAACCCCAGGTACAACTCCCTTTTTCAACAACTCCTGTTTTAATTCCACCTTACCACCTAATTTTTGGACTTTGCCTTTTGCTTGAGTATCAAGTTGTTCTAAAGAAACTAAGGATTCGGTTTTCTCAAGACAGGTTTTGGGGAATTGGTTATATTGAAGAAAATAATAAAAATTGGTCAACCAGTTAGGTGCACCTTCAGGACATTTTTCCATAAATTCAATAAATTTTAAAATTCGTTCCAATCCATCAGGTGACAAGTAATGTTCTATCCTACAGGCGTCTCTGTCTGCTATATTTGCAGGTAATCCCAAGGCTTCATGGAAAAATTTGAAAAGCAATTGATGACGATATAATGTCTTCTTAGCAATTTCTTCACCTGAAGGTGTCAATTCAACATAACCATAATGTTCATGTTCTACCAATCCTTTTTCAGCTAGAGATTTTAAACCCACTACTACTGAAGCCATCTTAACATTGAGGTGTTGAGCAATATCTTTCACTCTAACTACCTTTTTAGTTTTTCCTATAAGATAAATAGCTTCTAAAAAATCTTCAGCACTTTCTGTTAATTTAGCTTTTTTAGACATGACTTATTTCAAACTTAGTTAATTTTTTTAAAAAAGTCAAGGGTTATTTTCTAAAGTTGATTTTGAAACATTTTTATTGACAATTTTTTTATTTGGGGTAAGTTAACCAATCATGAATAAGGGGGTAAAAAAATGAGAAAGGTTTATTTATTTGGTTTAGTAGGTTTTATCATTTGTTTTTGGGGTTTAACGCAGGTATTTGCTGCCAACTTATGCGTTAACCTCACAGGGGCACATGGTTGTTACACCACCATTCAGGACGCAGTGGATAACGCCAATCCAGAGGATGTTATCTGGGTAGAGCCTGGGGTTTATTACGAAAATGTCCATGTAACTACCGCTAATTTGACCATTCAAGGGGGCACTTATGCTCGGAAACGGAGTCTTTTTGGTGGTGCTAATGGTGCTACTGGGTGGACACTGGCCAACCCTGAGCAGGTAGTGATTGATGCCCGTTCAGATGAAGGCTGTGCCTGCACAGGACCTGGGGTGTGGATTGATGGGGAAGGCGTTCTAGCTAGGCAGAATGATGGTTATGGTGCAGAAAATGTAACCTTGCGTAACCTTACAGTAAGACATGCTTGCGCTTCTGAAGAACATCCTTACATTGGAGATAACATTTATAGCACAGGAGATTATACTACCTTAGATACCGTGCATTCTATAAGTAGCGATTACAGTGGAGTATATATTGAAGGAGATTATGCCACAGTGCAAAACTGCTATTTTGCAGCCAATTTCGGTGCGGTTGGGATAGCTGGAGATTACGCCACAGTGCAGGACAATACCATGTATAACCATCACTATGGTGGGGCATATATTCTTGGTGATGATGCCCTGGTGACCAGAAATACCATTGACGGAATAGACGCAGTAGGCGAGGAGAGTGCGGCCATTCATATAGGCTATGGTGATAACGCAGTGGTTACCTATAATACCATAAAGGGAGTTTATGGGCCTGGAATAATTATTGATGAGGGGAATAGCTGTATGGTTTTTCATAATGAAATTACGTCTACATGTCTTGGTGGAATTTGGCTCTGGGGATCTAATGACTGCACTGTAAACCAGAATACCATTAGTTTGTGCCAGTATGGAATCGTGGTCGAAGGAAACGAAGGTGAGGAGGGTGGTAATACTATTAGCAATAACACGCTGGAAGGTGGTATTTATGGAATTATTGTTATAGAAAATAATCCCACCGTGACCGGGAATACTGTTGATAATTATGCAGAGGGTATTCATATTGACTGTCCTGACACCTGCATTGGTGGGACTATCAGCAATAACCAGGTAGAAAGGGCCACAATAATGGATACAGGATTTTCTCTCATGGTAGATAACATGACCATTTCTAACAATGTAGCTGAACACAACCCTGGAGGAGGGTTTTATATCTCTGGAGATAATAATACCATCCAAAATAACAGTGCCCGCTATAATGGGGGGAAAGGGATAGGAGGGTTCTCCATCACAGGGGATGGTAATGCTATCTCCAATAACCTGGCAGAGCTTAATTGGGACTATGGATTTTATATAGATGGAAATAACACAGTCACTAACAATACTGCCAGGAACAATTACCGGACAGGTATTTGCCTGGATGGTCCAGAAGGGGTTGACCTTACCGTAGATGCCAATATAGTCACTAATAACCATGGTGAAGGCATTGCCAATAATGCCTTAGGTGGTGGCACAACAGTTAGTATTACCAACAATATCGCTACCGGGAATCGGACAGATATTTGTAACAATGGGACTATTGATGTCTTTACTGGAAACACTTACAATACCGGTGGTGATACTACCCCCTGCTGTTTGGAAGGTGCAGGTGGCGAATGAATTGCCCACAACCATAGATAAGAGTAGTGATACCACTTCATGCTGTTTGGAATAACTAGCGTTGAGAATAGAAATGTTTAGTAATTAAAGGGCAGGCAAATGCCTGCCCTTTTTTGTTTTCTTTCTTTTTCGGATAGTTACAGTATAATCCTTGTTAAAACAGACTTTACATTTCTCAGAAAGTTCTTATAATTTTAATGATATTGAGGAGAACAAATGATAGAAGTAAGAAATATCTCTAAGTGGTTTGGAGCAAGACAGGTTTTAAGAGATGTTTCTTTTGAGGTAGAAAAGGGAGAAATTTTGGGATTTT
>Ga0190304_1001588_pt1 | contig 10089 bp, 8 predicted proteins | sample 48700712_MG_FD_161670 | JGI IMG/M metagenome (GOLD analysis project Ga0190304, IMG submission 161670) | Hydrothermal vent sediment bacterial communities from Southern Trench, Guaymas Basin, Mexico - 4870-07-1--2_MG | ecosystem: Environmental > Aquatic > Marine > Hydrothermal vents > Sediment ... | reverse complement strand
CTCACCTTTTAAATGGAAGTCTCTACTTTTCTCTTCTAATTTCCACTCATTTTCTTGTTAAAAATACCCTTTTCCAAAAATCAATCGCGGATTTTGGGTGTTGCCTCAAAGATGGAGTCCCTTGCCTTTCTTATGTTTCTTTCACCAAGAGATTGACCAACCAGGGTTGCTGTAGCCACAGCCAATCCAGAATAGACCACAGAGACCAAACTATTCATGGAAGTAATAACATTTGCAGTGGCAAGCTCGATGGTTCCAATTCTTCCAATAATCCAGAAAAATCCAAGGTAACCTCCGCTTCCAACCAAGCTCTGGAGAATAAGAGGGGTGGAAAGCCTCAATATCCTTTTTGCTGTTTGAAAATCCACATACTTAAAGTAAAAAAGAAAATAATCAGGTTTATAACTCAGAAAACTTACAAGTACAAAATAGAGGGTACAAAGAGCGGTTGATATGGTTGATGCTATAGCTGCACCTTTAACACCCAGCCTGGGGAATCCAAGGTTACCAAAGATAAGGAGGTAGTCAAGGACTATGTTTGCAATTGTAAGGATAATGTTGGCCTTCATCCTGACGCCTGTCTTTCCAATTCCAGCGAAGAATCCATTAAAAACCCTGACTAAAAGAAAAAAGACCAGTCCATAAAACCGATATTTCATATATATTCCAAGGAGGGGAACAACTGTTTGGTCATTGGATAGAATTGGAGCCATAAGATTAACCATAATCCATGAAAACAAGACAATGGGAATGCCAAAAATTAAGGCAATTATAATGGAAGTATCTAGGCTTTTACCACAGTCTTTGAATTTTTTCTCTCCATACCTTCTAGCAACCATAGCCAAGGTGCCATTTCCAATAGCGCCTATGGAATAGGCAATAGTAAAATAAAAAAAGCCACCAAGTGCTGTAGCAGCAAGTGCTTGGGGGCTTATTCTTCCAACCATCATGGTATCTACAACATTGAGAAGGATTAGGGAAATATTCCCCAGCATAACTGGATAGGCAAGTTTTAAGACCTTTTTGGTAAGTTCATTTATCATTTTTTGTCAATGCCTTAAAAGTTCCATTGTAAACCAGATCTGAAAATCCTTTCCTGTCCAGGAAGACCTCTAAATATTTCATAATGTTTATTGAGGAAATTGGTAATCTCTATATAGGCTAAACACTCTTTTAGCTGGTATGTTAAACGGATATCTCCAATATAACGAGCAGGTATTTTTATGGTATTTGCAGAGTCACTAAAATAAAAAGAGCTCCACTCCCCTCTATGCATCAAGCCAAAGGATTTCCATTTTAGATTTAGGGTATATTTAAAGGTATGTTTTGGTTTTTGAATAACATAAAGCTGGGTTTCTTCATCTTTGACCATTAGATAAAGGTATGATAGGTTAACGTTAAATATGCTTAGTGGCTTTATATCCAGAGAGATTTCCGCCCCTTTCCTGCTAATGGTAGCAAGGTTTTCATAGGTGGTAATCTCTCCATACCTGGTCTGTGTTACTGCATCATCAATGTGACTGTAAAATCCACTGGCAGAAAGGGAAAGTTCCTTTAGGGGATTGAAGGTTAGGCCAAATACCAGATTATTCACCCTTTCCATTTTGAGATCAGGATTCCCTTTTTCATAGGTAGAACTGTAAAACCGGCTATGAATTGAAGGGATATTATGGGATTGACAAATGCTGGCCCTGAGAGCCCATTTGCCTAAGGGAAAATTCAGGGTAATTTCTGGATTATATCCTAAGCCAAAGGCACTATAGTAACTAAGGCGAAACCCTGTCGCCAAGCTGAACCATTGGGTTAAGTCCCATTCCTTTGCTACAAAAAGGTGCCCGTGAGGTTCGTGTTTAGTATCAAAATTGTTAGAAGTAATGATGTAATGCTCAAAGGTTACTCCTATTGGGGTCTTTCCTACCCAAGGAAGCTCTAAGGAATAATTTATTGTCTCACCTAATACCTGGGAAAGATATTGATGGCGAAAATTTATATCTGGATTTTTATAATCATCTCCATATCCTGTATAATAGGTTTGACTTTTTAAAGCTCCTTTTTCAAAACTAGCGGTCAGATTCCAGTCATATCCTTTTGCATCAGCATTGGGGGTAGGGGCATAAGTAAGGCCTGGTGGTTGAGATTCACAATAGAATGCATCTAAATTTATGGCCCATTTATTTCCAGCATCTGATTTTTTTTCTAAAAAAAGGTTTTTTATGCGAATGGCCCAAAGGTCCACATATTCCTTGGGCTGGTCATAGTATGTAAACTGAAGCGTTCCTCCTATGGCTGAGGATATCTTTTTTTGCACTATCTTGGTTCTAATCTGGGACCTCTGATAAGTATCAGTAAATGCCTCCCAGGTCCCGCTGATACCCCTCTTTTCCTTCCGAGTGGTAATAAGGATTACACCACCAGCGGTATCATCTCCATAAATAGCAGCACCTGCCCCCTTTACTATCTCAATCTTTTCAATCTCTTCCGCCCAGTATCCTGACAAATTAGTAGTCTTAACCGAGGGGTCGGTAATCCTACGACCATCTATAATCACCACTACATCTTTGCCCGATGAACCTTGAATGAAGACTTTTCCTACCTCTACACTAACTCCTGGTAGGGCATTAAGGAGCTCAGAAAGGGTACGGGCATTAAAACCTTCCAATTCTTTCCTAGTAAAGACCTCCCTTCCCTTTTGCTTATCCTGGGCAGGCAGAGGCAGGGAATGCAGAATTAATATAAGTGAAATTAAAAAAATACACGTGGCTTCTGAGACCTTTCGCACTTGCCTTATGAGTCTTAGGGCTTAACATTAAAGCTAATAGTACTGACATAACCGACCTTTGTGCATTTGGCTAAAAATTCTTTGAAATGGTCTTCAGTCACCTCCTCCATTATACCCACACTTACTACCCATTGCCCTGCTGCAGGCATGCGAAATTGTGCCTTGCCTCTGTATATGATTGCCGAAAGGAAGAAACTATCCGGACCACCAAAGGAGTTACTTGTGGCGGTAATATATTCAAGCTTATCTGGCTTGCTGGAAAAAGGTCTTCCCATAAGATTGATTTGAAACTGCACAATGTCACCAACATGTACACTGGCCAAATCCGTTATGGGTATAATCTCTAATTCGAAGCCTGCAGGCTTAGGTTTTGTCCATTTTTTTATTGAAAAAAATGCCTTAGCAAAGGCCTTATAATTTACGCTGTGTATAATCTTCTTTGCATCCTTGACTTGGTTTATAGGTTTCGTCACCCATTTCCGTTTGCCTTTTTTATCTTGGTACAGGGTAAAAAAACCGGCTTTAGACATAGCTACTACCTGATAGGTACCTGGTTTGGTTCTATCGCTCAAGCTTATCTTTCTTATACCCAGGTCACCACAATGCACAGTGATACCTAAATTGGTCTTAATGGTTTCATTAATTTCCATATTAGGCTTGGGTAATTGGATCCTTTTCCCATCTGGGTCAATGAGTTCATAGCTAGCCAGCCAAAGTTTGGCTCCCTGTGTAACTAGCAAATCGTCCATAGGAACGGTGTGTCCATATCCTAAGGAAACTGTGACATGCCCTGGTGGAAGAGCAAAGGACTCATAGAGATTGACCCATAACATATGGGCCAAGGCTTGTGATGAAAAACCAATCAATAAAAGCCCAACAATAACAATTAAACTCCTTTTTTGCATAGTAGAAACCATTTCAACCTCCTTTTAATTTAGACATCATTCCTGAACCGGATGTATTTTTGTACATTCGGTCTTCAGGAAGGCATTCCATTATATGCAGTCCCTTCACTCCTAGGCATTAACCCAAGTCAGCACATCCAGAAGTCTCGTTTAATGTGGATAAGGGCCATTATAGAGTTCTTCATAAGTTAATTTCTCACTATGGTAGCCAATTTTTTGCGATAAATCGAACAACACTTGAGTCGGTGCCATATGCCCCGATATCGCCAACAGCATGGTGGTGCTGTACTTTGGCGAATTCAGGGTCTTTCCGAGTTTCTTCCACAATCACAACTTTCATTGTCATTACTATACCACCTCCTTCCTTTTTTATTCTAGGTCACACACGACTTGATATGTGACCTGCTACTCCATCCAGTTAGCTGGGCGGTCAATTAACTGGAGGAAAAAATTTTTCCTTAAGCCCAAGTTTTTGCAAGAAAATTTTTAGAACTTGTAACATAACATTCCCCTAACATTTGCCCTGGGTGCTGGAATATATTGCTTAGGACCAAAATACGCAGTCCAAAGGTATCCATAGTCTGCATTAAATATATTGTTAACATAAAACCTAAGCTCAAATTTTTTCCATGAATAAGTGGCATAGGCATCGAACACCACAAAATCGGGTGCCTTAAGGGTGTTTTCTTTATCTATATAATAGTCACCTTGATAGTTTCCTGATATACCTAACTTCAAATTCCAAGGGGTTTCATAATCAACACCGAATTTTACTATGTCTCTCCAACAAAGTTCGGGCTTCTTACCTGAATAGTCTAATAGATCTCCTGTAACCATGTCATAGTCTTTATAATCTTCATACTCTGAGTAATCTAATGCCAAATTCGCCCAAAGAGACAATCCCTTAAAGGGGCGGAATTCGGTTTCAATCTCGAATCCTTTATGAACGAGTTCTGCGGCATTGGAGTATTTATTCTGTCCCAGCTCAGGATAGAATTGCCACACAATGGCATCGGTAAGCTTGTTATAGTAGCCTGTGAAGGCGAGATCCAAACGATTCCATAGTGTCCCTTTATAACCAGCCTCCCATGAATCTGCTTTTTCCTCTTTTAGCTCTTCACCACCAGGCTGCTGAACCTCAAAAGCACCCCAAGGTGCACGGAATGACCTTGAGTAACTGGCAAAAAGGTGATGCCCTGGTAAAAATTCCCAATCTAGGGCTACTTTTGGACTCCAGAAGTCAATGTCTAAAGAATGATCCACAACACCAGCTCTCCACCCTGTGGTAACCTCCTTTGTGTCTGTTTCAACCCTGTCGTATCGCAGACCCACACTCAAATGAAGGTTTTTAAGGATAGAAAGTCTATCTTGAAAGAACACTCCCCACCTAGTTTCATTCCAATCGGTTGTCCTATGCCGATCTGCCCAGGGAAAAACATATTTATGTCTGTCATCGCTTTCCACCCGGCTTCCGCACAAACCTATTGAAAAGAAGTTTTCCATTCCAGCAACCGGGTAGGTTAAATTGACATACGCCTCACTGTAAAACTGGTCCATCTCGTTATCCCACCAACGATTGATAGTGAAGCGACCCGGAATCTCTACATGAAATACCCGGGAATCATCATTGGTTTGATAGTGTATGTCAGCCACTAATTCCACATAATCACTAAAGAAATGATTAACTTTTAAAAGAATGTGGTGTAGATTGCTACTCAAGGTGCCCTCAGGGTCTTCACCTTGTCTGCGATTCTTTTTCAGGACGTCTTCAGGAGCCCCCTCCCCCCACATTCCATTCATCTCATTCCAGTTACTGACCCACAACAGCTCAAAATTGGTAGATAGAGTCGGCTCAAAATCTAAACGCGCCATTGCTTTGCGGGCTATAGAACTATAATCATCGGTATAGGCATCGCTGTCTACATGCTGGTAGGCCAGATGATATCTAAATTTACCGACCTTTCCAAGGATAGACCCCCGTGCATCTTTTTCATCATAGCTTCCATAACCAAAAGATGCATATGAGGTAAAGGTATCTGTCCCTTTTTTGGTAAGAAGGTTGGTAGTCCCCATTACTGAGCCACCACCATAAAGGGCCGAGGCTGGACCTTTCAAAAACTCCACCCGTTCCACAGCCTGGACAGGAAGCATATCTAAGGTCATCCCCCTGTTAAATGGGATATCTTGCATTTCCACACCGTCGACTAGCATCTTAAGGTAGCGGTCAGCCCTCCAGGTGCCACGCATCTGAAGACCGCCCATGGCAAAGTTGATACCTGTAGCGTTCCAGGGCGTGGCATTAAATGAAACACCAGGCACACGTTTATTAACGGCATTCAGAACATCAGGTGCGCCTGCTTTTTCTATATCCACATCTGTCAAGACATTGATCTGTTGGGGGACCTGCGCTATAGGCTCCTCTACTCTACGGGCCGTTACCACCATTTCCTCTATTTCTACCGGTCTTTTTACCTCCTCCTCTTTTTCCTCTACCTCTTCTTTCTGGGCCACCACTATTTCTGCTTTTTTCAAAACCACTGTCCCCTGGCCGGTAATTACATAGGTAAGGCCAGTGCCTTTTAAAATCTTTTTCAGGGCCTGGGCCGGGGTATTTTTGCCTTGGACACCATTGGTCATTTTTCCTTCTACAAGCTCATCCGAGTAGGCCAGGTTGATACCTGAAACCCTTTCGTAAGCCTCTAAGGCTGATCTCAAAGATTGTGCCTCAATATAAAACATTTTGGGTGCATTCATTATGTCCTTTGTTTGTGCTATTACTGGCAGTGTACCAATGTTCAGGAAAGCAACTGCCAAGAAGAGCAGGGAAAGAATGTTTGCCAGAAAAATTGTCCTTGCCTTTCTAACTCTCATTTCTGTTTCCTCCTTTTCTAATTAGTTGGTTGTTGTCTGTTACCCATATATATTTATTGCTTATCGCTACATAGCACGATGCTACCGTCAGCCGCAGTTTTGGTTTTAAGGGAAAAAGCTACTTTAATGGCTGAGAGCACCTCATTTAAATCGCTATTAGAAAATGTCCCTGTAAAACGCTTGTTCCAAAAATCAGGCTCCAACCGCAGCTTTACCTTATGGTAATGTTCCAATTCACGTAGCACCTCAATTAATGGCATGGAACGAAATACAATCTTTCCTTTACGCCAGGCTAAGACATCTGCTATGCACGAGGCCCGCACCCTATCCATCCGTCCCGACCAGTTATAATCCACTCCCTGGTTGGCCTTGAGCACAACTGCCCTGCTCAGGATGCCACTATTTCTTTCAGGCTTTGTGACCACCTGAACCCTTCCCTGTTCTACATCTACTGCCACTCTGCCATTTCTGCTACGGACATTGAAACTGGTGCCCAGGACCCTCACCATCCCATTGTGGGATTTGACCTCAAAAGGTCTTTGGGTGTCTCGTGCTACCTGAAAAAAGACCTCGCCCTCGGGCAGGTCCACCTTACGCCGCCATTTGCTGAAACGGACAGTAATAACACTGTCTGCATTCATTTCCAGGATTGAACCATCCTTCAGGGTAATCTTTTTTTGCTGACCAATTTCTGTAACATAGGTTTGCCCCCTTCCCATAAGATGAAACCAGCATTCCATTATTTGTGCCCTAAAAAAGGCCACACCCACCACCAAAAAAATCATTATTGTAAGAGCGGCTAAACGCAGGCGAGGCATGGGAAAGAGACGATGGCCCATAGGCTCTACATCCGGCACTTCTGATGGAGAGAGAATACCCACTTCTTTCCAGGTATCTTCCATTTCTCTAAAGGCAGTCTGGTGGGATATATCTTCATTGAGCCAGGCCTCAAATTGCCTTTTTTCATCCTGGGAAAAATCCTCAGCCCTTAATCGGGCAAACCACTTGGCAGCCTGCTCAAGAACTTCATCCTTTGACTTTCTTTTCTTCCAAAACATTTTTATCTAATTATAAAGACGGATGTGGATAAAAAATCCCCTATCCTAAACTGTCAATTTTTTTGTTAAATTTTGGCTATAAAAAGATGGGCTTTTTATTTGAGTGCAGCTAAATGTTTGCGTAAATGGAAAAGGGCCTTGGCTATATGATTTTCTACTGTTTTAGTGGATATATTTAGGCGTTTTGCAATTTGACTATAGGTGAGATTGTCAAATCTGTGCAATATAAAGACCTCTCGGCAACGGGAAGGCAATTCAGAGAGGGCTTTTTGAACCAATTTTTTCCTCTTTTGGGTGTCAAGTGCTACATCTGGCAAGGGTATAGTTGACAGTTGTTCTTCAATCTCAACACTTTCAATATATTTCGCGTGAATACTTTTGCTACGAAGCATATCTACAACTAAATTCTTGGCTATCCGAAAGAGATAGGCTTCAGGAGACTTCAGTTTACCTGTGCCATTGGAACCTATTAGCCGCTTAAATGCCTCTTGTACCCCATCAGCAGCATCTTCATGAGAGCCAAGCCTTTTTAAAAAGAAACTATAAAGGCTGTGGTAATGGTTCTTATAGAGTCGAATGAGCACCTCTTTTTCCTGACTCATAAAAACCCCTTCCTTATAGAATAGAGGCTATGTTAATATAATTAACTTTAATACAATAATAAAAATTTGTCAAAATATTGACAAAAAGTTTTGTTTATGCAATATAGATAAAAATTACAATTTTATAATAATATGCTATGAAAAAGATGGTGTCTATATTATTTTTATTACCTTTATTGAGCCTTATAATGGTCCATACTGATGCCCAGGTAAGCCCTGAACAACTTCAAAAAAAGGTTATATCTACTATTGAAATTCGTAAGAAGACTCAAGAAAAAGAAGATGATTGGGCTGATAAAAAGGCAAAGCTCATTGCCCAGTATCGCTCTTTAAAGGCAGAGGCGGAGCACCTTAAAAAGGTAAGGATAAAGACAGAAGAATTACTCAAGGCAAAAAGGGATAGAGTTTTGGAACTCAAAAGAAGGATTAAAGAATCTGCTAGAATTAGAAAGGAGCTTGGGTCTTATCTAGAATCTGTAGTAATAGAGTTAGAGGAATTCATAAAAAATGACCTCCCATTCCTATTAAAGGAACGTTTTGACCGCATTGGCTCAATCAAACACCTTCTTGCCCAGCCAGACAAACCAGCCGCAGAAAAGTATCGCAGGGTGATGGAGGCATTGCAGGTAGAGACAGAATATGGGCAAACGGTAGAGGTCTATCAAGAGAATATTAAATTAAATGGCAAGCCGCTACTGGTGGATGTCCTTAGATTAGGTAGACTATCTCTATTTTTCCAGACACCTGATGGAAAGGTAATTGGACACTTTGATAGAGCAACAGGCAAGTGGGCTCTCCTTCCCTCTAAATACAGGTCAGAAATTAATAAAGCTGTAGAAATAGCTAACAGGCAGCGGGCCATTGAGCTGGTGAAACTACCTATAGGGAGGATTGTAATCCCACAAAATGAGAAATAAATGTTTACATGGAGGAGAATTAAAAATCCTAAGCACTCGGATTTAGGGTTTGTGCCTATGATATTGACTAAATACATGAAATGGCTGGCAGTAATATGGATTTTTTTGTTAACAGTCCCTGCCTATGGTGAGGATATGCGGGCTGCCTATAAGAAGGCAAAGGCTGACCATGAGAATGCCTTAGCTGAGGCTAAGGCCAGTGAAGAGCGCATCTTAAAAGACCGTGCATCCTTAGAAAGAAAGATTAAGGAGCTTAAATCTGAGATAAAAGAGCTAAATCAAGATATTAATGCCATGCACAGTGAGTATCAAAGATTAAAAAAAGAAGAGATTAAATTATCTCAGAAAAAGATAGAAGGTGAGATGGATATTAAAGAACTGATAGGAACAGTAAGGGTGGTTGCCCGTGACCTTGAAACCATTGTTAACCAATCTTTTTTAACTGCCCGTTTTCCTGAACATAAGAAGATGCTTAACCCCATCTTAAAAAAAGACCGCTTTCCTGGACTTGATGATTTAAAGACCATAACTAATCTCTTTTTTAAACTAATGAAATCATCTGGTGAAGTAGTCTTATATAAAGGCCCTTTTGTTAACCGCTCAGGCATTGAACAAAATGGCAATATCTTAACCATTGGGGGATTCACTGCTGCCTATACTACGGGTGGAGAAACTGGATTCCTCAACTATTCTGAAGGAAGCCATCGCCTCTTTGCGCTTTCAGCACTCCCATCATGGACCATTCGCAGAAATTTAAAGCAATATATGAAGGGAAAAAGTGAGGACGTCTATTTAGACCTCTCTAAAGGGGCTGCTTTACGCCAAATTACTCATAAACTTACCTTAGCAGAGCAGATAAAAAAGGGCGGAATTATTGTGTGGCCTATTTTGCTAATAGGGCTTGTTGCCCTCATACTAATAGTAGAAAGAGGAATCTTTCTTAAAAGGGTTCATACC
>Ga0190304_1001587_pt1 | contig 10089 bp, 11 predicted proteins | sample 48700712_MG_FD_161670 | JGI IMG/M metagenome (GOLD analysis project Ga0190304, IMG submission 161670) | Hydrothermal vent sediment bacterial communities from Southern Trench, Guaymas Basin, Mexico - 4870-07-1--2_MG | ecosystem: Environmental > Aquatic > Marine > Hydrothermal vents > Sediment ... | reverse complement strand
GCTGGAGGATTTTGTTTATTGGTTTAACAACCGTAGATACCACCTAGGTATCTGCGGTTATCCCGCAGATGTTTATTTACGAAAACAGAATGTTACCGATGTTACTTGACATTACATAGGCATAAGATTTTTAATAGCCTTTTTATATCCTCTCAGTACTGCGGGGATGGCCCAGTCCGGTACGGCGATGGATTGCTAATCCATTGGTGCTTTGCACCTCGGGAGTTCAAATCTCCCTCCCCGCGTGTATGTCACGTTAAAAATTTTTGGAAAATTAAATAAATTGATAAATATTATAATACTTGAAAGGGGGATATTTTTGATAAACAATCGCAGGGGTGAGTTGGAAATCCTTATAGACATATTAAATCTTGCAAGTAGAGGTGTAAAGAAAACAGAGATTCTTTATCAAGTTAACTTGAGCTATTCCCAACTTAAAAATTATCTATCCTTTTTGACAGAAAGAGATTTTGTTAGGGAGGAGAGGGATAACAATGAGCATACATATAAGATATTCAGAATCACAGTAAAAGGAGAGGAGTTACTTAATATGCTGAATCAGGTTGTATCTTATCTAAAATAATTTATCAAGCTATGGTATCAAGCTGATAATTCTCTATTCCTCTCTCTCCTAGAAGGATCTCAATCTCAATAGGTGTCAGTACTGGTATTGAAAATCTCGATGCTTCATCTATTGCCACCCTTGGACAGGCTGTAGATACGAGACACTCTATGTCGGAAAAATTATTTGGTATATTTGGTTCTATAGCGTCAGCAACCAGTCGGTAAACCTTTCTGCCCTCTCTTCTAAGTTTCTCTTCAATCTTTTGAGCTAATGCTAATCTCATCTGACCTGGTTTTGTGCTTACAATTATGCCAAAAACCTGTGCATTTTGAGCTATCGTGATATAACCATAACGTCTCCTTATTAACTTGTTTTTTTCTGTTTCTATTTCATCTTTCAGAATTTCAAGAGTGAATGGATTTGTTACAATAACAGGTTTATTTGTTGATAGAGATACAGCTAAAGCATGAAATCTTCCACTACCAACAAAGAGAAAGGAATTTACCTTATCTTCTATCGATTTTGCAGTGCTTACGTCACATCCTAAAACCTGACCCTCTCTTGCAATTCTTTTATCGCCCTTGCCAACAACTGGAATAAAGCCATTTTGCTTGAGTGTTTTTTCCATATCTGGTAATTTTTCTATATGCTGTGCCGTTGTGAGTAATCCTATCCTTCTTCCCTCCAGTTTTTTTATTGCACGTTTAACAGCCTCTTCCTCGCGAGCAATAGCATTGACATTTACAAACAGGGTTGGTATAGATAATCTAAGATTTGGGATTGGCAAGTGACCGAGTTGTACTATCATATCAGCTTTTATTTGCATCGCAGTATGCAAAGGAACGTCACAGGCGCCATAGCATGGATCATCACTTACCAAAACTTTCGCTTTTGTCTTTTCTTCTATCTCATTAACAATCCTGAATGCATGCATCTTAATTCCATCTGGTATCTGTAATAGAATCCTTCTGCAGCGATTTCTGATTATTTCTTCTATTATCTGAGAAACATCAAAACTATAGCTGCCTATTCTCATGCATTTACCCCAGCATTGGTATCATAAATATAGTGTCTATTATAACTAACGATAGAGCTGCTGGAACAAACCTTTTGTATACCTTGCTTAAATCTGTCTTAAAGTATTCGCAGGATACAACTACACATAGATGAACCGGAGAAATGATATATCCAACCAATGAGCTGGTAAAGATCAAGCTTGTTATTGCAACAATGTTCGTTCCTACAAGTGGAAACAATGGTTCTATTATTGGATATGAAAGGGCAACGGCTCCGAGATTGTATCCTGTTATCACTCCAAATATAAACGGTACAAGTACTATGATGATTATGGCAGGTAGATATGATGTGCTTGTAATACCCGAAATAATCTCAACTGTTCCAGATGTCTTTATCATCTCTCTAAACGTCATAATTCCAACAATTGCAAGAGGAAGCTTCCAAGATAAGCCCTTCTTCAGAATTTTTGAATAATTTCTATCTGCTAATCCATCTATAACAAGTAAACCAAGTAAGGCAAGTATGCCAAAAGGTAGAGAGATCAGTATAGATGTGGTTGATGGAAGGCGAGAAAATATAGATATTAACATTGAAAGCATGATAGGCAGTATTATAGGAATTAGATAGAGAAGTCCTCTCTTCTCGAAGTTTTCCTTAATGTTATTTTCCTTCATTACCTTTTCAGGTATGCTTCTCTTCAAAATGAGGACACCAATGATTGCCATAAACAAAAACCCGGGGATTTGTATAGCAACGAGATCATAGATATTGATATTGGAAAAATCCTGACTGCATATCAATATCATAGCAGAGGAAAATGGATAAACAAAGAACCAGATGTGTCTGAACCATACATTCAGTATTGTCTTGTTTTCCTTACTAACGCCAAGTTTGTCTCCCTCTTTATCAACCATAGGAGCTGAAAATAATGCCCCACCTGGAACAGGAAGTAAACCAAAAACAGCAGGTATAACTGCCAATATCGAACCTTTAGAGAACACTCTTCTAAGGCTGTCTATGAGTTTTGTCATTGCCCCGGTTTCTTGCATCATCACAGCAAGGATGTTTATAAATAACATAATAAGTGCAAGTTCCAGAGTAGTAGTAGATATCTTTCCTTCATCCATTGAGTAAATATTTGCACGCAGAAATGCCTTTGCTATATCTACTGGCTGTATCTCCTGTAAAGAAAATATGCCTACGATGAGAGAACCGAGCAACAGAGTTGCGCCAAAATTCCATTTCTTTCTGATGAGAAGTATTACGACTATAAAGGCTACGATCACGCCTATAATATTCAGCATGCCTATTCTCCAGTCAGTCTTAATCCCTGCATCTGAGATGTACTTAAAACCTTTTCAGTGTCCATCGTTAAAATCTTTCTATCAAGCATAAGAGGTTTGCCATTGACTATGGTTGCGTAGACATCAGCTGATTTTGCTGCATATATAATGTGTGATACTACATCGTAACAGGGCGTTAAATGCGGTTTATTAAAATCTATAACAATTAGGTCTGCCAATTTTCCTTCCTCTATAGAACCTATGCTATTTTCTATATGAAGTGCTCTTGCACCACCTATCGTAGCAAAATCTAATATTTGCTGGGCAGGAGTAACACATGGATCCCATCGATGATGTTTATGGATTAAAGCGGCAAACTTCATTGTCTCAAACATATCTAAGGAATTGTTACTTGCTGCACCATCTGTTCCCAAAGCAACTGTTGCATTTGCGTTTACTAACTCTGGAATAGGAGTAAAACCTCCAGTTGCGAGTTTCATATTGCTTACTGGATTATGGGAAACGCTTGCTGTTGCTCTAGCTATCTCTCTAACCTCTCCCTTTGTAATCCAGCCACAGTGAGCAAATATTGTTTTTTGGCTAAGTAATCCTGCTTTCTTGAATTGCTCTAAAGGTCTAATACCATATCTTCTCTGCACCTCAGAAACCTCGCGCTGTGTTTCTGAGCAGTGAGTATGTATCAAAATATCATATCTATCTGAGATCTCTGCACACTTTTTCAATGTCTCTAAAGAGCACGTATAAGAAGAATGAGGTGCTATAACTGGAGTTATCAACTCATTTTTGTTCTTCCAGCGTTTTATGAACTTTTCACACTCTGGAAAGAGCTCTTCTGCTTTATATTCTGGTGTTCCAAAATCTATCAAGGAAAAGCCCAAGAATCCTCTCATACCTGCTTTTATTGTCCTTTCTGCAATAGTATCCTCAAAGAAATACATATCTGCATATGTCGTAGTTCCTGAGTATATCATCTCTAGTAGGCCCAAATCAGTTCCTGCAGAGATAGAATCTCTATCGAGCTTTGCTTCAACAGGCCATATCTTGTTTTTTAGCCAATCCTCTAAAACCATATCGTCGCCATATCCTCTTAGAAGCGTCATAGGAATATGTGTATGTGTATTTATCAATCCTGGGAGAACAACCTTCTTTCTTCCATCTATTTTGTATTCTGCTTCTAAAAGTAGGGGTTCTTTTGTTACCTCTTTTATTATTCCATCCTCAATGTATATACTTCCCTCAAAACGTCTACGCTCAGAATCTTGTGTAACTATGAGAGCATTTTTTATAAGAATACTCATAACCATCAGATATCTTTTGGAACTACACCCTTTTCCCAGTATTCATTGAAAATTTCATTCAATCGTATGAGAACGTGCTTTTCAATAGTAACAACTGCAACCTCATCATCTCTAAACGGTCCAGCAAGAATTAGTGCCCTATCATCACCAAGTATAAAGGAACCTCTGACATTTGGATTGTATTTCACATTCAAACCTTTCAAAATGTCCTTGTTTTTGCACTGTTTAACAACTATTTTTGCGTTCTTGGGAAGAGTCGCATCAAGCATATACTCAGCGACTATTCTTGGATGGGATATTGTATCTATTGACCACTTCTGTATGTATCTGGTTGTAGGCTCTGGTTTTTCTGGTTTTTTTCTCCCCAGCTCCACAGCCATTATTGCCATTATTACTCCAATAATGATTCCTAATACAATCCAAAGCGCCACCATGCTATCCGTAGTCAGTATTGACTATCACAGATAAATAGATTTGGATTTAAGGTACCTGGAAATTATTTGTGGATAAACGCAGCATCTCTCCATAAGCATGATACACATTGACAGTGACATAGCTTAAGGAGTATCAACAATTAACTTCGCAGTACCGGATTTAACCTATACATCCCGAAACGCTTATTAAATAATATTTTATATTATAAAATAAAAATTTAAGAGGATTTATATGAAACAGACAGGTATTTCGATACTCGTTTTGATTCTAATGGTTTTCCCATTCTATGGAGGCGCTATCATTATAGTACACATCGATAAAGGAATCCTCTTTGACCCGTTGAGCGACTACAGCAATATAGAGATATACGAAAACTGTACAATCGAAGATGGTGCAGTTACCATAATCTATGGTTCTGATGTTCATACTGATGTTCATACCTACACCCTTCTCAATGAAAACTGCACTGCCTATGAAAGAAAAGATATGTTACCTATTTTCTTCATAAGCCAGTTTTTTGGTCCAAATATCAGAACTGAGAGAGAGTTTAACTCCTCTCAGATCAATGCGATGGTTCATCTGAATGATGGAAAAATCACTACAAGCACTGCATCTGGCAATTATTTGGTTCCACTACAGCACTTCCATTTTCATACAACAGCGGCATCAGGGAGCGTATCAAGGATCGTTATCTCATGGAATGGTTCTTTTAACTCTGGTTCTGTAAAGGTGTTTGCATGGGATTACTCGGCCAGAAGCGGGAAAGGAATGTGGAAACGCATAGGTAGTTTTATCACAACTGGAGAGAACAATATCATTCTATCAGCATCTTCATCAAACTATGTGAGCAATACTGGAGACGTTGACATAATATTAGTGCCAGCATTAAACTACCTAAAACCACCGACAAAGGTAACAACTGATTACATATCTATAGAAATAAAAGCAGTTCAGTATCGCCCAAGTGCTTTTCTTATAACCAAGCCAATTGAACCTGCTCATATCTGGAGATGGGAGAGTGTATTATGGAACGGAACTACTCCAAATGGTACAAGAATAAGGTGTCAGATACTCTATGAAAATGAGAGCATCATAGATTCAATTGAAGGAAATAATAGAGGTTTCACAGATTCTCCATTGTCTTTATCCATGCTGTCTGGGAGTTCATATAAAAAGATACGTTTGAAATTCTATTTAGAGACACAAGATCAGAGGTTTGCACCTGTTTTGTCAGATTATACCTTGCTGTGGCAGTTGGAGGATAAAAAATGGAAAGATAGCCTAACCGCCTCTAGAATAGAGGAAAGGACCAATAATAGTATATTATCCATACCGATAAATCTACCCCAAGGATACTGGTGGAACAAATTCTATGCAGATTATAATGGAAGCATTACATTCAAAATCTTGGATGAAAACAAGAAAGTATTGATGAACAACATAGAGCCTGGAGATAATTTATCTGCACTATGCACAAGAACGATCAGACTGTATGCAGAGCTTGATAACAATGCAAGCATAGAAAACTGGAGTGTAACTTTCAAGGAAAGCAAGGATGCACCAGAATTTAGGCATTTTACCTCTGAATTTGTAAATAATCCCAAGGTAAGCTTTACCATCAATGCAACTGATGACGAACCTGGATTATTGCCATCTTCTGCCAAGTATAAGTTGGAATATAGAAAGAACGGAACAAGTGTAATTTTTGCATCTTCCTGGCTCCCTGCCAAATGCTCTGGAGATAATTGCACTAAAGAAGTGCAGATAACCACACCGAAGATAAATCTGTTTTATGAACCTTCCATTGAAGATATTCTTGATTTACATGGAGAAAAGAATCTTTCTCTCTATTCTGTGCGGTTTTACATAGAGGATATGGCAGGTAATGCTGGAGAAAGTGAGAGGTACAGGATATTTATGGATGTCATGCCACCATCATCACATCTGATCGAAACTGAAGATATTGCCTTCAAGCACAGGTATGAAAGCGTAGTAATAAAGGCATGGGCTGATGATGATAAAACAGGCATAGCAAGTGTTGCTCTCTATTTTGCTTATTCCTCTGACAACAAAACCTTCGATGAATCACAGCTCTATGATGTAGATACTGCACCACCATGGGAATGGGCATTTACTCCAGAGAAAAGCGGGTATTATAGGTTATTCCCTGTTGCAACGGATAATGCAGAAAACAGAGAGAATCTAAAAAGCAATGGTCTTACTCTGCTGTTTGATATTAATAATCCCTCTAAACCTATATTTGACAGCAAGATACTCTGGCTCACATCCAATAGCATAGATTCCGTCAGATTTGAGGATGATTTTAAATTGAGTAGTATAGAGTATAAACTAAAAGATGAGCGCATTTGGCATAAGATTGCAGATAACCTGAACAGTTCATTTTACAATGGAACCTGGAGACTTTCAGATATAGACTGGGAGAATATGGAAGATGGTATTCAGTATCTAGTCTATTTCAACGTAACTGACATCGCTGGAAACAGATATGTAACGCAAGATGATAGTGATGCCCTCATCATAGCGAAGGATACGAGATTTCCAGTAGCTCAGATAGATAGAGTTGAAACATGGCAATGGAAAATACCTTTTGAGATAACTACCTATGCCACCGACGTAGGTAGTGGAATAAAAAGTATCTCTCTGTACTATCAGCACTCTCCAGACAACAGAACTTGGAGCGAATGGATGCTTTATAACACCACAGACAAAGAAGGAGAGCAGGTATGGAAATTTTCGGCACCTGATGGAGATGGATACTACAGGTTTTACATGGAGGTTGTGGACCAAGCAGGCAATGTAAAAACTTCAGATTATATTATAGCAGGTGTAACAACGTTCCCTACAACCCATGTCATCATACTATTATCTCTCCTAATAATTCTGATAATAGCCACCTTCGCATTGGTCAAAAAAACCTAACCTATGTATTGTAAATCCTCTGGTTTTTCTCTTGCCATCTGCTCTAAATCTCTGAGCTGCTGAGCAATGTTTTCTATCTCCTTCGCTTTTATCTCCAACTCAGATAGGTCTATGTCAACTTTTAGTATCTTATCAAGGATCTTAAGAACCGCCTTTGCACTCTTTGGATCTACAAGATAACCTGGAGTCTCTCCCATCAGACAAACGCCTTCCATACCATAGAGCTTATTACCGAGACCCAGTAGTAAACCGCTTGCACCTATTATTCCACCTCCCGGCTCATTTTCTCTAAAGACGACACCATACTTTTTCATTTTTGTTACTAACTTCTTTGAAGTGGCTGCTCCTAAAACATGGGGTTCTTTTATTTCCCTTCCAAGACCATAACCGCCAAGCGTAAATATCTGCTTAACGTGAAAATCCTTTGCTATCTTTAAAATCGCGTGTGCTAACTCGTATTGACCGCTGGAAGAGAGTCCCTGATAATCGCCTGTTAGCAATATGAGATCGCTATGCTTTTTACTTCTTGCTTTCCAGTAATAAAGCTCGTTTCTGACCAGCTTTACGGTTCCATCGGGATTCATAAAGACCTGGGGAGGAAAATCCTTACTGTATATCTCGGCAAACTTTTTTGCACCTATGTTTTCTATAAGATGCTCCACAGCTAGTTTTCCAACGTTACCTATACCAGGTAAACCCTCTATGAATATGGGCTCTCTCAATGCAGGTTTTCTCTTTGTGACATATTTAACTATTACTTCATCCATTTTGTTTACCTCCAATCCTCTTTAATGCAACTCTATATTTTCCATAGTGATCCTGTGGAGAAAAGCGTGCTGGCTTTTTAATTATTGTTTTACTACCGCATACCCTACATCTCTCCTCAAGGGTGTATTCTCTGCACCTCTCACAGTACCTTATACCTGACATTATTTCTCCATGTGTCTTGTAAACTCACAACTTCCTAAATCGCCCTTCTGCAGATATGAAGATATTCTATCCACTGCCTTTCTCATCTCCTCCTCTGCTATTTTATAGTCAGGAGCTATTACCGTTATGATGTAATTTGGTGCACCTCTATAGGTGATTTCTACGGTAACATCCTCAAACTCACTCTCTTCTCCGAGTTTCAGTGCTTTTCTTATGTGCTCTATGCCATCAGATTTTGGAGATGAAACTTTCAAGTATCCTCTTATCTTAACAAAAGGAATCTGTATATTTTCTTTTGCTATTACTTCGAAATGCTTAAGCCATTCTCCGGAAAATCCATCCTTTTTCAGTGTTTCACAATCATAGGCACATTCTTCAAAGGCAGAGTATAATGAGCCGTATTTCTCTATGAGTTTATCTCCAAATTCCTTGTAGCATTGCTCCACACTTTTGTTCAATTTCTCTGCAACTATCTCAAAGAGTTTTTCTGCCTTTTGTTCGTTTTTCCATTCTTGTATCTTTTCCTTTCTCTGGTGCTCATTTACCCTCTTTAAAGAAAGATCAATGTGTCCCTTTGATTTATCTACATGCATTACTTTGCATACGACTCTCTGTCCTTCCCTTACGTGATTCCTTATCCTTTTAATCCAACCAGGTGCAACCTCAGAGATATGGATAAAACCTTCCTTATTCTCATACTCCTCTAGCTTTACAAAGGCGCCAAAGCCCTGTACACTTCTTACAGTACCAACAACGAGATCTCCTTCTTCCGGATAATTTAACTTCTTTACCATAATATTCCTTTATTCTATCTCTTCAATAATCTCTCCTCTTATATGTGCCTTCCCACCTCTTGGCTCGGCAAGCGTAGCACCACAGATATGGCAGGAAATCACAGTAGAGGCTCTATTAAATATAACCTGCTCATTACCACAATCCTCACATCTGACCTTCACAAACTTACTTCCTGTTTCCATATTAACTCTCTCCTATCTCAAGCCGTTTTGTACGGATAGTTGGAGCATGATGCTTCTTGCCACATTCGGTGCATCTGTATCTTATAGCCATTCTTCTACTCGCCTTTTCCCTCTCCTTTGGTTTGGGTCTTGGAAAACCACCATATCCACTAGTAACTCTCCTGAATCTCCTCTGTCCCCATTTTAGTTCACTTGCCTTCTTCTTTTTTACTTTCTCTATCTCATGTATTGTATGTTTCTTACAGTATGGACAGTACCTTTTGATTTTCTTTGGTAGCAACATATGAATTCCTTCATATTATTGATTGGCTGTAAGGGTAAATATGGAGGTGATATAAAAAGATAGAGGTATAAATTTAATGATCAAAACACTCTCGGTATCATCCTCCAGGGCACTTCTTCCATGTATCTTTTGTATTCCTCACCGAATTGCTTCAATAGCAATTTCTCTTCATCTATCATACTCCAAACCATTATGGGAAAAGAAATAGCTGCTATGAAAAGAGCAAGGGTAGAGTAAAAGAATAATGCCAGACCACAGTTTATTATCAGAAGAGATGTATAGTGTGGATGCCTCATGTATCTAAAAAAGCCAGATGTTACAAGCTGTCCTTTATAGGTAT
>Ga0190304_1001585_pt1 | contig 10095 bp, 11 predicted proteins | sample 48700712_MG_FD_161670 | JGI IMG/M metagenome (GOLD analysis project Ga0190304, IMG submission 161670) | Hydrothermal vent sediment bacterial communities from Southern Trench, Guaymas Basin, Mexico - 4870-07-1--2_MG | ecosystem: Environmental > Aquatic > Marine > Hydrothermal vents > Sediment ... | reverse complement strand
TGGAGACCACCACCTTATCTCCCCCCTCCCGAATCTCCTGAAAGTGAAAGAGGTATTCCCCCAAGCTATAGATCCCAGGCCCCGGCACCAGTACCTCTACGTCTTCCGGCTCTTTGTCCAACTCTCTGGTAAACCTGAGGTTCTCCCCCTCCCTCACCACCATGAGACCGCCAGGAAGGTGAACCCTGGCCTCTCCTTCACCTTCCACTAGGTAACCCAGAGTCTCCAAATGGGTCCACCTGGCATCACCGCCCAGGGAGTGAATGAGCTCCAGCACCACCCTCCTCCTCATTCCCTTGGGCAGCTCCGCCAATGAAGAGCGGGAAAGCTCCACATCTCCTTCCCTCTCACGGGATAAAGAAAGGCCAATACTCCGGGCTCTTTCCATCAAGAGACTGTCCTCTTCCCTCAGTATCTCCATAAACCGGCCCACGGCCCTTTCCACTTTGGGGTTCTGCTCCTTCAAAAGGGGCAAAAGCCTCCATCTCACCCAGTTTCTAAAACGAGCAAGGTCTCGATTAGTGGAGTCCTCCACATAGGAGAGTCCATGGATCCTGGCATACTCCTCCACCTCCTCACGGGTCACATCTATAAGAGGTCTCACCACCTCACCCTTCCTGGGAAGGATGCCCCTCAAACCGTAGGGACTGGCCCCTTTTATGAGACGCATGAAGAAGGTTTCCACGGCGTCTGATAAGGTGTGAGCCACAGCCAGAGGGCTCAGACCCCTCTCCTCCATCACAGTCCGCAGAAAGGCGTATCGGGCTTCACGGGCGGCTTCCTCCACTCCTCTGCCCCGCTCCCTGGCCAATTCCGCCACTTCTCCCCTACCCACCTCCAGATGTACCCCCCACTCCCTGCAGAGATGCTCCACAAAGGCCTGGTCCCTGTCGGCCTCATCTCCCCTAAGACCATGATGGAAATGGGCAGCTTCCACCCCCAAGGAGTAACGGGGAGCCAGCCTGAGCAAGACATGGAGGAGAACCACAGAATCCACTCCTCCAGACAAAGCCACCAGCACCCGGTCCCCCCTTTCCAGGAGCCTGTGCTCCTCTACTGTCTTTCTCACCCTCTCCAGGAAGGCCTCAGGACCCATAACCAGCCTCATCCAGAACGATTGGCCTTGTAAAAAATCTGGTTCCCGTGCCTCACCGCCTCCAGTCTCCCCTCATTCAACAGCTCCCCTAAGTATTTAGCCACTTCTAGGGCACTCACCCCCAAAACCTTGGCGATATCCTCCTTAGAGCAGGGCCTCCTGGCCACTGTCTCCACGATGGCATCCCGTAGACCCTCCCTCCCCTTGGCCTTCTTGTCCGTGGGGTAGGCCACCACTTCGGCCCTGGGCCCGAACAGAGGCCTCAAAGCCTCAAGCTCTTCCAGAGAAAGGGGTTCCCCACCATGGGCCGGGGGACGCACCACAGTGTTGAGCTGAACCCTGGCAGGATTGATCCTCTTCACCAAACCAGCTAAGGCATCCAGCTCTTGGGGATGGTCGTTGACCCCCTTGACCAACAGAACCTCCAACCACACCTCCCCTGAAAACCCCCGGGTGAAAATCTCCAGCCCATCCACCATATCTTGAAAGGAGATAGAGGGATGGGGTCGGTTTATGACCCTGTAAACCTCCTGAGTCCCCGCGTCCAGGGAAGGCAGCACCACATGGGCCCCCATCAACTCCTTCCTCACCTGGTGATCCCTCAGGAGAGACCCATTGGTGAGAATCGCCACGGGCAGGGGAAACCTCTCCCTAATCCAATTGATAAGCTCTCCTATGCCTATGTGAAGTGTAGGCTCCCCAAAGCCAGAAAAGGTGATAAAGTCCGTCTCCACCCCCAGAGACCAAAAAGTCTCCAGCTCTCTTTTCACCTCCTCCAGGGGTACGTACGCCTTCCTCTCCACGGTTTTAAGGGTAGTGGGCCCCACCTCGCAGTAGATACAGTCATAAGAACATACCTTGTAAGGCACCAGATCCACACCCAACGACAGGCCCAGTCTTCTAGAGGGCACGGGACCGAATAGATACTTGAACTTCATTTCTTTCCTCTCCCCTTTAGAGCCGAAGCTTCTCCTTGATGGCTTTCTCCAGGGCAGCCTCCCGCCGCCTCCTATAGAGGGACCTCTCCTTCCGGGCGTGGAGGACCTGGAGATAATGAAGGAGAGCTATGAGGAACATCCCACCCAAGAGATTTCCAAAGGAAGCGGGAAGGAAGAGCCTAGAGAACCAGAGACCAAGAGTCATCTGGGCACCGTAGACCTTACCCAAAAGCACCTCGGAGGTGGAGACCACCACGTGAGTGAAGGACCCCACCGCCATGACAAAGATGCAGCTCCATATGGCCATAAGCTTGGCCACATCACTCCTGGTAGCCAGGACCAACCAGGTCATGGTAGTGATTATGGCCCCAGCGAAAACCGCACTCATCAAGGTCTCCATGAAAGGACGGGAAAGCTTATGATGGGTGAGGGACAGGAGATAACCCGCCGGCAGACTCCCCAACACCCCCTTTCCACCAAGGTAAACCACAAAAGCGAAGATCACCGCCCCCAACATGTTACCCAATAGGGTAAGACCCCAGAGTTTGGCCAGGAGCCCCGGGTGCTCCTTACCATCTATCACAGGGATGACAGGGATGAGAAAGTTCTCCGTGAAGAGCTCGCTCTGGGAAAGCTTCAGCAACACAAAACCTATGGGAAAGAATAGGGCACCAACCAAAAGGGCACCACCATGATTGGCATCCCCTCCAACGGCTCCCGCAGCCGCAGCCATAGCCACCGCTCCGAAGGTGACATGGAGGGCACCGATCACCCCCGACATAAACATCTCCAACCACGGTCTAGCCAGGCGCTTTATCCCCTTCTCCATGGCGACGGTGAACACAGCAAGGGCATCTCCCTCTTCGTCTTTGTGCCGCTCCCTGAGCTGAAAGAGGGCCTGGAGAAAGCGCTGAGAGTGCTCCGCCTCGTCCACCATAATCTTCTCCAACACCTGAGTCGTCTCGGCATCAGGTGAAGCCATGGCATCCTGCCTATAAGAGTTGACCGCCATATCCTCCAGGATGATGTTGAGACGCAAGAGGTCCTCATCGGTCCTCATCTCCTCCACCAGGGCCATGATCTCCTTCTCTTCGCAGGGCATATCCCCCTGGGGCTCCCCTCCCAGGGCCCTGATACGATCAGCCAAGAGGGCAGCATGGTGGGCCTCTGTACTGGCTATGGACCTGAGGAGAAGGGCAATGTCAGGATCCTTAACCCTGTCCACCTGAGACCAGTATATCCTCATGGCGGCCCGCTCGGAGTATAGATTGTCCTGGAGACGCTCCAAGAGCTTCTCTATGGTGTACTTCATCTCAACCCTAACCTCAGCCTCAAACTTAGCCCTCAGCTTGCTTCTATCCTAGCTCCCACTCTATCGTTTCCCACCGGTCCAAGGCACTCACCACATAAGGATCCCTGGACTCCCTGTAGGCCTCAACAAATTCTATCATCTCCCCAAGCTCCTCCTCGCCCACATCCTTCTTCAAGGGCACCTCACCCCACACAGCATCCTCCGTCCAGGTGAGCCTCCTTCCACCTGCTAGCCACACCAGCAGCCCCCATGGAGTAAGGGCCAAAGGGATCCCCCTTTTCAGATGCTCCTCCAGTTCTTTCACCTCCATTCTATGCCCTATCTTACCCCTCGGAGGCAGCAGGACTCTCATCGCCCTGAAGAGTCCCTCCTCCACTCCCCTCGGCAGCCTACCGGGGACATAAATCACCTCAAGCCGGGCCATGGTCTCCTCATCCATAGGGGAATAGCGGACCTCTACCACCTCTTCCCCCCTCCATCCCAGAATGAAGCGGACCCCTCCTTCTTCCAACTTCACCCTATATAGGCGGAGTCCCATCCCACCCAGATAATGGACCGTCCACTCCTCTAAAAGCTCTTCTACCATCATCTCTGCCCCTCTCCAGAGATTTGCCCCTCTCCTACCACGAAGGAAGGAACCTGGCAATTTTTCGTCAACAAGGCGCCCTTTGCTCCCCATGTCCCTTTCAGATAATCTCTAGGCCATGGCAACTCTGGCTGTGGAAGTGGCTGGACTAAGAAAAGTCTACAAGAAAAGGGAAGCTGTCAGGGGCATATCCCTCACTGTAGAGGAAGGGGAAATCTTCGGCCTGATTGGCCCCGACGGTGCAGGAAAGAGCTCCGTTATGAAGATCCTGGCTGGTGTTCTCTCCTTCAACAGCGGAAAGGTGAGGGTTCTAGGCAGGGACTACCCCAAAGGAGCTGAAGAGGCATGCAGCAGAAACTAGGCCTGTGTTGCGCCCTCATGTCCCATCCCCGACTCCTGATTCTATGGGGGATGGGTGCCAACAGAGACCATGCCCAGGTGGATGGTGCCCCTCACCTATCTACCGCCCCTCAAATACTATACAGACCTGGGACTGGGCATCTATCTACGTGGTGAGAGCTTCTCCCTTGAGCTCCATTGCCCTAAACGGGTGGTAGCATCCATCAAATGGGTACGACCGATGCCCAGGCCGTCTGGGTTCTGTAGTACGCATAGGAAGGCACTCTACCCTCCCCCATGGAATCCAGCTCCATCATACCCTCCAAACTAAATCTGGTATTATCCGGCCAAAAGACAGAAAGACCGCTGGGACATAGATGGAAAGAAAAAAGCGGATCTAGTGCATCTCTAGCAGCGATTATCAGGATTCCGGGAGCGATGAAGCTTCCTCTGGGCTGCCCCCGCAAGGACAAAAAAACGCTACGCGAGAGGCACAGGATCAGCCACCAGTCAAATCCTCCAGCGTGACGGAGACAGCCCCCAGAGACTCCATCTCCTTCTCGGCCCTCTCTCCATCGCCAGGCTGCACGTTCACCGCCCTGATGGCGTCCTTCAAAAGGCAGACCTCATACCCCATGGCCAGAGCGTCTTTCACCGTACTCAGCACACAGTAGTCCGTGGCGACTCCACCGACGAAGAGCCGCTTCACCCCCAGTTCTCTCAACCTCTCATCCAGAGCCGTTCCCTGAAAACCGGAGTATGCCTCCTCGTCAGGGCGAGTAGCCTTAGAGATAACAATGGCGTCTTCAGGTAGATCCAAGTACTCGGCAAACTCGGCTCCAGGGGTCCCCTGAACACAGTGAGGAGGCCAAAGTCCCCCTTGGTCTCTGAAGGAGCAGTGATCAGGCGGATGCCAGTCCCGTGTGGCAATGACTGGCAGTTTCCTCTCCCTGAAGAGACGGATGTAGGCGTTCATCACAGGGACCACCTGGTCACCAAGTGGCACGGGTAAAGCACCACCAGGGAGGAAATCTCTCTGAAGGTCCACAATGACCAAGGCGTCTCCTTTTCCCAACCTAAAAGTCCTCCTCTCCATCCTTCTCCTCCTTTGGACGGAAACAGCCCAGCTTTCACCACTGAGGGAAGTGTCTTCAGTAAACCACGTCCACTCTGATATTTAACAGCTCTTCTCTCCCCCCCCAAACGGCCATAACGACCGCCTTCAACCCGGTACACTTCCCTCCGAGAAGCGTTGACCTTCCAGTAAAACCTCTTCCATCCCCTGTGCTTCATGTGAAAGAGAAATGGCTTTGTCTTCAGAGCCCTCCAACCGCCGCAATAAGAGAGGACGTTTCCCTCGGCCACCAGTTGGAGCCTCAAACCCTTAGCGTTACAGACCAGATATGCACTGGAAAGGTGCAGGTAGAGCCTTTTGGGCACTCGGACCTCAGAAAATCCTAAAGAATAAGACAGGAACAGTACACCCAAAACCACCAGAACAAACTTTACGGATCTTCCTGACCTTCTCATGCCCCCTATACTTTCTCCCAAGTTTAGTATCCCTTTCGAGAGGCTTTCCAGCCCCGGAGATCATTACCTATTTATTTTCTCTCAGGTATCCGGCGCAATGTCACGCACTCTGGGGGTTTACCATTGAATTTTATGGGAGTGACATTTATGAATCCAGGGAGTAGGGTATGAATCTGGCAGTGGTGTGGCTGTCGGGGTCAGCGGCTTTGGCTGTTCGACTTGAAATGCCGCCCCTGCCTCTTTCATATCCAGGAAGCGTCCACCGGGATGGTGCCAATCCGCATGGATGGTGGCTTTGAAACTCGCCAGGTTCAAGCAAATCTTTCCTGGAGCAGCCAAAACCGATCGCTTAGATGCCAGGAAGATCCTGGAGTTATTTCAGGTCTTGATTCTTGGTACCAAATTCAAGACCTGCCCCCCCAAAGAAATCAGGCTTTCCAACCCACAAAGAGGAGGCGGCCCTCCATGGTGCCCCGGTCTTCCCCGGGTGGATGGGGGGAGAGGAGGTGATGGCTTTTCACCTTTGTGAAGCCCACTTCTTTTAGCATTTTTTCTACCTCTTCCCTGTAGTAGAGACGGAGGCAGTAACTGTGCTCTTTTATGCTGCCTTTCATGGAATGGATCACCCGCTCCCGGCAGATTAGGAGGGGAGGTTCCAGTCTTCTGAAACGCTCCACCGTGAGGCCCGACGGGGTCTGGTGCCGGGAGGTGGGAGGAAGGCCTTTTTCAATGAATTCCCTGTTGGCTACCTCCAGGACAAGCCGACCCTTTGGCTGGATGACTCTGTGGGCTTGCTTAAGGAGGGTGAGGTTGTCTTTATCGCGAGGGGAGTAGCCGAAGGAGTTGCCCACCAGGAGGACCCCTGCAAAGGCATGGTCTTTGAGAGGCAGATGCTGTGCTTCTCCCCTGAGGATAATGGGATGAAGGGCTCTTTGTCTGGCCCGCTTCTTGGCTTCCAGGAGAAGGGCTGGGGAGTAGTCCAGCAAAACCAAGGGGCCCCAGCCCCGGGCCAGGAGCTCCAAAGTGTGGCGGCCGTGGCCACCGCACAGGTCTAGGAGGGGCTCTCCCTTCTTCCATCCTCCCAACTTCAGGTAGAGGTCTACCTCTCTGGCTGTCTGGGCCGGGTCTTCCACACTCCTGGCGTCGGTCTCCAGGTAGAGGAGGTCAAAGGCCTCTTTCCACCAGTTGGAGTGGGGTTGCTTTCTCATCTTTATGTTTTCACTAGTTCCTGACCCCAGAAGCCCGTGAGTCCATCAGAGGCCACCAGTCCCGCCGAACCCCTCCAGGGCTGGAGGTTGGCCAGTTTTTTCTCCTGGGAGGTGAGTCTCACTACATGGTCCAGTTTGCCTTCCCGCCACCAGTCTTCTAGCCTCATGCAGTCTCTCCACAGGTTCCATTCGGCGGGTAGCCCACCAGGTCCATTATCCACTCACCACAGTAGGTGGATGTTTCCCAGGTGCACGTTTTCCAGTCCCTCACCCCGGGCAGCTTCCAGACACTCCAGGGCCCACTGGCGAGGGGTAGGAGGGAGGTCGTCCATGAGATGCTGTGGATGAAAGGCCAAAAGGGAGTAAGGGATCTTTGGGCTACATGAGGCAATGAATCGGGCAATATGGGCCACCTCCTCGGCGTCTATGTAGCCGGGAATGAGGAGGGTGCTGGCTACCAAAAGGGGAGGGTCGGGCCTCTCTTGGATGAAGTGGGAGGCGTAGTGGAAGTTGGACAGTGTGGTCTGGTTGTCCACACCGCAGAGGGCCCTGTGGAGGTTTGGGTTCCAGGCTTTGAGATCGAACTTTATGGTGCCTCCGGTGGAGAGGGACAGATGGATGATTTGCTCTAACAAGGCCCGGCTTACGCTTCCGTTGGTTTCCCAGCATATCCTCAGAATACCCTCTTTGTTCCTCAGAGCCTCGTAGCTGGTGGCCAGAGCGTGGAGGATTTGGGAAGAGGGGTCTCCTCCAAAGAAACAGATACAGGATGTGGAAGGAGAGAGGGCCCGATGGGCCAGCTCATCGGCCCTCACTAGTACTTTTTCGTGGGCATAGGCGACTTTGTAGCTCCAGTTCTGGCAGAAGAGGCAGTCGAATGTGCAGGAGGCATAGAACACGGCCAAATTCTGGTATCCGTATTCCGCCTCTGGGGTGTGGCTGTACTGGGGGTAGCCTGCTGATGAGCATCCGGCGCATACCCAGTGGGCTACACAGTTAGTAGGGAGGGGATCATGGTACCAGTGGAGTTTGCCCCTATCTTTGTCACCCACCAGATGGACGAGTTTGCCATCTTGGTTGGCTTTGGTGCCACAAAATCCCTTTTTGCCTCGTGGGATCCGGCAGGCGTTACCGCAGAAATTGCACTCCACTCCCTGGGGGTCTCTGGGAATTTGGGTTGGCAATTGAAAGGGGAGTCTTCCTTGGGAGTGGAGATTCTCGGCCCTTTCCAGGGCTTGTTCGTTGCCCTTCCTTATGCAGTCTGCGCAGTACCCCAGTCTGCCCGAAAGGAAGGACACCTCTTTACCGCATCCTCTGCACTTCATGGCTCCTCCATCAACAAGGTGGGCATGAACTCGTTTTCCCAGACGAACTGGAGGAGAGGCAGTATCTTCTCTTCCTCTTCCAACAGCTTGCCTTTCAAAAAGAGGCTACATAGGTGGCTCAGATAAGGCTCGTTCACTTCCTTTGAGGGCCATACCTCTCCCTGTTCGGCGTCGCAAGCCAATGCGTACCAATGGGTCTTGAAGACCAGCACCACCACACTCCTCTTGGGCTCTGACACGGAGGAGATGGTGAATCCCGTATTCCATAAGGCTTCTATGTAGTACTCTCTCAGTTCCACCTTCAGCTTCGGGGGATGTATTTGCCCACCAAGGGCTTCAATCGCTCATAGGTTTCGTCTGGGATTGCTTCTTCCTGGGTGATGAGGGCGTGTTCCAGGGCTGTGGGGCATGGGCAGTTCCTCTCCACGGGGAGCCTGGCTGCTACCCTCCTCACCACTGCCTGGGCCGTTTTCACGTTTTTCATGAGGGTCTGGATAACCATCTCCACGGTAACGTCCTCTTCAGCTTGGTGCCAGCAGTCGTAATCTGTGGACATGGCCAGGGTGGCATAGCACATCTCTGCTTCTCGGGCCAGTTTGACTTCTGGCATGTTGGTCATTCCTATGACTGACACTCCCCACGAGCGGTAGAGGAAGGATTCGGCCCGGGATGAGAACTGGGGTCCCTCCATGCATAGGTACGTGCCCCCTTCATGTACGGTGGCCCCTGTTGCCCTAGCCTCTTCTGCCAGTACCCTGGCCAGGATGGGGCACACGGGGTCAGCCATGGAGACGTGGGCTACCAGACCGTCTCCAAAGAAGGTGGAAACCCTCTTCCGGGTCCAGTCTATGAATTGATGGGGCACTACCATATGGCCTGGTTCGATCTCCTCTTTCATGGAGCCCACGGCACTAATAGAGATGAGCCACTGAACTCCCAGAACTTTCATGCCGTATATATTGGCCCTGTAGTTGATCTCTGAGGGCATAAGGCGATGGCCCTTGCCATGGCGGGCCAAAAAGGCTACCGGAACCCCCTCCAGTTTGCCTAGGACGAAACTATCTGACGGGGGACCGAAGGGGGTGTATATGTTCACTTCTTCTATTATTTCCAGGCCTTCTTCCATCTGATAGAGGCCACTGCCTCCTATAATGCCCAGGATGGGCTTCTCCATCTTTTCCTCCTTTTCCCAAGTTTTGGGATAGTGTTTCCCAAAACCGGCTAAACATCAAGCCGGAAAACCCAGGTCGATCTGCTCTAGGGGGAGACTGTCCCGAGTTGGACTATGCTGCCCACGCAGTTTACGGCAAAAGTGGGCCCCAGGACCTGGCTCATTCTGCTGGTGGCCCTGAATCCGGTGCAGTGGCACGGAACGACGAGATCTGCCTCCAGCTCCTTGAGATGGAGTATGGTCCCTTCCATGACGTCCCCTGTCACCACCCCTAGGTGAAACCCGCCAATGACAGCCGATACTCTGTCCTTTCCCAGCTCTTGGGCGTGTTTCACCATGTTGATGATGCCAGGGTGGGAGCATCCTGCAACCACTACCAGGCCTTGGTCTTTCACTTTGATAACGAGGCTCTGTTCGTCCTCGAAGGAGTCTAGGACTTCCTGACCGTCCCTTCGGATGACCCGGGCGGCGGGCCAGGGCTTTTCGAAGGGTGTGACCCGGGGCACCTCGCCGCTTAGAAGGAAGTAGTGGTTTACCACCTTGGGTTCCTTGTTGGTGACAAACTGAGCTCCCAGGGCCTCAAGGTCGTC
>Ga0190304_1001580_pt1 | contig 10110 bp, 10 predicted proteins | sample 48700712_MG_FD_161670 | JGI IMG/M metagenome (GOLD analysis project Ga0190304, IMG submission 161670) | Hydrothermal vent sediment bacterial communities from Southern Trench, Guaymas Basin, Mexico - 4870-07-1--2_MG | ecosystem: Environmental > Aquatic > Marine > Hydrothermal vents > Sediment ... | reverse complement strand
ATATGAAGAAGTCTGCTTTAGAGCTTAAGAAGGTTCCTGAAGGACTTAAGGGTGTTATGGCTGATTGGATTTATACATTTTTTGCCCAGTTTAAGGTTATGGCTTATCGAGCTGAATATGTGTCTAGGGAAACTGGTGTAAAGGTTTGTATAGGCTCTATCGAGGAACCTTCAAGCTGGGCATCACGTTACTATCTCTATACAATTGCTGATGCTAGTGATTTGGATGATGTTGGGGAGAAGTTTCGGGTTGCTGTTTATGCTGCTGATCCTTATAATGCTTATGATGATATGCATGGTAGATGGTATTTGAATAAGCCTAGGTTTGGTGATCCTTTTTGGGATTTGGATGAGTTTGTTAGGTTTGTTCGTGAGCCTCATTTGGAGTATGAGTATTGGGATGTTGCTATTAGAAAGATTTTAGAGAAGATGGATGGTTTTTAGGATTTGTTTTGTTTCTTTTAGGTATTGATTTTTAGTTCTTTTATTCGTCTTTATTCTTGTTCAAGTTTTTAGTATATTTCAATAGTATATCAGGTAAGCGAAGATAAATTCACAGCTTCTAAACACACTATTCTTCGAGTAGAATTATATATTTTTAATTAACTGTCCTTGGAAGAAGGATTGAAGTTATACTTCGAGCCTTAGTCTTTATATATAGAATATATAGTTTAAATATTATGATGACCCTACATGAAAATAGGCTCTTTTATTTTTTACAGGGATTGGGATCCGAGTAAGTATGATGAAGCCTTGAGGGAACTTAGAGAAAATGGTATAAGTTTTATTATTTTAGCGAAAAAGTATAATCTACCAAGAGTATATGATGATCATATAGTCGCCGAAGAGTTACGGGAGTTCATGGAGATGGCGTATGAGAAATATAATATTTGGTGTATTATTCCGGCTTGGAGTGGGACAAGGCCTACGCTCTTCATAGACAAGGATTTTACTAGGAATCACGCTATAGTTGTAGCAAAAGCTGTTAGAGAACTCATGGATCTAGAGGGGTTTTATGCAGTTTATTTAGACGATGAACCGTACAACTGTTGGGAGTTTTCGGTCGAGCGTGTGAGAAATGAATATAATGATCTCTTTGAAGAGGAAACAGGATATAGGTTGCCGGATAGGGGTAAGGTTAGGGGGAGATGGAACTACGAGACTGCTATGACTTTTTACAGATGGGTGAGTGAGAAATATGTTAGTTACTTGAGAACTGTTATAGAAGAGTATAAGAAAATATGTCCTCGTATAAAGTCTCTTATAAACTTTTACCTACCTAATTTACTGCCTTCGACCGAGGCTCCTGTAGATGTTTACGGCATAATAGAGACTGTAGATATAGTTTCACACGACATATATCCGGGTTGGCACTATTATTATTGTAGGTCGCTTGAGAATATGGTAGCATTCCAAACAAGATTTTTGAGATCCTTAACTGATAAACCTGTATGGACTATATTGCAGGGACATAAGATTATGCTAGGGTATGCACCAACCTTAGAACAGATAGATAGATGGGCTATGGACGCGGTTAGTTGTGGTTCAGACTGTGTGGGCTGGTATGTAGCTGAGCACGAGTATATGATGGGGGCAGCAATTCCGGTTAAGACAACATATACAAAGTATGGATGCTTTGAGAGATGGAGAAAGATGTTAGAAACATCAAAGAAGATAACTTCTATGGAGAAAAAACAGGATAAAACAGAAATAGCGATCCTCGTCTCATATGATTCTGTTATCACTTATGATTATCGACCACTAATATATGCGTTTGTAACTCTGTATAAGGATGCAGGAATTATAATAGACTTTATTACAGAGAAGCATTTGGAGAAGAAAACAGACCTATTGGAGAATTATCGTTTCATATTCCTCGGTTATACGCCAATTCTAAGGAGATATCTACTATCTTCTCTTGAAAACTTTGTCGAAGAAGGAGGCATATTGATAGCTTGTTGTAATGACTTAAGGTTCGATGAGAAACTTAAAGATCTTAACAAGTGGAGGAAAAAATTCCTTGGGATAACTAAGGAAAAGGTCATTTGGAAAGAAGACTCTATCAGACTCACAGATAAAGTTTCTGGATTAGACAATAATTCGATTAAAGCCTTCTGGGAGCGTCATGCAATGACCGTATCAGAGACCTCGACCGAGGTTCTCGGCACATGGTCTAACGGCTTAGCCGCAATAATATCGAGAAAAATTGGTAATGGACAGATAATTTACATTGGTACCAGACCTTATCTAGCTAATTGTATAATAGGAGAAAAAAATTGGGTTAAATTCATTAAATCGTTGTTAAAGATGGATAACTCATAGGAAAAGCTGATTATGAAATGTTTGCCAACTCTAAATATTTTGTTAAGGGTTATGTTCTAGCTGTTCTGTCTCTTATTAAGGATTTTAGTCAAGCAACGATTTCTGTCATAGTCTCTATCTCTGTGGTTAAGGGTATTGAGAAGCCTGATATTCTGTCCATTCAGAAATAATTTTTCTTTTTATTTTTAGGGCTAGGTTTTTATAGATATTATCTACTGGTTTTTGTGTTAAGGATGTGGTTTATTTGATTAGGCTTTATGTTTCGGTTAATGGTAGAGATGAATGGTCCGGCAGACTTGCTTCTCCTAATAGTGATGAAAGTGACGGACCGTTTGCAAGTTTTGAGAGAGCTCGTGACGAGTTGCGTAGATTAAAGGATGAGGGTAAGTTTAGGGATGGTGCTGTCATATATGTTAGAGAAGGTATATATGTTCGTTCTAGTCCTTTCGTACTAAGTTTTGAGGATTCTGGTTTTGATGATGTACCGATTATATACAGGGCTTATCCTGGAGAATCTGTTCGTGTGATTGGAGGAGTTTTTGTTACTGGCTGGGAGCCTGTGAGTGATCCTGATGTCTTAAAAGTATTGGATGAGAGAACTCGAGGAAATGTTTTGCAAGCTGATCTAAGTGTTCTAGGTGTAAAGGATTATGGTGACCCGGACAGCGGTGTTCAGTTGTTCTATAAGGATAAACGTATGGTTTTAGCACGTTACCCTAATGAAGGCTATATGGAGATTTCTGATGTTGTGGTCTATGACCGTGATGTGCGGGGTATTAAGGGTAGTACTGTAGGCAGATTTTATTATTCTGATGATAGAGTTAGTAGATGGCTTAATGAGAAGGATCCTTGGGCACACGGCTTCTGGTTCTGGGACTGGGATGATCAGAGGCAGAGGATCAAGTCTATTGATCCTGGAAATAGGCTTATTTCTATGAGTGAACCCTATCACCGTTATGGTTATAGGAAGGGTCAATGGTTCTATGGCTATAACTTGTTGAGTGAACTTGATTCTCCTGGTGAATGGTATCTTGACCGTGAGAAAGGTATACTTTATTTCTGGCCTCCCGAGCCTTTTAGAGAAGAATATCCTATAATTACCGTCGCTAAAAATCTTGTCGTTATGGACGATGTGTCCAATATTGTCTTTGACGGATTTATATTTGAGGTTGTTAGAGAAGATTTATTCCTGATAAAGGGTGGGAGGAATAATAGGATTACTAACTGTGTTTTAAGGAATACTGGTGAATGGGCTGTAAAGATACAGGGCGGTAGCGGACATGTTGTAAGTGGATGTCACATATATAATATTGGTAACGGTGGTATACAGCTGAACGGCGGTGATAGAAAGACTTTAACCCCTGCCGGACATAAGGTGGAGAATTGTCACATCCATGATTATGGTCAGTGGCGACTCACGCATAGTCCTGCATTACTTCTTGACGGTGTAGGTATGGTTGTTAGACATAACTATATCCATGATGCCCCTAACCAAGCAATAATTTTTAGAGGTAACGATCATTTGATAGAGTACAACGAGATACATGATGTTTGCCGGGCCTCAAACGACGTAGGCGTAATATACTCTGGACGCGACTGGACGTGGCGTGGAAATGTTATCCGGTACAATTTTATCCATCATGTAACTGGTTACCAGGATAATAACGCTATGGGAGTCTATCTTGACGATATGCTCTGTGGTACAATAATATACGGTAACGTTTTTTATAAGGTAACCCGGGCAGTTTTCATAGGTGGTGGCAGAGACAACATAGTTGAGAACAATATATTTGTTGAATGTGATCCAGCGATCCACGTTGATGCAAGAGCATTAGGTTGGGCTAGCTACCATGTCGATACAACTATGAAAGAAAGACTGTTAGCTATGCCATACAAGGATCGGGCTTGGCGTGACCGCTATCCTAAGCTTTTAAATATTCTTGATGATGAGCCGGCTGCACCCAAAGGTAACGTTATCAGGAGAAATATATGTTGGAAGAGTAGATGTTTTGAGATATATGATTTGGCTAAGCCTTATGTTAAACCGGGCGAAAACCTGGTTGATGTAGATCCCTTGTTTTTTGATTCAGAAAAAATGAACTTTAGTCTTCGTCCAGAGTCGCCGGCGTTTAAAATAGGATTTAAGCCTATACCTTTTGATAAGATAGGTTTGGTTAAGGACTAGAAATTATTTCTTCATATTTTTATATATTGTATATATTACTAAAATTACTAGTAGTAAAGGTATGCCTATGATTAGATATGTCTGTCTTCTTCTTTCCTTAAAGTTTTTAAGCGCGTTTTCAAGATAAGGGTTAATGTCGTCCATTGTTAATGTTCCTTTCACATGCTTATAGACTAGTCTATAATATATGTGAAGTTTTGGATTCTTTGCCATTTTTACAAAGTCATTGCCATAAAAATAGCTTATGAAGGAATAGTTACCCCAGCCATATTTTAGTGAGGCATAAAGATATAGTATAAATGACTGATTCCAGCTGTCAAGTCTAGGATTCCTTTTATATGATGGCAGCTCCATCTCAACACTTATTCCAAGCCTTTTTATTCTCTGGGTTAACTCATCAAATCTCTCTAGGCCTACATCATAGAACGCAAAGTTTGGCTGTAGCATAACGTAGTCAAATCCCAGAGATTTCCAGTCATCTACGCCTTTAGCGGTATAATATGGTATCCAGTAAAGCTTTGACTTCTTCTCATGTATCATCTTTGTCACGTTTTTTACAAGCTCCCAGTCCTCCTCGTTGACCTTTTCACTCATCCAGTAAAATCCTTTAAAGTCCAACATATCATAATCTATCTTTTTTACACTTTGGAATATCTCATCTATATACCATTCAACCATGCTTATCCTCTCATCCAGACTTGATACAGGCGGCCGAGGAATCATTATTATCACTCCAAGCTTTCTACACCTACCCATTTTTTGACATATTTTTCGGTGTGCCTGGACGAGTCTCGATATTTGGCCCTCTGGACCAAGTATTTTCTCGATAAACCATTTCCAATCGTCTCTCGTCGCTGTACCACTATAATAGCTTCCGCCTGAAGGGGCCTTGGATCCTAGATAAAGAAAAGTGTCAAAGAAAAAGTCTATTATCTCATTATTTTCATCAATGTATGCAACAAGGTATTCATAGTCTTTAGATCCAAGCAATAGTTGTTTCCTATCATCCGTATATATAAGCGCTATTCTTGTCTTTGAGTCATTAGGAGTACATTCTCCCGACTTGCTCGTCGATAAATATACTGCCATTAAAATGAATAGTGGTAAAACATATTTTAGCATATGCTTCCAGATGATACAAATAGTTGTATAACTAAATATTTTATGTATCTATATTATTTTAGACCCTCTATGTCTAATGCTGAAGAATCTGACGCTATATTCGTCCTAGGATTGGTCGGCGTTATGTCTACTTCGATTATATTATCACTGTACAAGTTTATTGTTTTAAAAGGAATAAGATTTGAGCTAAACCATGCGAGGATTTTAGGCATATTTCTTATGGTTTCTGGTTTTATTTTACGTAAGTCTGCTTTGCAAAGTCTAGGAAAATTTATTCTTTTAAACTAAGAGTAATGCATGAGCATAGAATCGTTAGAACGGAGTTATATAGGTATATTCGTCATCCAGCCTATCTCGGCGCGATGTTGATGAGCTTTGGAGGCCCATTAGTTTTGGGGAGTATTCATGGTTTTTATTAATGATTCTAATTATTCCAGTATATCCTTATAGGATAAAGATAGAGGAAAAGATGTTATTAGAGAAATTAGGCGACGAATATCTAAACTATGTAAAAACTACGTGGAGACTTATACCGTATGTTTACTAAGGTTTAATAAATTTTATAGATTTACATATATAATGTGAATGTTCTTAACATCCTAAACAACCTGTTTGTAAGACTTCAGAGATGGAAACAGGGTATTCCAGCTGGTTCAGCACATCTCTATAATTGGCTGGCAACACGTCTACTTGAGGAATCATATAGCTATGTTGTAAAAGATATCGATAAGGAAAAATCGACAAAATTCTTGAAATTGGTCATGGTCCTGGTAGACTTCTAATAGAGCTAGCTATGAAAAACACATATGATCTACTCATCGGGATAGATATCTCTAAAGCTATGGCATATATAGCTCGTAGAAACTTTATTTGTAAAAAGGTATATGGTTCGTTGAACAGTGTTGTTGCTGATGCACATATGATGCCTTTCCGTAACAAGTTTTTTGACCTTATTGTTAGCACTGGAACACTTTACCATATAAGAAATCCAGCAGTCTTCTTCAGAGAGTGTATAAGGGTTGTAAAAGACGGGGGCTTTGCTTGGATATATGAGTTATCACATGATGTTTCAGATGATGAATTATCATTATCTTCTAAAAACATGAAAAAGTCAAAGTTTATGTTAAGGATTACTGCAGCTTTACATGGGTTGCCTAGAAGAGAATATAACCAAGGTTACATCAGAGATGCACTAATAGAATCGTCTATAAAATATAGGGTTATGTATAATGGAGTTATAACTAAGCTTATCTTAATCAGCTAGAGATAAAAGTTATATATATTTTTGTTTTCTAAGCCATTCTTCCCAGCTGATTCCCTGACTCTCTAATGATCTCCTAAGCCATCTGTGTCCAGGTAACCCTGTCTTAAGTTGTACTCTCATCGGATCAGGATTTTCACCTAGATTATCTTCAATCCAATGTTCCATTTGTAGTTCTAATTCCTTAACGATATCCATATTATCTTCTTTTATGTCCTTTTCCTCATTTGGATCTTTCTCAATATTAAACAGCTGTAGTTTAGGTCTGCCATAAAGATCGCCGCCTATCTTTTTTATAAGCTTCCATCCATCCCTTGTAATAATGGCTCTGAATGCTTGATACGTACATTCTCCTGAGACAATAAACTCTTTCTCCTTCTCATTTCCCTCTATGACATCGAGAAGATTTCTACCCCTCATATTCTTTGGTCTTTCGACATTAGCTATGCTCAGTATTGTTGGAGCAATATCTACGTGTTCTACAAAACTCTTTATCCTAACTCCTTTAGGAAGAAGATTGACTGAATACATTATGAGAGGCACATGTATATTAGTTTCATATATTCCATGATGATCAAAGAATATTCCATGCTCTGTTAAACTCTCACCATGATCAGCAGTAAATATAAAAAGAATATCATCCAGCATATCATTTTCCTCAATAAAGTTATATAGTTTCTCAAGATGATGATCGAGATAGAGTATCTCAGCATCATAGAGAGAACTAACATATTCGAGGTCCTGTATATCTCCTAATAGATTAGTTATCCATTTGCTATGGATAGAATAGAAGGGCGATTTTTTAAACTGCCTCCACGACTCTCCTTTCGATTGATCATACGGGTCACCTTGATAAAATATATTTCTGTACTCTTGTGGAGGAATATAAGGTGTATGTGGATCCCAGTAATGCAGAAACATGAAGAAGGGTTTCTTCTCCTCTTTAAGCATTTTAAGCCATTTTATGGCATATGCCGTGATCTTATCAGCAGTTATAAGCTGTATATGGCCATAGGGTAGAGTGTAATGTTCATATCCTTTGTGGAACCAAGGCTTCATGTTTGTAAGATTATCAACAGCTATAGTCGTATATCCTGCATCCCTCAAATATTCCGGCAATATCCTAACCTCATCTGAAAGCATCTGTATTCTAGATCCATGCGAAACTATCCCGTGCTCCACACCATAAAGACTCGTATATATCGTGGTATATGCTGGCTGCGTAGGTATATCAGAACCATAACATTTTTCAAAAAGAACGCCTTTTGATGCCAGAGAGTCTAAAAAAGGAGAAGTATTTCTACTGTACCCGTAACAGCCTAAGTGATCGGCTCTAAGAGTATCTAATGCAATTAAAATAATGTTCATGATTTAATATATCTAAGAAGAAGATAAAATAATTATAGGCTATTTCCTGAAGTATATTGTTACGTCTCCAAGTTTATTTATTCTTCTAACCTCTAATAAGAGATAGGTGAATCTTTCAATTATCCCAGAATTCTCTAGTCCTCCACCATCTAATGGTCTAAGGCTAGGTATATCTTTAACTAGATCCATAACGGTCTTTTTTGCTTCTTTATTATCACTAAAAACTACTATATCTCCCTGTATCTCCTTTCTATAACGTAATAATCTCCTATATGGCAATGTATGAAAGCCAGATACCACATTCTCATTATTTAGATATCTTGCTACTTCTTCAGCCACAGATAGATCTTCATTCTTGATTAAAACGGGTTTGCCATCCTTAAATACTAAAGGTACGATAGGAGAAAGTATGATTTTATTCATATTAATATAGTTTCTTATAGTATCTAATGTTTGTTTTAAAGCAAAGTAAGGAATGCTTAATACGATAAGCTCATTATCGGCAACCGTTCTCTGATAAGTATCTGCATGAAGCATATTTCTATAATCGTTACCCAGTCTTCTAATTATCTCATCTACTGTATTATTAGCCTTGTCTAAACTTCTAGAACCAATCGTTACCCTATGTCCGGCCAAAACCCATCTTAAAGCCAAGCCCTTCCCCATTCTTCCAGTGCCTCCAATAATTCCAATCTTCATCATATACACCTCAGATTATAGAATAGAGATTAACTAGGTATCATAATTAACTTTTCTTCCAATATTATAGGGACACAAGCACTATACCCACTATCGTAATTAGTATTCCTAGCCATCTTTTTGGAGGGGGTCTTTCCTTTAAAAATATAGTTGAGAAAACAGCTGAAAATAGGGGCGCAGTCGAAGATAAAACCGCAGCATTAGAAACTTTACCTACCTGTAACGAGGTTAACCATAATATTATACCTACTGTATCCGAAGTTATTCCAGTACCTATTGCAGAAAATGTATACCTAGTATTTTTTATCTCTTTACCAATATTTTTTATCACTATAGGGAACATTATCATCGCTGAAAAAAGAGACCGTAGTAGAGCGAGAGAAAGCGGATTAGAATTAAATAGAAGAAACTTAAAAAGCGTTGTATTAACACCCCATAATATCGATACCATAATGCTATAGAGGATAGGTGTAATACTGATTTTCTTCCCTTTTGACTTTTCTCTACTTGAAATTATTTTTACTCCAAAAAGTATAAGGATTCCCCCAACTATATCGAAAATACTTGGGATTTCATGGATTAAAAAATATGCTACGATTATTGCTGTAAATGGATAGGTGTTAGTGATAGGATGTACAAGGCTTACATCTCCCAGAGACAAAGATTTAATATACAGGTACCATGCTAGAAACGGCCCCATGAATGCTATATAGAGAACTATTAATACCTGATACAGAAGAAGATTTTTATACCAATTCGGATTAATTACTGAAATAATCATAAAAAGTACAATTGAACCAGTCAAACTTCTCAAAAAATTTACCACGAGAGGTTTTATTTTATAGGTACTGTATTTGGCTAAAATCGCAGATGTCCCACTTGAAATCGCTGATGATAAGGCAAGCACTGAGACTATGATGTTTCTTTGGTCCATATCGATACCTATGTTTTTTCGGCGATATCTTTAATAAAAATGACGGCTAATAAAATGATTCATCCTATGTAAAAGAATATGTAAGATTAAGGAAAATCGATGTTTCTACCTATTGTTTTCCTCTTAGTCCTGAGGTAGTATATATAGTTTTTAAGAGAAATATCAGGTGGAACCCTATGGTCAACCATAGGTATATATCCTCCTTCTTCTATCAGTGGGG
>Ga0190304_1001578_pt1 | contig 10114 bp, 7 predicted proteins | sample 48700712_MG_FD_161670 | JGI IMG/M metagenome (GOLD analysis project Ga0190304, IMG submission 161670) | Hydrothermal vent sediment bacterial communities from Southern Trench, Guaymas Basin, Mexico - 4870-07-1--2_MG | ecosystem: Environmental > Aquatic > Marine > Hydrothermal vents > Sediment ... | reverse complement strand
TGTACATGCTTCAATAAATGACATTATAATTCTTCCAAGTAAAGAGGGAGAAGTTTTCTGATATATTTTTATATATTTATGAAAAATAACTATATTAATCTAAAATACTTGTAGAATATCGGTGATAATTTTTGAATAAATATAAAACTTTATTAAAAATCATCATATTATTAGTATTATTACTGTGGATTCAACCAATTATATCAGCTCCCACAGTTCCTATAATAAAGTTTGCTGAAAAAGTAAAATATCCGCTACCAGCTATACCGGAACCCGTATTGGTTGGCGGTAGTTTGGAGGTTCATGTAAAAGCTTCAAGTGACGCCAATAGTTGGTCGGCAAAGTTAACGCATGTATTCCTAGGAGAATATACTTTAGAGCTAGTCTCTACAGAGTTTATTAAAAGTAAGGGGTTATGGAAGATCGTCTTCAGAGTTCCTACTAATATTCATAGAGGATTATATAATCTATCAATTGGTTTTAAGGAAGGTGGACAAAGTATAAATATAGTTGAACCCAAATCTGTGTGGATTTTAAAGGATTGGCCTACAAAACTAAGGTTTCTAGTGTTTGGTGATACTAAAACTCCTGGAGGAAAAGAATTATTTTATGAGGCAATTAGGGAAATTGATCTAATAAATCCCGACTTAGCGATTTTCTTAGGAGATTTAGTGGAAAGACCCGAGCAGTCTTCTGCCTGGAAATATTTTCTAGGATCGTTTCTATTACTTAGATCTCCATGCTATATAGTCATAGGAAACCATGAGTATGGTTCTGTTGGAGATGCAAGCATATATGAGAGGATTATAGGTCCACAAAACTATACAGTTAGTATAGGCGATTTTCTATTAATTGTTCTACCTACAGATGCTGATGGATGGGTCAGAATGAATTATCTAAAATGGGCTGAAAATATTCTTAAAAATAGTCACCAAAAATTTAAGATAATGGCATTTCATCACCCGCTTTTTTCTCCGAAGGTTAAGGGGACTATAAAGTCTATATTAGAGTTAAAGAGTGCAGACGATATAAATAAGCTATTTAATCAAGGCTATATATATTATTCTTGGTCGGAGCATCCCGATGAGGCAAAGTATCTTTTTAACATTATTATTAACTATGATGTGAGGCTTATTCTTGCAGAACATATACATACAGATCTGAATATGATTGTTAAAGACTGGGAGGGTAATAAACATTACTTTATTACTCCAGCATCCGTAGCATACGATGTAGCTTCCAAGGATATCAGGGGATTCAAATATCTTATAATCTACAGTAATGGGACGATTGATGAAAACACAATATATTATAAGGGTACTGGTCCATTCACATACCCCAATTCTATTCCAATAGATTCTGGTGAAGACATATATCCATATAAATTAGGTTTCATCGAATATTACTATGCTCCGTTGAATGATGGAAAACATTATGCTGTCTCATTTAAAGCGAAAAATGAGTTAAAAGAGACATTTCATGACATCAGAATTATATTTAAATTACCATTAGATAAGCCAATAGACCAGTATAAATGGACTCCTAGTAAGCCAAGCTATATAGTCTATAAGGGTAGTGACGCATATTATGTTGTATTGGAAAATGTTTCGCTGCCCGCGAAATCCACCATAAAATATACTGTATATTCTATAGATGATAATGTAAAACCAGAAGTAAATATAGATAAATCGCTAAAATTTGAAGAGGAATGGACTCTTGTAACTATTAATGCCAAAGATATAGGATGGGGTGTAGATGAAGTGTCTGTAAAATATTCTTTAGATGGTGGAACTACATGGAAATCGCCCGACCTACTAGATTTAGTCGATTTTAAAAACGGGGTTGCAACATACGTTGCATGGATTCCGTTTTCAAAAAGTGATTATAATGCTGGTAAAAGGCTTTATATAAAGGTTTCTGCATCAGATTTCGCTGGAAATATTGTGGAAAAGATAACTACGCTTAGAAAAACGTTGACTAAGATTTCCCTTACAATAAACATGCCTTCAAAAATTACGTTAGGCAGTGAATCAGTTATTAATATTGTTTTGAAGAATACTGGTAATGTGACGGCTAAAAACGTAGTTCTGAACGTATCTGCAACAGAGCAATTAGCTATAGTTGAAGGAGGTATAATATCTTTCGATACTATTTCTCCTGGTGAGTCTAAGAGTGTTTCCGTTAAGGTTAAGGGTATCTCTAGTGGCACTGCTACAGTAACGATAGAGGTCTCAGGCGTAAACTTTAACCCATTAAGCGAGACAAAAACTCTTGAAATTGAAGAAGTACATGGACCTAGTATAACAGTTATAGCAGTAACTGTCCTGGTAACAATAATCATAGTAGCATTGATATTAAAGATAAAAAGATCTAAATAATTTTCCTATTTTTTCTATATCTATTTCACAGGCGATTGTTGGATTTTCTAATTCAAAGTTCTCAAGCACTATGGGATTTACTTCACCGATTATTCCCGCCTCCCTTTCATTCACAATTATTTTTCCAACTCTACCTTTAATAAAGCTTGGGTCATCTTTTAGTGAGATTAACTTAAATTTCTCTATTCCGAGATTTTTAAATAGAGCATAAACTACAGCTAAACCATCTTCAAGGCTTAGGGAGAAATTTGTTATTGCAAATCCTAATGAAATATGATTTACCGTCTTAGTTTCGGTTCTACTATCTACATATACTATCTCGCCTATCTCAAATATTTTCTGTGGATATTCCACATGTTTATTTTTGCTTAAAAAGTTTAGTAGTCCAGGGATAATGCTATTTCTAAGCACAGTATATTGCGTACTTTTCGGGTTCATTACCTCAACGATTTCCTCAATATTCTTATTCATTTTTATAAACAAAAGATCTTTATTAGACATTATATAATTCAATACTTCTTGAAATCCAAGTCCAACCATTATATCTCTAATCTTTCTAACAACTTTATATATATCTAGTTCATGTCCAATTGTAGATATGTTCGGCAGTTCTGGAACAATTTTATTAAAACCATAGGCTATTGCCACATCCTCGATTAAATCTACTGGATGAAGTATGTCAAGCCTATATGGCGGTATCTCTACATCTATTTTATCTCCATTTATCTTAACCTCATATCTCATTTTTCTAAGTAGATGGGCTATTTTGTTCTCACTTAAATTTAATCCCGTTATCCTATTTACATAATCTTTATCTAAACTAAGTTTTCCTCCCCTTTTCTGAGGCGTATATTCTACACCATTTGGAGTAACTATCTTTGTCCTTTCAATAATCCAACCATGTTCTGCAAAATTATACGCCAGTACATTTAGAATAGAGTTTACAATATACTTATCCAATCCAGTTACATCTATAACGATATCTCTCGTATCTACAGTAACTCTTGTATCTTCAGAATTAATTATTGGAGGCATTGACAAAACTTTCCCCTCAGAGTCTCTTAAAATCGGATAAAGATTTTTATCTCTTAATAAATGTCCATATTCCTTTCCCCGAGGTGTTTTAGAAAGTATTTCATATCCATTCATCTCTATACTGGTATCAAGCGGTATAAACCTAATTTTATTTGGCTCAACTCCTTCATAGTATAGTGGGGGCTTAACCTTATTAAAATCGTAGATACCTATAGACGCTTTTCTTCTATTTCTACACCATGTTCCATGAAGTTTTTCTTGGAAGGTCATAATATGTTTTAATAAATCTTCATCAAGTTTCACGTTATGAAGTATTGTTACGGCAATATAAGGTCTTATTGGAATAATATTTTGATTAACTTTGACTTCGATATCACCATATATAGTGCTGTATTTTGGCTTTCCAGTCTCTATATTAAGATACCCCTTAATAGATCTAGCTAAACCTCCTATTGAAAGCATATCTATCCTATCAGGAGGAATTTCAATACTAATTTTCTTCTCCCCGTTTTCTTCATATACCTCCATTTCCCCTTTAAGTAAAAATATTATTTCCTCTAGGTCTTCAATATCTATTTTACGTCCAATAAGCTTCAACAAATTTTCATAGTCATTCATAGATAAATCTATAGTTGGCATATTTTCACCCATATCCCTTTTCTCTCAACCATCGAAGATCTTGAGAATGAAGTTCTCTAATATCATCTATTCCAAGTTTAATCATGGCAAGCCTACCTATACCTATACCCCACGCAAGACATTGCACTCTAGGATAATCTATGCCTAAAGGTATTAATACTTCCGGTCTAAATAATCCTGAACCCAATATTTCAATCCACCCTTCTTTTGGATGATAAGCAAATGCTTCAACGCTTGGTTCAGTGAATGGAAAGTATCCTGGCTTAAATCTTATTTTCTTAAATCCAAGTTCCAAAGCAAATTGTCTCAAATATCCTAATAAATGTTTTAAGTTTAGGCCTTCACCTAAAACGATACCCTCAACCTGTGTGAATTCCATCGAATGCCTACTGTCGAGGGTCTCTGGCCTAAAAACTTTCCCTATAACAAACATCTTTACTGGAGGTTTTCTTTTCCCATACAATGTTCTCATGGATACAGCTGTAGTCTGAGATCTAAGCACAAGTCTCCTAGCTAGATCGAAGCTCCACTTATATCTCCATCCCCTTGAGCCAGTGATCCACCCATTCTCATGAGTAAGCTTAACCCTATTTACATATTCACAATATCTATCTAAATTGGCTTGTCCAGGGTATTTTAATATATATGAATCATGCACTTCTCTTGCAGGATGGTCTTGTGCCTGAAATAATGCATCAAAATTCCAGAACTCCGCCTCAACTAATGGCCCCCTAGCTTCTTCAAATCCCATTCCAATTAAAATTCTTCTAACCTCCTCTAAAAACATTATATAGGGATGTTTTTTACCTGGAAACACTATAGGAGGTCTTGCAGTTAGATCGTATTCCTTTATCCTATATTTTCTCCAATCTCCCTTAATAATATGATCTCGAGTCAATCTAGTTATCTCCACCACAACTGGATATTTATTTTTATAAACATCTATACCCAATTGTGTCGCAATAATTTTTACAACACTTCTCTCAACTTTTTCAATCAACTTTCTTCTCAAAAATATATTTACAATCGGCCTTAAATTTACCGGTATTTCTTCAAATAAGACTATTCTCTTTAATCCAATTATCTTTAAAAATTTCTCTTCATCGGTTTCAGACAATATTTTCTCTCTACCAGTCTCTGTCAGCACAATATATGTTCTATTATTTCTTCGTTCAAATCTTATCCACCCCTTTTTCTTTAACCACATTAAACCAATTCTAACCTTATCAGCAGAAAATTTTTCAGCTAAAATTTTCTCTATCTCCTCAATACTAGTCTCTCCTTTCTCTAAGAGAATTTTTCCAATATTCTTCTCCGGCAATCCAACCTTATAATATAGTAAAAGCTCTTCTCTAGCTCTAAGATATATTCTAGTCTCCCTTTCATCTCTAACTAATCCCTTACTCTTTAGTAACATTGAGAGAGCATTTAATTTAGATATACTGAATCCACTAATCCTTGCTAAATCATCTATAAAAGCTATACCACCAAGCTTCATCAACGAATTTAATATCCTCTTCTCATCCACTGATAAAGTAATCTCATTTACCAAGATATTCACCCAAAAGCCTATTAGAAATAATTATAGCTAAATAAATTCTCTTTCTAAAAAGAAAAATATTTAAAATTGGCGCTCATCCACTCTAAAGCACCTCTATAACTTTAAAAATAAGATATTTAATCTATATAAGCTTTACCATAAATTTAGAAACTTAGAATATAAAGAAGTTTATAAACTTAGAATATCCGTTTCATAAATTTAGATAAATTAAACTACTTATTGATAACTTAAGAGAATTTAAAGTTTCTATAATTTTAAACGAATATGTAAAACAAAGGATATATTTTGGCAATAAACTAATGATATTATAGAGACTGTCCAAAATATTTAGGAGGGTTTATATATATTAATCTATGGCTCCAAATTTTAAGAAAAGTTAATCTCAATTAAAATAGTTGATTATGCCATATATTTTGGGATTAAGCCTCAGAAAGATTACTTAAGGATAAGGTGTTGGGAGAAACTTGAGGCTAAAAAACATTTTGTGGGTTCTCCTTTAACACCAATTTTATAATAACCTTTTTCTCAACCGTCTAACAGTTTATCTTTTAAAAGTCTACAATAAGCTATTTAACTTACCAAACAAATTCTAGAGTCCATATGTTACGCAGATAATTCATAAAAATAGTTGGCTTAAAACTCCATTCAAAATAATATTATATCCATTAACTAAATCCTATTATTGGCAACAGTTTCTTGGAAGCGAGTTTATAGTATATTTGGCTGGAACAATTATATCGATTATGCTTGGAACTGTCTACCTACTACCAATGCTACTAATATTCTGTCGTAGATATAGCTTTAAGCTTGATAGAAAAATACTATATCTCCCTCCAATTATACTAATACTATGCATTTTCACTCAAATACTTGGCTTAGCATTATTACTAACAATGTTAACATCGATATATGTATTAACAATGATTATACTAACATCAATAACAATACTAAGCACTAAAAATAAAATATAGTTTCTTTTTAATGTATTAATTAAATATTAATTAATAATATTTTAGTTTTATATACTTGGGGATTTTATGGAGAAGCTTGGTATATTGGTTGTTGGTACTGGTATGGTTGTTTCTAAACATCATATCCCTGCGCTCAAAAATATTGAGGAGATAGAATTAGTGGGCATAGTCAGCAGGTCTGAAAGGAGAGCTAAATTAATGGCTTCTCAATATGGGTTTAAAAAATATTTTACAGATCTCGACAAGGCGTTATCGGATAAGGATGTAGACGCAGTTTTGATAGGTACACCTACATATGAACATAAAGAACATGTATTGAAAGCTTTAGAATATGATAAACATGTTATTGTTGAAAAGCCAATCGCATTAAAAATATGTGATGGATATGAGATGTATAATGCTGCAAGAAAGAGGGATTTAAAGTTTATGGTTGCGCATGTAGTTAGATTTTGGCCAGGATATATTGAAATTCATGATTTAATTAGGAGTGGAGTGTTAGGTGAGCCAATTATAAGTAGAGCATATAGGTATTCAGAATATCCAGCATGGTCATATAAACTATGGCATAAACATATAGATAAAAGTGGTGGAGTTATGGTAGATCTAGCTATACATGATATCGATTATTTAAGATGGATTATAGGTGAAGTTAAAAGTGTATATGCCAGGGGGAGTATAAATGTATTTAAAGATGCAACAGCATATGATTATACGCATATAATCCTAGAGTTTAAAAATAATGCCATAGCATTTATTGATGCAAGCTGGATTATGCCTAAAAACTTTCCATTTTCAATGTATATAGAGGTTGTTGGAGAAAAGGGTATGGCATCGTTTGACAATTTCTCTAAGCCAAGCCTAACACTCTATAAGGAGAACAAAATTATTTCAGAAACACCATTTTTTGAAGAGGGATATTATAGAGAGTTAAAACATTTTGTCGATTGTGTTATAAAGGATAGAGAGCCTCTAGTAAGCGGATTAGAGGCAATAAAATCCTTAGAGATAGCTTTAGCAGCAATAAAATCTGTAAGAGAGAAAAAAGTAGTTAATTTGCCATTAAATGAGGAGGTTATCTAAGAGCTATTATTCTCCTAATATTTGCTTTAATGCATTATAATTATCTTTTGCAGCCCTTATTCCATCTTCCGGATACTTTGGTGTCTTTAAATCCGGATAGAATTCTGGTGGACATTCTACATTTAAGAATCCATCATAGCCAGTTTCCCTAATTTTTCCAATTACCTTTTTCCAGTTAATACTTCCCTGTAATAAATGTCTAAATCCATTAATATTACCAATCTTTACATCAAAATCCTTTACATGGATCATTGCAATCATATCCTTAATAATCTCAAGCCAATTTTCAATATATCCTAGATTAACGATGTTACCGATATCTAAATATGCTTTAACGTAATCATGATTTATTTCTTCAATAAATCTCCTATATTCTAGAGGTGAGTATAGAAATTTATTCCAAACATTTTCGATACCTATAATCACATCATATTCTGCAGCATAGTCAGCTATAGATAAAATAGATTTCTGGGAGTTTTCATATAATTTTTTATAAGATATTTCTGGATTAGCTACAGCTGGAACAACTAATAATACTTTTGCATTTAAATCATATGCTAGTTCTATACCTCTTCTAATATATTCTATACCTCTTTCCCTTAATTCTTTGTCAGGAGAACCTAAGTTATATTTCCAGAATACACCTGTAGCAACACTTGGATAAATAATATTATAAGAGTTGGCTAATTCAAGAAACCTTTTCCTATCTGTTTTAGAAAGCTTTGCTGGATCTATCGAAGAGTCATCAAATACGAACTCTATTCCATCATAACCTATCTCCGCTCCAACCCTAATAGCATCTTCAACAAGCCTTAATTCTCCACTAAAGCCTATGACAGTCCATAAATTTAATCCCTTCTTCAAACAACCACCTATCAGGGATGTGTTTCATCCTATTTATTTCAATTCTATTTAATATCCTTTTTTAACTACAGTTTTTATTCGCTTAAAATTGATGGGCTTTCAATTTCCTATATATAAAATAACCTGATAGAAATATTGCTATTATTACTACTACCATAAAATAGATAAATGGATATTTGAATTTACTCTTCACATATATTTCTATCTCTTTAAAATTATTATCTAAATTTTCCTCAGTTAAATTTTCAGATGATTTTACCATTACTTCTAATTTATGATATCCTCTTTCAGCCTTTCATATGAAATTTTTTGTAACAGCATTATTTATCTCTATACTTTCTTCTTTTAAGATTTTTTCATCTATCTTGAAAATTATTCTTACTAAGGTTTTTTGAATCCCAGTTACCCTTATCAGAACTTGTATTTTTACAATATCATTTTCATATATATCCTCATTAAATATTTTTATAGAATCTATTTGCAAATCTACCTTAGCTTCACCTTTTTCTTTAAGTCTTAATACAATTGTTTTTAACCCAGAAATATTTAATCTTATATTTAAAACTCCATTATCCACATAACTATTTATAATCTCTGCATCACCATATATAAGATCTGCATCGATATTTTCATTTAATCCAAGTTTATCTAAATATACCTTAATGATAGTTTCAATTTTATCTTCTCTGGTATTTTTAATAGTTAAAAATATTTCCTTATCACCATATCTCTCTATCCAAACATTGTTATTTTCTACATAAGTAAATGTTTCAGGTTGCCAGCCAGCTAAAGTTAAATTATTTATAATGTTTATAACCTGTCTAATTTTATCTCTATATTTATTAAGCAAATCACTATACTCTTCGTAGATTTCAGAGTGAAAATTCGGGTAAAACCCATAAAATAGAGCCTCATTTAAATATTTCTCCAAAAATTCTTCAAAATTTAATTCTGAATCTATACGAGTATAGGAGATTAAAACCGGTTTTTGAAAAGCCATTATCCTTCTATAATTAAATTCTCTATCACCCCAATTAAATTTTGAAATCATGTTTGCTTCAAATGGAACTATATCTAAATATATTATACCAAAATTTACATATCCCTCAGCTACAAAATTTCCCGATAAAATCATCTTATTATCAATATTATCCAAGTATTTTCTCAATTTTTCTAGATATTCGAAATCGCTTATAATTAAGTGTACTCCTGGCTGAAAATTATTAAAACTAAATGTCAATGGATGAGCTGTAAATCTAAACCTAGTTTTATTCATATCTATATGATTACTTCTAGCCATAAAACTATCAAGTTCTACTCCATCTATCATATAACCATATTTTAAAGTATTATTAAATGCCTGCTGCAATATGAGGATTGTATAATCATACATGTTAAATCCACTTATTTCTGGATTAGTATTTAACGGTATTCTCGGAACCCATTCATTCGGCCTATAATTTGGACCCTTAAGATACTGTGAGAAACATATATCATTATTAATATCCTGTACTAATGTATTAGTAGCGGCTTTAGCTTTCAAACCAATGTATCCGTTCCTTTCAGCTAAATAATATATCATGTCT
>Ga0190304_1001577_pt1 | contig 10117 bp, 8 predicted proteins | sample 48700712_MG_FD_161670 | JGI IMG/M metagenome (GOLD analysis project Ga0190304, IMG submission 161670) | Hydrothermal vent sediment bacterial communities from Southern Trench, Guaymas Basin, Mexico - 4870-07-1--2_MG | ecosystem: Environmental > Aquatic > Marine > Hydrothermal vents > Sediment ... | reverse complement strand
AACATCGTAGAGGGATACTTCAATGGGAGAATTAACAGCTTCTACATAGAAAATCAGTTTTTTTCTGGAGAATGTGTTGCAGTGAATCTTCCATTCTGCTCTCTTCACAGATTCTCTTATGGAAGTAGGGATAGACTTTTCCAGAACTTTAAATTCATCTACACCAATGTTAGAACCACCGCCGTCTCCTGTTCCCTCCAATTTGAATAATATAAAGGAAGCCTTACTATTAAGCACAATATAATGAGAAGTTACGGAATCCCAGCTGGATGATGTCGAAAGAACAGTATCCCTCATCCATGTGTTACCCTCATCCAGGGAATAATAAATCGTGAGTGAGTCATCTCCGTCCGAATTATGATAGAGTAGGGTATAATACACTGTATCCTTTTCCACTTTGAAAACGGGTGTGATGAGAGAAGCTACTGTCCCATTGGCACTACCTGTGGTGTTGAAATAGGAAAGATTTCCATTCAGGGAATCCATACCGGCATCTTGAGCCGAGCCGAATAGCCATTCGGAGCCTGTTGAACTCCAACCAGGAGGTATAAGGCCTTCTTCAAACCCTTCTCTGAAAGTCACATTTTCAGGTAGAGGAACCTCTCTCAGGAAAATGTCATCTACAATAAGATAAAATTTATCAATTCCCGCATTGCGTATCCCAATATAAATCGTGTCCCCTCTGTATTTATCCAGTCCAAAAGTTATACGGTGATATAGAGTGTCCGGAAGTGAGGATGCAAAAACCAGTTCCATGGTATCGGATGGGGATTGAGAACCAAGAACCCATACTTCGAGGCTTTCTGGATACGAAGAACTAATAGATCTTGCGAATAGACCAAAAGAGGTGCTGTTTTCGTACAACACAGGAATAGGAGGGGTTATCAGCCAGTCATCATTCCCAGAAGGATTCCATCGGGAAGCAGTAAAGTAAAAGCCGGTGTGGGTATAATTACTTCCGCTGTACCAATCCCATGTATGCCCATCTCCATCACCATCCCATACAGTCCAGCCAGGTGGAGGAAAAGAGTCTATAAATTCAAGTCCCTGGGCCCAGGCAGAGTGAGAAGGAAATACATATATGGTGTACGCAAAGGTATCATTTTCAGGAACAGCGTCCTGAGGGAGTGCGGTCCAGGACTTTATATTCATTATCTGTTCGAAATAAGGGGTAAATTCAACTGAGGTATATTTTTCCTTTTTGATCCCGATGCTTAGAGTGTCGCAGAAGGTATCTGATTCCAGAATGTACGTGGTCGGTACATCCTCCTCAAAGTTCCCATAGTTTTTGAAATAGTAAAAGACTGTGTCGGTTTCATCTACAGTGTAAGGATAGCTTAGAAAGCTGAAGGCGGAAGCACCTACGTCATGGATCTTTTCGTAATGCCCCACTGCCCTGATGTTAAAGTCAGCTTGTGTAAGGTAATAAAAATGCTGCCCATCATAAACACCACTCATGGTATCAGGATCGCTGCCATCGTCGAAGGTCACCTGTGGTCCAGCAAGAGTGTCTGCAGGGACATAAAACATAAGATAGAAATCATTGGTAAAATACAGCGGGTCATCCAGCGTTACCTCATTCCAGCCAATGTGTCCTGAGAAGGGTTTTCTCGCCTTTAGATTTCCATAAATATCATATACCAGTAGAGAACATGTAGTGGAAGGTGAGAGAGAATAGAGAAAGATAAGACCGGATGTGAGCGTCCACGTTGAGTCTACGAGCTTGGCAGAATCAAGGTCAAAGACGCAGAAGTAGTACCTGAAAGTGAAACCATCATAGTATGTTGGAGAACCATCATAGTGGAGTGTATCCGTATCTGCTTTTAGCTTTGTTTTTAAAAATTTTTGGTTTAAAGGTATGGCTTTTGAGGAGTTTATGTTAATTGTTCGTAATTGAAATTTTCTATCAGGATATCCGCGGATTTCCGGTGTCTCATGTTTCGCTCTCAAATCCAGTACCCTATTAATTTGTCTCTCTGTTCTTGCAGTAATCAACGCATTTAAATTCATTAATATTACTAATACAATACTATACATGGTACCCCCCTTGGTAACCTCTTTATATATAAAATAAATTTATTTTAATGTCAAATTTTTGGTTAGCAATACGATTAAAATAATTTTTTGATGTAAAATGCTAGGAATAGTGAAAATTTATTCTTTGAGGCTTTTATACCAGGAGATAAATCTTTGAATCCCTTCTTCAAGATTTACCGAAGGGGTGAAATTTAGGATTTTTTTCATTTTTTGAATATCCCCGATTCTTCTCTGAACATCTTCGTAGTTCTTACTAAAAGAAGAATAGGGAATATATTTTAGTTCCAGTTTATATTTTGTTCCGCTAAACCTGTGAATTAATTTTGCAAGTTCGATAATCGAGATTTCTTCTTCAGTACCTACATTAATAATCTCATTTTCGGCCTCTTTTATAGAGATTGCCCTCACCACAGCCTCCACTAAGTCGTCTATGTACACGAAGCTCCTTTTCTGATTCCCATCTCCATGGATAGGCACAGGTTTGCCTTCCAGGATATTCTTTAAAAATACTCCGGTTGGTCCTCCCCACCAGTCCATATGTTGCCATGGCCCATAGACACCGAAGAATCTAAGAATAACCACTGGAATTCCATATTCGTCATTGTATGCAAAGGCAAGGTGTTCATTGTAAATTTTTGAGACGGAATAGGACCAGCGTCTCGATGTTGTGGGACCAAGAAGGAGATTTCCATCCTCTCTCAAAGGAAATTCTTCACTTTTACCGTACACATCAGAAGTGGAGGAAAGAATAAACTTTGCTTTGTTGATTCTGGCTATCTCGAGAAGATTTTCACATCCCTTTACATTGCGCTTCAGGGTATTCATGGCACTTGTGTAGCGGGGTATTTTATGAGCCACAAAATCCATTACAACATGGATGTCCTCACCAACTTTTGCGAGCTCGGCATAATCCAGGACATCTATTTTATAAAAAGTAAATTTAGGGTTTTCAGTACGACCTTCCAGTCTTCTCAAATCACCCCTTTCGAGGTTGTCCACAACAATAACCTCATGGCCTTCATCAATCAACCTCTTGGCTACCTGGGACCCTATGAAACCTGCACCACCTGCAATTAGGATTCTCATTGCCCTATTATAAATCAGGAGAAGCGCTCCTTCAAAAATGCTGCATATCTCTCAGAAAGATTTTCGTAACTGTAAAAGGCTCTAACCTCCTGAGGAGGTAAGGGCAGTTTTTTGTTTTCGAAGCTGCTCCATATCCTGTACAGGGTATCTAGTATTTCGCTTTTGTTTACAGGGTCACATACAAATGCATTTATTCTTTTAAGAAAATCCTGAACCCAGCCCGGTGGAACAGTTGCCAGAATGGGTCTTCGGGCCCCCAGATATTCGAAGAGTTTACTGGGCATAATCAGATCGTATCCAGGGCCTGGTGTCGTGAGGAGCCAGAGAATATGGGAAGATCTAATAAATTTGAGAATTTCACTGTGAGGAATGTATGGGATTAATTCTATGTTCTCTTTCGGTATGCTGGATGCAAGGTCCAGTATTCTACTAGATTTAGTTCCCACAAGAATTAGTTTGACATTTTTATTTCCCTTTTTTATAAATTCATGAAAGGCTTCGAAAAAGACTCGTGGGTCTTTGTGGATACCAAATAAACTCCCAAGGTACAAAATTTTAAGTGGTGGATTGTAATCAATTTCCCCGATATCCTTCATCTCATCTTCTTCATAACCAAAGGTTATTACTTCGATTTTGTGGGATTCCAAGAAAGGATACCTATGAAGGAGTCTGTATTTCATCGGGTGGGTCACCACTATTATGCCTCTTGCTCCTTTCATAAGCGATTCTTCTGCTTTGTCAGTGAGATTTTTCTGCCAGAATGTGGGGTACATTCCATAAAGATCATCACTCCATGGGTCCCACATATCCAGAATATAGGGGAGTTTATGGAGCTTGTTAGCGAGAAGTCCAAGTACCAATGAGCTGAAAGGGGGTGCCTGAACTACCATACCATGGGGTTTGAAATTTTTAATTATTTTACTAATCTGGGGTAGAGCATTAATCAACCAAAGAATTCTAGAATCAGGCCATATAAAATATCTGAAGGGCTTTTTCCCCTTCTCTTCGAGAAATTCTGCGTTTTTTAAGAAAGTCGAAGGTTCCAGGGCTTTGGGTCTGAAAATTACAAGGTCTTCGGGCAATTCTCTGAAAAAGGACTCATCTCTTTTTATAAAGGTGTAATCTCTTGCAGTGAGAATCAGAGGTTCAACACCGTGTTTCCTAAGTCGTTTTATAATTCTAGTGGTCCTCTTAACGCCGGTTGCATAGGCATTGGGCGGAAAAAAATAGGAGACAAAGAGGATCCTCATAGCCAGCTCCAGGGTACTTCTGCCCGCTTTTTGGGTGGTATGCAGCTGATGTTATCTAGATTTTCCAATTTTTCAAGAAATTTGCCCAAATTTCTTTCCCAGTTGGCCTTTTTCTGTATGATTTGTATATTCATGTCGATAGCCTTTCTAAACCAGGAGATATTTTCCATAACATTCATTATCTTTCCCGCAAGATCATGAGCATCCATAGGATTAAACAGGTATCCATTTATACCGTTGATTATCCACTCTCTATTGGCCTGTATGTCAGATACAACCGGAACACAACCTGTGGCCATTGCCTCAAGGATGGACACAGCTGTAGAATCTGATAGGGATGCTGAGACGAAGATATGGGCTTTAGAGAGAATTTCCACAAGTTGTGGTAAGGGTATAAATCCTGTAAATTCCACATTGTCTTTCAATCCCATTTTATGAACCATTGTATGAAGTTCTGCTTCAAGAGTGCCGCCTGAGGCAAAGATAAATCTAAAATTTATTCCCTTTTTCTTAAGAATGCCGAGCGCTTCTATAATTGTTTCGTTATTATAAATCTTTTCAAGCTTTCTATGAGAGACCATTAACAGTTCATCTTTGATTTCCTTTTTAATTTCAGGAGTCAAAAACTCCTCTGTGACTCCATGGGGAAAATTCATTATTTTTCCTCTACATATCCCAAATTTATTTTCTAAAATCCACCCCATGATATCCGCGTCCACATGAAGCAGTGAAGCGTTCATGAAGATTTTTTTCAGGGTTAAAAAGTGGAAAAAACTCTTGCGCGGTGTCTCCAGTACATCGGGTCCCCATAGTGAGATAACATAGGGCCTGAAGCCCGAGAGCATGGCGAGAAGACCGTAATTAGGTGCCATGTGGGCATGTATGATGTCTGGATTGAATTCTTTTATGATATTTTTTACCATTCCGAGCTTGGAGATGTATTTAAATGGGGACTTCCTGAATTCAGGCTTTATGTGAAGGTAATACTCTTTTTCCTCTTTTGGAGGTTCCATACCAACAGCGAGGACCTTAATATCACTCTGCTGATAAGCCTTAATCCATCTTTCGGTATGATACGATGAAAGATCAGCCAGAAGTAGAATTCTCACATTCCTATTATAAGTTTATTTATATATACTGGCAATAAAAAAGTTTTTTTGAATTAACCATAATAGGGTAATATAATTTTTCTATGAATTTACCTGTAAAATACAGACCTAAAAACTTTGAAGAAATTACCAATCAGCGGCATGTAGTTATAACACTCCAGAATGCCTTAAAATATCAAAAAATTTCCAATGCTTACCTTTTTGCAGGACCCCGTGGGGTGGGTAAAACCACCACAGCAAGAATTTTTGCCAAGGGTCTTAATTGTGAAAAGGGTATAACCTCTCATCCCTGCGGAGAGTGTGGAATATGCAGGGAGATTGATGATGGCAGAAGTGTGGATGTTCTTGAAATTGACGGAGCCTCCAACAGGGGAATCGACCAGATACGAGAGTTAAGGGAAAATGTGAGATTTACGCCTGTAAGAGCAAGATATAAAGTAATAATCATAGATGAAGTTCATATGCTCACCACAGAAGCCTTCAATGCACTCCTAAAAACACTTGAAGAACCTCCACCCAGAGTGGTTTTTATTCTCGCCACCACTGAACCCCGAAAGGTTCCGGATACAGTGAAGTCGAGGACCCAGAGATTCGATTTTAGACCACTTTCTTCTCTGGATATCAAGAAAAGGATTAAAGAGATAGCTGAAAAAGAGGATATAAGGGTTGAATCTGAAGAGATTTTTGATATTATTGCAGAAGCTGCAGATGGCAGTCTCAGGGACGGCATAGCTCTTCTTGAGCAGGCATATATCTTCTCAGGAGATGTTATCACTGTTACCCATCTTAAGGAGCTTGTGGGACTTATAGGAAAAGAAATATATCTCAAATTTTTTGAATATTTTAAAAAGGGTGATAAGAAGGCTGTTGTGGAGCTTCTGGATGAGCTTGTAATGCAGGGATACAGCTTAGAGGATTTCCTGAGAGGATTCACCGAGGCACTGGATAGGCTGCTCAGGGTAAAGTTGGGTATTGAAGAAAATGGTTATGAAAGTATTGCAGGACGTTTCACAGTCTACGAGATTATGCTTATGTTAAAAATTGCCAAAGATATGGAAGAAAGCCTAAAATATAGTAAAAATCCAAGAGTATTCTTTGATTTTCATCTTTTAAGATTGACTTCACTGATGTCAGAAATAGATTTAAACCAGGTGCTGGCCAGAGGGAATATTTACATAACTTCAGGGGCCAATAACATGAATTTTAATAATAACCACTACCGTAACAACAATCAGGAGATGGAAGATTCGCTTAAAAAGAAAATAATAGAGAAACTGGGGTTAAAGGAGGTTAATAATGGATCTCTTTAAGATGATGAAGGAGGCTCAGAAGCTGCAGAGCACCGTGAAAAAGGCCAAGAAGGAAATAAAAAAGACAGTGGTGGAAGTCGAAAAAGAAGGAATTAGAGTAAAGATAAATGGAGAATTTAGAGTAATTAATGTGGAGATTCTCAATGACGCGTTACTCGCAGATAAAAGAAAGCTGGAGAAAGCATTCCTGAGTGTTATGGAAGAAGCACACAGGAATATCGAAAAAGTTACAAAAGAGAAGATGAACGAACTCCTAAAGGGTATGCCCATAGGCGATGTGGATTCCCTCCTCTCTTAAAAAACTGATTGAGAATCTCAGAAAATTGCCGGGTATTGGAGAAAGGTCGGCATACAGAATTGCTTATTTTTTAATCAAATACAGGGATGTGCTCAATGATATAGTGGACTCTCTTAAGGAAGTGGACGAAAACGTGACTCTCTGTAAAATGTGTCACGGTTTTGCCGAGGGAAAAGATATATGCCCCATATGCGAGGATGAGAGAAGGGATGCGGGAATACTCTGTATTGTAGAAAAACCTGAAGATGTATTTATCGTCGAAAGCGCAGGTTTACATGGATGGAAGTATCATGTTCTTGGGGGATTGTTGTCTCCTGTAAAGGGTGTTACCCCTGATAAGCTTAATATTTTTGACCTAAGGGATAGAATAAAAAATGAAAATTTTAAAGAGATTGTAATAGCCTTAAATCCAAATATAGAGGCAGAGGCAACTGCCAATTACCTGATTGATCTCTTGGAAGATATGAATGTGGTGATATCCAAAATAGCCATTGGTCTCCCCCAGGGGGCAGATATAGCCCTTCTGGATCCCTATACCATTAAGGAGTCAATTAAAGGAAGAAGGAGAGTGAAATGAAAGGAAGAAGCAAGAAGAGTAAGCAAAATATAGATATCTTGAAATTCATGGACCTTCTGCATGACCAGGAGGCAAACCTACCCGTCTTTATTTTAAAAATACCAGATATAGAAGAGATAGTTAGGAAAAGAGGGAGGGGGGGACTAATAAACATTATGATATCAAAGGGGGCACATTTTGAGTCCACTTATGGATGGCAATATTTTGATGATCTGGTCAAGGTATTGACCGGCTATATTATTGATAATCGTGAAAATCTTTTAGGAAGCAATGCCATTGTGACCAAAAAGATAGTTCGGGGTTCTGGATTCATTATCTTTCTGGGAGAATGTTCTCCTGAAGTATTGAGAAAAAAGAGTTTGAGGATTAAAAATGAATTGCAGAATATCATAAATGAGAAGTTTAAGTCTCTTAACCTGGGCCAGGTTGAAATCCTTACAGGCTACGCTGAGCTGATCTACGATCCCATGATGCGTATGGAGAGAATTATAGAAAGGGCCATAGAAAGAAGTGTGTATAATTTGATCCAAGAAGCTCGAAATTTTGCCGATTATTCTGTGCTTGAGAAGATCATAAAAGAAGAGAATGTAGGAATATCTTTTCAGCCCATTATAAGACTCGAAAACAAAGAAGTTGTGGGACATGAAGCCTTACTCAGGATAAAAAACAGTTTTGTATATGATTCTCCAGCCCTTTTTATAGAGATTGCCAGAAAATCGGGTCTTTTACTTGACTTGGAGAGGCTGGTTTATATCTCAGCTCTTTCCCAATTCACCCCCACAAGCCCCCAATCATTACTTTTTATAAACACAACGGTTTATTTTTTAAATTATTTCAGTGATTTTGAAGAGGAATTTCGCTTTTTGATGGAGGAAAACGGTATAGATAAAAATAGACTGGTGCTGGAGATAACCGAAAAATTCAGCATCGAAAGTGTTGAAAAATTCAAGGATAAAATTGTGAAACTGAAGGAAAAAGGTTACAAAATTTCCATAGATGATGTGGGAACAGGCTATTCTACTCTGGAGGTTCTGACGGAATTTGAGCCCGATTTTCTGAAATATGACAGAACCCTTATAAAAAATATCCACAGAAGTAACATCAAGCAGGAGCTGTTTAAATCCATAAAAAGTTTTTCAGAAAGCATAGGGGCGCACCTGATAGCAGAAGGGGTGGAGTCGAAAGAAGAATTACAATTTTTGAAAGAACAGGGAATTGAACTTGTGCAGGGATTTTACTTTGCAAAGCCCAGTCCCATTTTGATAGAAAATCTGGGGAGTGTAAATGAAAATTAAAGTGGCTGTACTCACTCTTTCTGATAAAGGAGCAAGAGGAGAAAGAAAAGATGTGAGTGGGGAGATTTTAAAAGAGATTGTGGAAAAAAGACTAAAAGGTGAGATAAGTTTTTACGAGATCCTGCCGGATGAAAAGGAGCTCATTAAGAAAAAATTGATAGAGTTGAGTGAAAAGGGGGTAGATCTTATACTTACAACCGGTGGTACAGGTGGAACTCCCAGAGATGTGACTCCCGAAGCTACTCTGGAGGTCATTGAAAAAAGGTTTCAGGGTATGGAAATTTTGATGATGATAGAGGGTTTAAAAATAACCCCCTTTGCTTCTCTCTCAAGGGCAGTGGTGGGGTCCCGGAGAGGGACACTTATCATAAACTTACCGGGTAATCGCTGGGCTGTGAAGGAGAACCTTTTGCCCTTGATACCTGTTATTCCACATCTTTTGAGAGAAATTAAAGGGCAAAGTGAGGAATGTGAGGATTTACGAAAATGAAAGTATTTGCTATATACGGTTTTAGCAAAAGTGGTAAAACCGAGAGCATCGAGAGAATTATATATGAACTCAAAAGGCGGGGCTACAAGGTAGGAGCGATAAAGAAGAGTTATCATCACGATGTGGAGTATGACAAAAAAGGTAAGGACACGTATCGCATGGAGCAGAGTGGAGCAGATATAGTAGGGGGACTTTCTCGATCCAGGGCAGCTCTGTTTTATAACTATGAGGTGAAGCCGCTTGATTTCATAAAGCTTTTTAATACAGACTATCTGGTTATTGAGGGAAGGCTGGATATAGCGATTCCTAAAATCTTGTCTGCTGCAAGCAAGAGCGAGCTCGAGGAATTAAATGATTCACTTGTTTTCGCAATTACAGGTAAAATATCCGAAAGTATGGAAGAGTATAAGGGAATACCGGTAATAAATGCATTGAAGAAAACGGAAGATCTTGTGGACCTAATTGAAAATAAAGTGTTTCCTCTTCTTCCTCAAATCAACTGTGAAGAATGCGGCTTTGACTGTGCTGGAATGGCAGAGAGAATACTTAAAGGAGAAAAAGATATCAGAGATTGTGTTATTCTCCAGAGAAACAGGGTTAAAATCATGGTCGGGAAAAAGCCCATGTATCTTGCCCCATTCCTTGAAAATATGCTAATTAATATA
>Ga0190304_1001576_pt1 | contig 10118 bp, 5 predicted proteins | sample 48700712_MG_FD_161670 | JGI IMG/M metagenome (GOLD analysis project Ga0190304, IMG submission 161670) | Hydrothermal vent sediment bacterial communities from Southern Trench, Guaymas Basin, Mexico - 4870-07-1--2_MG | ecosystem: Environmental > Aquatic > Marine > Hydrothermal vents > Sediment ... | reverse complement strand
AAAAAATATAAGGAAAGAAGAACAAAAAAACCTTTATTAGTTGCTCCAACCAAGACTTTTCTTCATTTAATTTTTTATGAGGATTTGATCTTGGTCCAGGATGAACGCTGGCGGCGTGGATAAGGCATGCAAGTCGAACGAACCTTGTGCTTCGCACAAGGAAATTCGAAGCACGAAATCCGAAACCCGAAACAAATTCAAAACTCAAAATTCAAATATTCAAAACAAGTTTTGAATTTTGGTCATTTAGATTTTGGTATTGTTTCGAATTTCGAGATTCGAATTTCGGATTTCCTCGTGCGGAGCACGAGGTGAGTGGCGAACGGGCTAGTAACGCGTAGGTAACTTACCGGCTACACGGGTATAACCCGGAGAAATCCGGGCTAATTCCCGATAGCCCCAGCCCTATTTCTGTGTTGGAGACAATTTTAATTTTTAAAATTCATTTCTGAAAAAGAAACGAATTATAAAAATGTTTCTCCGATACAGAAATGGGGCTGGGTAAAGACGCAAGTCGGTAGCCGAAAGGCCTGCGTCCCATCAGGTAGTTGGTGAGGTAATGGCTCACCAAGCCGATGACGGGTAGGGGGTGTGAGAGCATGGCCCCCAGCACTGGGACTGAGACACGGCCCAGACTCCTACGGGAGGCAGCAGCCGAGAATCTTGGGCAATGGGCGAAAGCCTGACCCAGCGACGCCGCGTGCGGGATGAAGGCCTTCGGGTCGTAAACCGCTTTTCTTGGGGAATAAGTTCTCTTTTTGAGAACTGAAGGTACCCAAGGAATAAGGGACTGCTAACCACGTGCCAGCAGCCGCGGTAAGACGTGGGTCCCGAGCGTTATCCGGATTTACTGGGCGTAAAGGATACGCAGGGGGTTTAGCAAGTTAGAAGTTAAATCCCTTGGCTCAACCAAGGAATTGCTTCTAAAACTGCTAAACTAGAGGGAGCGAGAGGTCAACGGAACGCACGGTGTAGGGGTGAAATCCGTTGATATCGTGCGGAACGCCGAAGGCGAAAGCAGTTGACTGGCGCTCACCTGACCCTGATGCGTATGAAAGCACGGGGAGCGAAGAGGATTAGATACCCTCGTAGTCCGTGCCCTAAACGATGGACGCTAGCCGGTGGAAGTGTCGACCCTTTCACTGGCGAAGCTAACGCGTTAAGCGTCCCGCCTGGGGAGTACGCCGGCAACGGTGAAACTCAAAAGAATAGACGGGAGCTCGCACAAGCGGTGGACCATGAGGTTTAATTCGATAATAAGCGAAGAACCTCACCAGGGCTTGACATCCTGAATGAAACTCCGACGAAAGTTGGAGCCTCCGCAAGGACATTCAGGACAGGTGTTGCATGGCTGCCGTCAGTTCGTGCCTTGAGGTGTTCCCTTAAGTGGGGTAACGAACGCAACCCTCGTCCCATGTTACAAGTGTCATGGGAGACGGTCCCTATTTTTGGGAAGGAAGGAGGGGATGACGTCAAGTCAGCATGGCCCTTATGCCCTGGGCGACACTCATGGTACAATGGCCGTTACAAAGGGTTGCTAAGCCGTGAGGCGGAGCCAATCCCTAAAAGACGGTCTCAGTTCGGATTGAGGTCTGCAACTCGACCTCATGAAGCCGGAATCGCTAGTAATCGCGGATCAGCCACGCCGCGGTGAATACGTTCCCGAGCTCTGTACTCACCGCCCGTCACATCAGGGAAGTTGGCTAGACCCGAAGTTCCGAGCTATTCGGAATTAAGGTTTGGCTGATGACCAGGGTGAAGTCGTAACAAGGCATCCCTAGGGGAACCTGGGGATGGACTATATACAATTTAAAAAATTGGTCGACAAATTCTTTGGGGTGGATCTCAATTGAATCCATCCTAAAAGAATTTAAGGTTGGAGCAACTAATAAAGGTTTTTTTAAAGCAATAATAGATACTTATAGAAACTTATAGAAATTTATTGAAATTTATTGTTTAAATAAGATTCTAGCGCAAAGCGCAAAACTCAAAACTCAAAACTACAACTTAAAGCGCAACTTATTATAAATCCTAAATTCGAAATTCTAAATCCTAAACGAAATCCCAAATCCCAAATCCCAAACAAATTCAAATGACCAAAATTCAAAATTCAAAACAGAATAAATAAATTTTTGAATTTGTAATTTTGAATTTGGGATTTTAAAATTATAGCTTTAAGTTTTACGCTGTGGCTTTGCGCTTTGCACTTTGAGCTTTACGCTTAAATAATTAGTGAATTTTATTTTTTAATCTGGAAATCTATTTCAAAGATAAGTTCATCGCCTATTTTTTTAAGAGAATTAGTTAAGAAAGAAACATTCTCATAAAGCGAATTATTTTCTTTTAATTCACTTTTGAAATTAGCAATATAATCCATTTTTCTTGCCTTGCCTATTAATCTCACTGCCTTATCTAAACCATCAAAATACAATTTATTTATCTGAATATTATTTTTTCGGCTAATCTCAAAAAGTTCATCTAAAGGATAAGCAAGATAATTTGTTTCTTTTTTTACTCTTATTAATCTATTAAGAGAAAAATTAAATTCTTCTGCTTCCCTCTTTAGTTCATTAAATAATCTAATTCTTTGAGGATTAGAAGAAATTACTGATTGGCTCGTCAAAAACTTCTCTGACTTTTTCATAAAGAACAAACTTAAAAGAGAAAGAAAAATCAAACCAGTTATTAAAGTGAAAAATATCTTGCTCCAGTAGTTAGCAAATCTTTTGCCAGATTCTAATTGAAATTCTTCCAAGGCACTTAAACTTGTTAAAGTAATATCTTGACTGTATTTTTCTGAAAAAAGCTCTCTCATATACAGACCATAACAAACATTCAAAGGAGAATTAGCAAAAAGAACCCTAACAGGAATACTTATTCTTTTTTCAAGGTTTTGACTAATTCTTCTAATTTTACTCAAAAGAATATTATCTCCTTCTAAAAATATAGAGGAAATTTCTTTTTTTCCTAAAAGAAACTTTTGATAATGATTTAAAATCCTATTAGTAATTTGAGAAATATTTTTTTCTAGAAGAACAATTGCTTTTTCAGTATCAAGATCTTCCATCCTGCTCAACCAGTCAACGAAAAAGGCTAAAATTAAATTTCCACCAGCAGAAAAGAAAACATCTATTCCCTTTCTAGTTAAATACAAATTAAGCCAATTATAATTTTGGTAATTCTTTAGAGATTCTCTGAGCAACCTATTTAAACTAATTGAATGAGTTTCAATAATTTTTACCTTAAAACCTGCCTGCTTAAAAAGTTTTTCTAAAGAATCTATATAGTCCTTCATAATAAAAGCAGCAAAAATTTTTAAAGAATTCTCAATTTCATCTTTTTTAATAACTTGCCAATCCGAATAAAAACTTTCTTTCTCAAAAGGAGAATTCATTATTAAGTTCAGAGAGATGGCTTCTTTTAATTCCTTTTTATTTAAAGTTGGAATTTCAAGATGCTGATAATAAACTTGATTGTCCGGAATGCTAATAAGAACAGGAATTAATTCATTCTTTCCTATATTTCCTTTTTTTCTTACTAAAGATGATAATTTTCTTAAAACCTCTAAAAAAACCTCTTTGTTTTTAATCTTGCCTTCCTCTAAAATATCTTCTTTAAGTTCAAGAATTGACTGGCAAAATATCTTTTCTCCTTTACTCAAAATAAACCTTAAAGAATTCTGATGAATTGATAAATTTAAGGTTTTTTCCTTTGGAAAAAGCAAACTTTTTAAAACTAAATTTTTCATATTTCTTCTTCTTGCCAACTTAAAATTGAAATTTTACCAGTATTGCTTTCTATTTGAATAACTACCTTAATCTTTCTTCGACTGTCTCCGCATTTACCTAAACTGTAAATGGTATCCTTATCCTCTTCAGGAGTGTCTCTGTGGACAGAAATTTCTGCTTCGCCATTTGAATTAAAATTTAAAGTGTAACCGGCCGACTCAAAAGTTAAATCTCTATCAATCTTTAAGAGAGCATCATAAATTCCGGCCTCAGCATAATGAAGGGCTTTCCTTGATTGATTAATAGCAGTTTCTCCTTGACTTTGATAAAAAAACAAAAAGCCGGTTGTTAAAACTAAACCAGAAATAATTAAAATCAAAAAAAGAACAGTTGGCAAAGCAGCAATTCCTTTTAATTTTGAATTATAATTTTGCATTATCATTCAGTTATAGTTGTTGTCATTTGGTAAATTGGCACAATAACAGCTAAAGCAACAATAGCAATAACTATACCGATAAAAACAAGCATTACTGGTTCTAAAATCGAGGTTAAACTCTTAACTGTTGAATCAACCTCAGTCGTATAAAAATCAGCCAAAGTATTCAGAGTTGCTGAAAGATGGCCAGCTTGCTCAGCAATACCAATCAAACTAATTAGAACTTGGGGAAAATTCTCTTTTTCTTTCTTAAATGATTCACCTAGTGTCTTACCTTTATTTAACCCTTGATCAATAACTCTTAAGACGGCCTCTTTGGTTTTCAAATTGTTAATTGTTTCGGCTGAAAGTTTGAGCGATTCAGTAACTGGCAAACCAGCATTCAACAAAGAAGCCCAAGTAGAAGAAAATCGTTGAATGTCTATCTTTTGAAGAACTACTTTAACGATCGGCATTTTATAAAAAGATTGATTAATTATCCTTCTGCCTTTTTTAGTATATTTGTAAGCAAACCAAAAAAGAACAATTAAAAAGACAAAAAACAGAGAAATAGACAAGCTATGCTTAGAAAGAAAGAGAGAAGAATTAATAACGATTTGAGAAAAAAGAGGTGGTTTTGTTCCAGTAGAAAGAAACATTTTGGCTACTTTAGGAATAGTAACAAAAACTATCAAGCCAACTACCAAAACTGAAGTAATAGCCAATAAGACAGGATAAATTAAAGCGGACTTAATATTCCTTCTTATTCTCTCTTGCTTTTCTAAAGAAATGGAAAGAATTTTAAATGTCTGGCTCAAATTTCCTGAATTTTCTCCAGCTTTAATCATACCAATAGTTACATTGGAAAATATTTTAGGATGCTTAGCAAAAGTTCGCCAAAGAGGATACCCTTTTTTTAAGTCAGTTTTTATCTCAGTTAAAAAACCTTTAATTGCTTTATTGGGAATATCCTCTCTAAGAATTTCCACTGCTTTTAAAAGATCAGTGCCTACTTCTAACATTAAATGTAAATATTTAGTCAAAAAAATTTGGTCTTTTAAGGTAATTTTTTTAGAAAAAATTTCTTTTTTAGATAAAGAAACTAAAAATCCTTTTTTTTCCTTAACAGTAATCGGCGTTAGACCTTTTTCCGAAAGCTCATTTAAAAGAGCATCTAAACTCTTGGCTTCTGTTTTGCCTTTAACCATCTTTCCTTCTTGATTGTAAGCTTTGTATTGATAAAGCATTTTTCTTAAATTTCATTATTTGTACTATCCAACCGCTTTGATAACAAAATTATAATATTTCTCTCATAAATTGGAAGTTGGAATCTCAAATGTTAGATGTCAAATGTCAAAACTCAAATCCAAATCTTAAATGTCAAATTTTAACTTTCAAATTCTAAATCCGAAATCCTAAATCCTAAACGAAATTCTAAATTCTAATGTTCCAAACTCTAAACGTTCAGGGTTTAGAATTTGGGATTTGGGATTTGGGATTTTGTTTAGAATTTCGAATTTCGGATTTCGGATTTTCTTAAATTAGTTTTTAGTTTTAAGAGTTATTTATCATTTTTGCCCTGCCTTCAATCCGTTAGCAAAGTGGTTAGCAAGTACAAGTTATTCTTTACTGCTTAATTACTCGCAAAACTTCTTCTAAAGTTGTCAAAGAAAGATTGGCTTTTCTTAAACCATCTTGAAACATTGTTATCACTCCTTTTTGATTATTGTATTTTTTAACATCGGTTAAAGTAGCTTTACCGCTACTGATTAAAGTTCTCAAGTTCTCATCCATCTCCATAATCTCAAAAATTCCTACTCTGCTTTTATAGCCAGTAAAACCGCAAAAGGGGCAACCTTTACCTCTAAAAAGAATTTTTGGCAAGGAAATATTTTTTTCTGAAACAAGCTCATCAAGAAGTTGTCTTTTTATGGCTTGTTTCTCAAATTCTTTTACTTGATAACTATAAATACAATTAAGACAAATTTTTCTAACCAATCTTTGAGCAATAACAGTATTAAGAGAAGCAGCAATAAGAAATGGCTCAATACCTAAATCAATCAAACGAAAAATTGCTCCGGGGGCATCGTTGGTATGAAGCGAGGAAAGAACCAAATGGCCGGTTAAAGCAGCTTGAACGGCTATTTCAGCTGTCTCCTTATCTCTAATTTCACCAACTAAAATAATATCTGGGTCTTGTCTTAAAATAGATCGTAAACCGCTGGCAAAAGTTAAACCTGCTTGAGGATTTATCTGGCTTTGATTAATATAAGGAATTTCATACTCAATTGGATCTTCAATAGTAACAATATTTACCTCTGGTCTATTAAGGAGGTTTAAAATTGAATAAAGAGTAGTTGTCTTACCGCAACCAGTTGGTCCACAAACTAAAATAATTCCCCAAGGTTTTCTAATGTTTCTTTCAGTAATTTCTATGTGGTCTTTATACATTCCTAACTCCTTTAAAGAAAGAGGCTTCATTGCTGCTGGCAATAATCTCATTACTACTTTCTCGCCATAATAAACTGGCATAATTGAAACTCTCAAATCAACAACTACTCCCCCAATTGTTTTGAAACGAAATCTTCCATCTTGAGGGCTTTGATGAACATCAATTTTTAAATTGGAAAGGATTTTAATTCTGGCAACTAAAGGAGGTAATATCTCTTTAGGCAAAGTTAAAACTCTTCTAAGAATTCCATCTACCCTAAATCTTATCAAAACTTCTTTTTCTAAAGGTTCGATATGAATGTCGGAAGCATTTGAAGAAATAGCAAAACTAACAATATTATTAAAGAGATCAATTATTGAAACTTCCTTAGCCAATTCCTCGGCCTTACCTTCAAGATACCTTGTTTTTTTAATATTCTCTTTAATTACCTTTTGATAAAAATCAGCCATTTTTTGGCCATAATAAGCGAAGGCAGACTCAATTTGTTTTTCAGTGGCTAAAAATGGTCTGATTTTTTTGCCAGTATATTTTTCCAAAAACTCTATTAATTCCAAATCAGTCGGGTCAGCCATAGCCACATCTAAAATTCCCTCTTTTTCCAAAGCAAAAGCAATCACTTTTTTCTCACGAGCAATTCTCTCAGGAATTAAAGAAATTGCCTTTTGATCAAGATCGCCTTTGGCTATTCTTGCTAAAGGAATATTATAATACTTAGAAACTAACTCAAGATAATATTCACTTGAAAGAAGTCCCTTGGCAATCAATAAATCAACAAAAGGTTGATTGCTCCTCTTGCTCTCCTCTAACGTTTTCTCAAAATCCTTTTTTGAGACAATTTTTTCATCAACCAAAAACTTCTTTAATTGTTCTACCGAAATTTGAAGCATAATACAAATTATATTAAATTTTTCAATTTAAAGCAAAATTAATTATTAACAAGTCCCTTGGAATTAACATTGATTGTCTTTGTCTGACTTGGATTTTCTTCTAAGTAAATAGTCACTGAGTTATTATCACTTCCTCCTTTAAGAAAACCGGTTATCTTTTGGAAAATAATCTCTTTACTTGAGTTGTCAGCCGGATCAGAAAATTCCACTTTTTTTGGCAAATAGATTTTCTCTACTGAATTAGCCGGTGAATAATTATTGCCATAAAATAAAGAAAAAAATGAATTATCTGCCCCGCTTGGATTTTCAAAATAAACACCCCAATTTTTTCCTTGATCCTGAGCAATACTTTTTTCTCTGGCCAACTCTAAATAAAAAACTATTTTCTGACTGGTCTCGTTTAAAAGATTGCCTCGAAAACGAGAATAAAGAGTTAAAACACTAATTAATACCAAAATACTTAAGATACTTAAAACTATTAATATCTCTAAGAGAGCAAATCCTTTAATTTTTTGCTTCTTCATAAAGATGTTAAATTTAGAAATTCTCTCTCATTAATTATTTTTAAACCTAATTTTTTGGCTTTTTCGTATTTAGAGCCCGGTTCTTTACCGACAACTACATAGTTGACATTTTTAGAAACAGTTGAGGAAACATCTCCTCCTAATTCTCTAACAATCTTCTTGGCCTCTTCCCGAGAAAGTTTTTCTAAACTACCAGTAAAAACAAAATTCAATCCTTTAAGAGGTTTTGTTTTCTTTTCTGATTCAACAATTAAAATTATACCTATTTTTTCTAATTTTTTAATAAAATCAATATTTTTTTTGTTGGTAAAAAATTGATAAATACTTTTAGCCACTTTAGGACCAACGTCCTTGATTTTTTCAAAATCCTCTTCTTGAAAAGATTTAATTGCTTCCAAAAAATCAGAAATTGTTTTAATTTTTTTCTGGCTATTTTCAATAAGGAACTCAGCTAAATCTTGAGAAGTTTCTTCACCAACCAAAGGAATACCTAAAGCATAAATAAATTGCGGCAAAGAGATGTTTTTATGAGAACGAATAACTCTAATAATATTTTCCGCTGACTTTTTACCGAATCTAAATAAACTTTCTATATCGCCTTCTTCTAAAAGAAATAAATCAGCCACATCTTCAATCAGCCCTTCTTCTAAAAATCTATCAATAACTTTTGGTCCAAGACCTTTCATATCAAAAGCGCCAGGACTAATAAAATGATACATCCTCTCTCTTTGAGCAGCAAAACAATTTGGATTGATGCATTTATAGAAAGCACCCTCTCTTTTAACTTTGGCTCCGCAAAAAGGACATTTCTTTGGCATTTGAAAATCCTTTTCCTTGCCTGTCCTTAATTCTTTCAAAACCTTAACAACCTGAGGAATAACATCACCAGCTCGTGAAACAATAACCGTATCCCCTATTTTTAAACCAAGACGACGAATCTCATCTAAATTGTGCAAGGTCGCTCGAGAAATTAATACGCCACCAACTTTGACTGGTTCAAAAATAGCTACTGGTGTTAAAACATTTGTTCGACCAATTTGAAGAACAATATCTTTAATTGTCGTTACTGCTTCTTTAGGAGAAAATTTGTAAGCAATGGCTGCTCTCGGACCTTTACCAACGACGCCGGCTTTTTCAAAAAGTTTGTTATTATTAAGAATAACCACTATTCCATCTATCTCGTAAGAAAGTTGCTGGCGATGTTTCTGCCAATAAGAATGAAAATCAAAAACACCTTGAAGGTCTTTAACTAAACGATTATGAGGATTGGTTTTAAATCCCAAACATTTCAAAATCCTATGTTTCTCTTCGTGAGTTTCCTGACCTAAATCAGTAATTAATTCATAAGCATAAGAATCTAATTTTCTTGAAGCAGTTACCCTTGGATCAAGTTGGCGCAAAGAGCCAGCCGCCAAATTTCTTGGATTGGCATAAGTTCTCTCCCCCTTTTTAGCAAACTCCTTATTCAACCTAGCAAATTCTTTTTTATTCATAAAAACCTCTCCTCTAACAATCAATTCTTTTGGCGGATATTCTTTTTCAAGAATTTCTAATGTCTTGAAAAGACCTTCTTTTTTTAAGTTTCTCAAAGCAATCTCTTTCTCTAAAATCCTTAAAGGAATGGCTTCAATTGTCTTAACATTTAAAGTTACCTCCTCGCCAATTTTTCCATCTCCTCTTGTAGAAGCCACTGACAAAATTCCATTTCTATAAATCAATTCTATGGCTAAACCGTCTAATTTTAATTCACAATAATAACGAAACTCTCCCCAGTCATTGTTTGAACCAATGACCTTTTCATATCGCTCCTGCCAATCTTTCATATCCTTCTCTGAAAAAGCATCAAATAAAGAAAGCATCGGCGGAAAAGGATGTTTAACTTTTTTAAATCCCTTTAATGGCTTGCCAGCCACTCTTTGAGTTGGCGAATCAGGAGTAATAAATTCAGGATATTGTTGTTCTAAGTCAAAAAGTTCTTTTTTAAGAGAATCCAAAGCATCATCAGAAATTTCCTGACGATTTAAAACATGATAGAGATAGCGATGATAATTAATTAATTTTCTTAATTTTTCAATTCTTCTTTTAACCTCTTCTCTTTTACTCATATCCAAA
>Ga0190304_1001575_pt1 | contig 10123 bp, 12 predicted proteins | sample 48700712_MG_FD_161670 | JGI IMG/M metagenome (GOLD analysis project Ga0190304, IMG submission 161670) | Hydrothermal vent sediment bacterial communities from Southern Trench, Guaymas Basin, Mexico - 4870-07-1--2_MG | ecosystem: Environmental > Aquatic > Marine > Hydrothermal vents > Sediment ... | reverse complement strand
AAACAATCTTTCTCTATATTTAGAAACTCTTACTAAACTCTCCAAATCTTCCTTTTGTCTCAAAGTTCTTATATCAGTAGGACTATACATTGCTTTCGGTCTTGCACCAACTGGTATATCTTCTGTTCGGAATGTCTCTAACCATAATTCATCTACTAACTCAACAACAGTATCAACAATATCCTGTTTTCCATACAAAACCTTTGGCTTCTGACTACCTTTGGGTGGTTTTAATGCTGAAAACTGTTTGGTAAACTCTAAGGAATAAGGAGAATCTGGTAAGATTAATAGATTTGAATACAATAATGTTTTCGTATTATTATAAGCGTTCAAATTAGCATTTTTCCTATAACATTTTACATTCGGAAATTCTTTGTTTATACTTTGAACCAAAGAAGCCGAATTCCAAAAGTCCGCTCTAACTACCTTTACATTAAAGTTTCTACATAAAAACCTAACAAAATCTGTTATATTATCTATATCAACAACTATCTTTTTTCTTTCATCAGGTCTCCAAACATATATACCATCAACAACCACTTTAAAATACTTATATTCATCTTCAAAAAATTCTTCACGATGACCAACTGTTAATGCTGCATCACAATGACTCTCACCAGCATCTATTGTAACTACTAATGGATATTTAACATATCTATTTATTTTTGTTACCGTCAAACCAAGAAAAGTTTTATCTTCTGTTTGATGGTAAACTTCCTCAACAGATAGTATCGGAACATCACTGACTTGTATAGAATCAAAATCAAAATACTCCATAAATTTACCGCTAACTCCTGTTGGAATTGCAAGTATCATCGGAATTGCACCTTCTGGATTGTTTTCAACTTTACTTCTTAATTCAATAGGTATCTGTATAACTATATTTCTTCTCTTATCAACTACAAAATCAAAATACTTTCCTGACTTATAGAATCTTTTTGGTTTTATATACCATGTTGGATACATAGAACCAATTCTATTCTCTAATATTCTAAAATCATCAGAATTCTTTGAAAACCACTCTCTATCATCTTCTATATCTACAATCTTTTCATAATCAGGATACAAAACAATATTTTTACTCTTCAAAAATTCAATATAAGTAAAATCATTCTTGGTATCTAATCTTGGATAACTTGCCATGATACCTATATAGTTTACCTCTCTTGTAGATGTCAATAAAGTTTTATATATCTTTCCCGCATTAAAAACACCTTCAGAATTAGTAAATGAAGAAGACTCATCAAAGAAAAAGAATACTAATGTCTTACCTTCATATGTTTCATTTCTTGAATGCAAACTAAACGCTCTTAAACCTTTCGGAAATAAAATTTCGTTACTACCTATTTTTATAATCCCTTTCTTACCTTGATTAACTTTCGTTCCAGATTCATAAATAGTATATTGTTTGAAATAAGGAGAATTTTTTACTTTCTGTACTAACCTATCAAAAAATTCATTCTTTGATTGTTTTCCAGAAGAACCTACATTAACTAAATCAAGAAAATCAGTTGAAGAAACACCAAAGAAATTTCTTGGATCATCATATTTTTCAAGTAAAAGATATATCAAATATAACTCTATCAATACTCCTATTAAACTTTTACCACTTCCTTTACCCCATAACCAAACAGACTCTTGTGGTCTATCAAAATTTTCATATACATCATCTCCTGTAATTATCTTTGAAATTTCTTCATAAGCATTCTCTGACAATGATTCATGATTAAGATATTCAGGAGATTCTATAAACTCCTTCAAACCGACTATATTTTCTTCATTATCTACTGTATAATTCTCTATTATATCAACCCATTCCATAATTTCTCCTTTATAAATCATTTCTATATCTTCTACCAGCACATCTAAATAAATAAGTATATAGTCTGTATATTATTTTATCATCCATATTATCCTTAAAAAATTTCTTTACTCTATGAAACATAACATATATCGTAGAAGTTTTTAGATTCATCATCTTTGCTATATCTGACATCCTTCTATACGGATCCTCTACTAAAATACTGAAAAACTCATATAATCTACCATTCTCAATCTTATTACTTTTTCTCTCTTTTAGATACATCTTAAATTTATTATGTAGATATTTACCGTACTTTTTATAATAATACAAATAGGTAAAGTAATTCTTTAATATACGAAATCTATTCTTCAAAGACATATAAGAAAGACCAATATACTTTGAACTAAGATAACTAACATCAGAATATATCCTCTTACTACCAGAAAACCCAATATATCTAAAAAAAATCACTAATTTATCCTCTTCATCTAATCTATTTAAATACTCTTTTATAAAATCTATAAACTCTTTATCATAGTAATTCATCTCTCAACCCCATCAATTTCGGTTTCAATTCATTCTCAAGAATATCTTTCTTTTTAGATTTATCTATATTCAAATTCTCAAGTATTGATATAACTATAACTACAAATCTCATGAATAACTGGTCTATAAAATTCTCTCTATCTTGTATATACTTTTGTATCTCCTTTTCAATTTCAAATAAAGTTTTAGTAAATTGATTAAGAGCTACTAATTCTCCAGGTCTCTTATTAGGTATCATACTCAATCTATCTACCTCTTGTTTAAGTATCCCTTTTAACTCTAACAAATTATTATAATATGTCTCATCAATCTCAGAATCAGTTCTCTCTTTATCAATAACAACAGAATCTACTTTCTGTTCATCTTTCTTCCTATTTTTCAAGAAAAAATTCTCATAATAAGCCTTAACAGTTGGATAAGTTATATGAAAACCAAATTTCTCAGATAACAACGTTGTCACTCTGGATACATTCATACCCTGTTCAAAAAAACTATCTACTAACTTCCTTAATTCTGGTCTTGAATATATTTTTCTACCTTCCATCTACTACATCCACCCAGTTTCTTGGCACCTCAAGTTTCATAGAAAAGTAATTAAAATCTATCAGTACAATAACTTTATATTTACGGACCTCTATAACATCTCCATAATAACCATTAAAGAAACCATCAACAATATAAACCTTATCACCAACCTCTAAATTTTTATTCTTCTTTCTTACAACAAAATTATTAACCCTATTTCTTAACTCATTTATCTCCTTATCACTAACGGTTAAAAAACTATCACCACTACAATATACTCTATAAACATAAGGTTCTAACTTAAGAAACAAAAGAAAATCAAAATCACTTCCTGGTTTAAGAAACAAATAACCTGGCAGAACAATCCTTTGTATACCTTTCTCATCTCTATAAGAAACAAAATAAAAATCTTTAACATCTCCAACAAAATTATGTAAAAATCTCTCGTATCTCAAAATGATATTAGGTTGAGAATAACTTTTAACTCTAAACACAGCCCATTGTTTATTCATCTCAACCTCCTTTTTATTCTCAAAACATATAGTTTCGACTCTCCTCTTTTCTCAAAAGAAACTATTTTCTTCAATAAATTATGATAGTAATACACCTCTGAATCACCCGCGTAAAGAATACCCCCTTTCTTAGATAGAAGAAAAACCCCAGTGGGAATATTTTTTATCTGTGTAAAAGATTTATGAAACATATCTAAATTGTCCTCTATAAATCTCTTCTGTCTCAAAAACCACTTTTCCGTAAAAGGTATCTTTAACTTTCTCTTCATTATATCACCCCTTACACCACAATCCATTTTCTTTATTTTCAGCATATGATTTTTCTGTCTCATAAACCCTTACTGTAATCTTAACAGGCATATGTATGTCCAATAAATCTATTATCGAACTGGTAAACAACAAAGATAAATTCTCACATGTTGGTTCCATTTTTGTTATAACTATATCACTTGTCAGAAAAACCCGACCATCTGTATCATAAACTTTGCCCACATCCTTCAATTGTAAAAAAGACATAGATTTCTTATTTACATCTTTAGGGTAAAACAAATCATCTAAATCACTCGGGAACAAAGTACCACCTTGTTCATACTCAATTCTATCAATCTGATACATTGAAATCAAGGTCTTATGGTCTAACTCATCTATAAGATTCTTAATCACATTAAAATCTACTACTACATCATCTTTACCCATATCTTCAACTTCTATCTCTACAACCACCTTCCAATTGTGTCCGTGTAATCTATGACATTTCCCAAACTTTTCTGGTAATATATGAGCAGCACTAAAAACCCTTTCAGTACTAATTTTCATTTTCTACCTCCTTTTATATTAAAAACTGAAACATCGCTCAACAAAAGCCTATCTACTGTTTCTCTATATTTTTCAAAATCAAAACGATATATAAGATTTTTAAATCTTTTCAATATAAAATCAATTTTTGCTTGGTCTAAATCCCTAATCATCGTCCTGAAATCAGAAACTACTATATGATCTCTATCAAAAATATCTATAAATTTAGTTCTTGGGGGAGAAATAAACCTTTTCAATACTGAATACTCATCTTTATTCACCTTAAACTTATACCTCTTTCCTATATCAATATACAACTTATCATAACAATCTAACTCTATTGCAAAATAAAACCACAAAAAATATAAATCCCTTACTGGATCATCAGATAAAAAGAAAACTGAATTATCAATATTACTTACATCTATTTCTTCATCAGATATAACTACCTCAAGCATAGTTTTCCTCTTAGGTTTTCTTCTTAATAATAAATATATATTGTTTTCGTAAAAAATCAAGTATTTTTCTAATTTCATTCTATTACCTTTGAAATCCCACCTTCTTTTATGATTTCAATATAATTACAATCTAAATCAAATTCTGGATTATGAGATATAACAAAAATAGAAGAAATCTCTTTCTTTAATTCTTCAAGTATATCAACTACAATACTATCTATACCTGTTCTATCTAATGGATCGAAAACTTCATCCAAAACAATCATATTGATATTATACCTTCTTCTTAAAATAGCATTGAAACTCAATAATAAAGCAACGTCTATTCTTCTTCTTTCACCTGAAGAACAACTATCATAATCTTCATAACCTGTAAGTTTGAACTGCCATTTATCTCTAACTTCTCCTGACTTCAATATAGTAAAAGGTATAAATTCTCCTTGGACGCCACCACCTATCAATATAGACAGATACTTATTCAATTCGTTGTTTATTTCTGGTAAATACATTTTCATAAGAAAACTTATGATACCGTCATATCCAAATCCCTTCTTCCAGAAATCGTATACTTCTTTCTCTTTACTTATATCTTCAATCTCTTTCTCCAATAAATTTATTTCTTTATTTAACTCTTTTATTCTTTTGTTCTTTTCCTCCAAATCATCTTCATATTTCTCTCTTGATACTTTGTACTCATTTAGTTCAAACTTTATCGTTTGTAATTTATCTTCTAACTCTGAAACCTCAGATTCTATAGAAGTTATTTCATCAACTAACTTATCTACTTCTTTTTGTTTCTTATCTACTTGTTCTGATAACTTAGATTGTTTCTTTTCTAATTTCTCAATTTCTTTTTCAACAGAAGAAAAATCATAACTTATATCTTTTTCATCTTTAATTTCTCTCAAACATGTGGGACATTTACCTGATTTAACCAGTTTCTGTTTTTCATCATACTCTTTTTTCAATGTTTTAATCTTGAAACTTACATCACTTAAATTCTTTTCCAAATCATTCTTCTCTTTAATCTTTTCATTAAACAACTCTTTCTTACTATCTAACTCAGTATTTAATTCATATAACCTCTTCTTTATAGATCTTCTTTCTTTTTCTAATTTCTCTATATCCACTTCTTCATTGAGACCTTTTATCTTCTCTTCAATATCTTTAATCATACTTTTTAATTCTTCTTTCAATTTCTTACTTGATTCTAAATCTACTTCCAACTCCCTCAATTTTCTATCAAACACCTTAACCTTCTCTTTGGCTTTCTCTTGTGCTTTAATAAAAACATCAAGACCAAACATCTTCATCATAATATCTTTTCTTTGAGCATCAGTTCCATTCAAAAAAGACTGTGTCAAAGAACCAGAAAACAATACTGTATTCACAAACACGTCTGGATGTATAATATCATTTATCAAACTTTGTGTCTTTCTTATATCAGGTAAAGATATATCTTCATCATTCTGATATAATTTTAATTTATGTATTTTACCTTTTTCTCTAACAATCAAAAACTCATCCTTATTAACCTTAAATTTCAACTTAACAATACATTTATCTTCACCTTTTCTAACAGGACCTCTTTTACCTTTTCTTAATAAACTTCCATATAAAGCAAAATATATTGCTTCAAATAAAGCAGATTTACCACTACCATTACTATCAAACTTAGGTGAATCATTATTTATCCCTTTTACAAAAACAATACCTCTTTTATCAAGATTAAAACTTACTTTATCATAAGACAAAAAATTCTCAATATCAATCTCCAAGAACCTCATTCAACACCTCCAAACCTTTTTCAATAAAAACTTTATCTTTCTTTTTATATTTAACAAACTCTTCTATCGCTTCTTCATAATCATAATTCATATTAACAACTTCATTCTGTTCATTTTCTTCTGCCTTATATTCAACTATAATATCCATCAAATTAAAACTAACCTTCCTTCTATCATACTTTTTAAGTAAACTATCAACCAAATCTTCTTTCACAATAAATCTATAATAATCATAATCATTAAAATCTAAATCTTCTTCTAAATCAAAATTATCTTCAAATCTATAAGTTATAAACCTAAAAGACTCTGATTCTCTAAACATAACCTTATCTTCATCCAAAACATAGTATCCCCTTTCACCAACCTCAGACCATTTCAGATAAAACAAAGAACCAATATTTCTCAAATTACCTTTTTCTTGATGCAAATGGTTATGACCTGAAAAAACATACTCATAATGTGATATATCTTCTTCGGAGATAACATACTCATCAGCATTTGTAAAATCAACCTCATTACCATTCTCTATTCTGTTGAAAACATCTATATAGTTGTGAACAAATAAATAACCGTCATTCTTTCTTAAGAATTTTTTTACTGATTTCAAATCCTCTTTACTATTTATCTCTTTGATATAAGGTAAGAAAACAAAACTATCACCATTTATATCTATTACTTTTCTTTTTTTGAATACCCTATTCAATCCTGAGACAACCTCTATTGAGTTAATAAAACTCATTCTATATAAATCATGATTACCAACTAAAAAATAAAACTTAACTCCTTTTCTCGTATACTTATTTATAACTTTAGATACAAAATAAGATACAACCACATCCAATTTGTATCTTTTATCAAATAAATCACCACAAAAGATAACAATATCTGGACTTTCTTTATCTATTATTTCATCGAAAATTGTTATTTGTTTGAAGAAAAACTCATTTAATCCATTAACCAACCTATTACCATATGTCCTGAAATGTGTGTCTGTCATAACTAAAATCTTCATCTTTTCCTCCTACCTAATCTCCTAAAAGGTTTTACAAAATCATAGAATCTCTTTAATATAGAACTAAACCCGTATGTAAAAAGAAGAGTCCTAACCATATCAACATTCAAAGAACCCCTTTCAAAAAATATTATATCTGAACCAAGTTCATCTACCTTAAGATTAACCATATCATAATAAAAGTCTATCGTATCCCTATACTCTTTTTTAAGATAATTTATACCTTTCTCATCTAACATAGAAAAAAACCTTTTTGGACCAACACCTCTCACACCCTTAATATTATCTGACATATCACCAACTATACATTTATAAAGTAAATATTCCTCAAGATTAGAACAACCAGTTACATCCTTAAAATTATCCGAATTAACTTTCTTTTTAGAAATAACTATAGAATCTGAAAAACAAACCAACTGATATAAATCACTATCAAAAGATAAAACTCTAAATGAAAAATCCCTTGATAATCTATTGACTACATAACCAATTACATTATCTGTTTCAACCCCTAAAACTTTTACTATGTTGAAACCAAGATTTTTCATGAAAACATTCACCAGAGAAATCTGTTCTAATTTCTCTTTTATTTCATTATCAAAGGTTCTATTCTCATAGTTCTTATAATTAGAAAACTTACTGATCTTACGTTTATCCCTTGAATCCCAAATAAGTAAACCATAATCAATATCATTATACTCTGATAAAACTTTACTAACATATTGTAAGAATGAAATAACCCCTGAAACTCTCCTACCATCTTTATATAAACCATCACCCCAATCCTTACTCAAAAGTATACTATTACCATCCAAAAGATACATAACCCTGTTACGCATTTACACCTCTCTCAACCAAAACAGTATGATAAAGAAATTCCGAAAACTTAACAAACTCCTCAGAACTCATGATATGCATGGTCGAATCAATAAATAAAACATAATAACCAGAAAGCGTCTTATAAATTTTCACCTCTATATTACCTAATGTTGTACTTGCAAGTAGATTCATCTTACTATCTTCTTTTTTCATGTAACCTCCTTCATTAGTTGTTTAAGTTCTACCTCATTCTCTTTAAAATAAGAAACTAAATCTACAACTCTATATTTCTTATTTTTATATTCAACCCATCCAGAACTTTTCTTCAAAACACCTTTCTGTAAAAGATACTCCACAGAAGAATAAAAATTATCAAAACCTTTTTCAAAATCAAGATAAATATAACATTCCTTAAAAGGAGAATAAACCTTATTTTTTACAGTTTCCGCTCTTATTTTAACACCTACAACCTCATCTCCTTTCTTAATCTTTTCAGATACTCGCATTCTTAATCTTATACTTGCGTAGAACTTCAAAGCCTTCCCACCAAATGTAACATAAGAAGGACCAAAATAACCAGTATTCATCGCCTCCCTGGTCTGATTTATAACCACCAGAGTAACATTATATTCAGACATAAGTCTCCTATACATTCTAAAACCTTGTGATAAAAGTCTTGCATGTAAACCATACTGCTGATCTCCAACCATACCTTCCAATTCTGCTTTCGTAGTAGTTGCTGCAAGACTATCCCATACAATAACAGTTCTGTAATTACCTTTACTTTTTATCTCCTTTGCTATATTCTTCATGAAATCAAAAATATCTTCTATAGTATCTAAATCAACATACAACAATCTACCAACATCTAAACCAAGTTCCTCCGCTCTTTTAGTATCAAAACTGGCTTCTGTATCTATTAAAACAGGAATATAATTGTCACCTTTTAACTGAACCTGTCTCAATATAGATAATCCCAAAGTAGATTTACCAGTAGATTCATCACCAAAAATTTCCACTATCCTACCTTCAGGAACACCTTCTCCCATTATACTATCCAAAACATCTACTCCTGTTGATATCCAACTATCAACATCTGATATAGTATTATCATTCAATAGAATAACATCTTTCAGAGATTTCGTTATACTCTTAAAAATATCATCCATAACCACCTCACTCCATAGAGCTTTCTATTCTTTTCATCGAAACTAACGATATCAACATATCTTTCTTTGTAGATAAAGAATCTACTACCTTTTGTAATATAAGAAAAACTTCTCTCAAATTCTGATAGAACTCCTGTTTATCTATATATCTTTCATCTGTTATTATAGAACTTTCTATCATCTTCTCCGTAAATTTAGTTCCTTCTTCCCTGAATTTACTTCTATACTCAGAATCTAACTCTGCTTGTAATCTACCCAATTCAAACTTCGCTTTTTCCATAAGACTCTGATATTTCGCAAGTTTTGTAGAAAAATAACCATAGACTGGAGAAAATCTGGATAAATCCTTCTCCAAGTTCTCTTCATCTATCTCAAAATATTTATCTACCTTCATCAACATTTTATACAAATCAGAATCCATATCTTTCAGAAAACTCATGATAGCCTCCTCTTTTTCTTATGACTCTTATACTTCTTAAACAATTCATCAAGTTCTTTATCCTCATCTTCAGAAACATTATCTTCTTTTTCGTCCTCATTATCAACAACATCTTCGTTATCATCCTCTTCATCATCCTCCGTGTCTTCAACTTCCTCAGAAACATATTTCTTGCATTTTTCAGCATATTCACATTCTTGACATTCTTCATCATTCTCATCATATTCACCAAAACACTCTGGTAATCTGGATCTCTT
>Ga0190304_1001573_pt1 | contig 10128 bp, 12 predicted proteins | sample 48700712_MG_FD_161670 | JGI IMG/M metagenome (GOLD analysis project Ga0190304, IMG submission 161670) | Hydrothermal vent sediment bacterial communities from Southern Trench, Guaymas Basin, Mexico - 4870-07-1--2_MG | ecosystem: Environmental > Aquatic > Marine > Hydrothermal vents > Sediment ... | reverse complement strand
CTTGTTTCCAGACCACACAAAAATATTTCCCAGCCTAATGCGCCTCTGGAACCTTTTCTCAGATATCAGAAAATTTGATAAAAATGAAGTTTTAGAATACAAGGAATGGCTCCTAAAAAACATGGGAGTATCCAAACACAAACTCTCCACGAGAACAGCCTTCATGAGAGAGAAGAAGGCAAACGGATTTGTGGGATGGGCAGAATACGAAATGAAGGTGTTAGATGAGTGGAGTCAAGTAACGCTTGTTTTTGCAAGGTTTGCGGAATACTCTAACATAGGTGGAAACCGAACAGGAGGATTCGGAGTAACAATAATAAAGCCACGAGATGGAGAAAATGAAAGCTAACTTTGATGAGTTTAGATTAGAAGAGATTTTTGTTCATTTGTGTGGGAAGCCCTATAAGCATCAGTTAGTTGCTGCAGAGAGAATTCTAGCTGGAGAATCTGTAGTTGTTAGGGCGCCCTGCGGTTCAGGAAAGACTGAGGCATGCTTTATTCCGTTTTTATTAGCTGAGAAAAGGGATTTTCCGAATAGACTTGTTTATTCTTTGCCTACACGAGCCCTAGTTGAGGATATTACTGAAAGACTTAAGAAGAAAATGGGGAAGCTGGGTGGTTTCCTTTCTGTTTCATGTCAGCATGGCGCTAACCCTGAAGATCCATTTTTTAAGGAAGATGTTATCGTGGCGACTATTGATCAGACTATTGGTGCGTATTGTTGCACTCCGCTTAGCCTGCCAGCTTATTTAGGGAATATCCCAGCCGGAGCTGTCACTACTGCTTTTCTCTGTTTTGACGAGGTGCATACCTATGATTATCGGTTAGGTTTGCAAAGTATGCTCGCTTTGATTGAGCAGGGACATGAGAGGCTTGGGCTTCCTTTTGTGGTGATGTCTGCGACTTTGCCTGACTCTTTTATTGAGTGGTTCAGAGATAGGGATGTTGAGGTTGTTGAGGGCAGGGATGAATATGTGCCTTCTAGGAAAAACCGTAGGGTGCACGTTCATTGGATTTCTAAATTCCTAAGCGCAGAAGATGTTTTGAATGTAATTTCAGATAGTGTTAGAGTTATGGTTGTTTGTAATACAGTTTTCAAGGCTCAGGAAATTTATCAAAAAATTGTTGATAAGCTAAGTCAGAAGGGAATACCTGTCTTTATTCTTCACTCTCGTTTTCTTCCAGAGGATAGGAGCAAAATAGAAAACAGTATGAAAGCTACTTTTAGGGGTAGAAAATGTGGTTGTTTGGTAACGACCCAAGTTTGTGAGGTTGGCCTCGATGTTTCTTGCGATGTTATGCTTACAGAGGTTGCACCCCCGGACTCGTTAGTTCAGAGGATTGGAAGGTGCGCACGGAGAGGCGGAGAAGGCCAAGTTTACATATATGACGTTGAGTTCTCAGCACCTTATGAAAAGGGATTAGTTGAAGAAACCAAGCGATACGTTGCGGAGCATCTTGATGGGAAAATTTTGGAATGGAAAGAGGAGTTAGAGTTTGTGAATACGCTACTAGATGATAGATTCAGAAAGATAATGAAGGATAAAAGGCGTAGATTGGCAATTCTCAAGAATCTTGGAGATGCTGCATTTAGGGGGGATAAACGGCAGATAGAAAAAAATATCCGGCAAGTTTTGAATGCAAATGTAACAATTCACGAAAACCCTGAATCGTTAAAGAATTATGAAATTTTGAGAATGCCATGGATAAGTGTTAACGTTAACTTCTTAGAACGTCAACTTTCCAAGCTCAACGCCAAATATTGGCGAATGAAATTTTGTGATGATGAGAGAGGGGACTTCGCATTTAAAGCTGAACAGAATGGTTTAGTTTGGCCACATGAATATTACGTTGTTAGCCCAGAGTTCATCAGTTATTCCTCTCATGTTGGATTAGTTTTTGGAGAAAGAGGAAAATCACTTGAGCCATCTTCTCGTATCAATGAACATGGTGTCAAGGAGAGAATATATCTAAAAGAATCATGGCTAGAACACGCTGAGAAATGTGTAACTAAATTTGAAGAATTAATTAATCGAGAAAGAAGCGCATTGGCTCTTTTCACCCGCATATTACCCTTTAACTCTCGGAAAATGGCACGGGGACTAATTGCCCTTTGTGTCGCTCTGCATGATCTAGGTAAGCTTAATGAGAAATGGCAAAGGATGATAGGCGCTACTGATACGCCTTTAGCCCATGCTCCAATACTACGAGGAAGGCCTCCATTACCGCCGCACGCTACAATTTCTGGACACGCTCTCTTGAATGCGCTAATTAAACTCGTACAAGATAAAAGAGTAGGCTGTAGTATGGCTTTGGCTGTAGCTCACCATCATCATACAAGAGCAATCGAGGTGATAAAATATCGATTACAGCATATGGAAAACGTTAAGGTTATCTTGAGACGTTTAGAGGAAACATATGGAATATCCATAGGATTAGATGAAATTAAAAAAAGTAATGATGTGAAAACGCAGCTTCCTCTCAGGATGCCAAACATAGAAAGAGCTAAATTTTATATGGCTTATACTATCGTTTCTAGATTCATCCGTTTAAGCGATAGGGCATCTCTTGAGGATTACTGATGGCGACAGCTATGTCAAGTCTTAATGGTAAAGAGCGACTCTACATAAATAAAACAGGGTTAGAACTTTTCGATGTTATTAGAGCCTATGGACTGGGAATTATGATAAGCGGGATTCGTTACGAAGAAACAGGTGTTACAATAAAAGATGTCGGATATGCATACGCGTTGGATATTGAGGGAGAATTGCCTAAAGAGCCCGATGAAGAATTGTTCGTAGGAGACGAAATCAAATGGAGACAGATTTTTAGAACATTTAAGGTAAGAAAGGATGCAAAAAAGCCACATCCTAGAGAGGACGTGGAAGAAATAATTTCTCAAAATTTTGAAAAAATCTTAGAGATACATAGACAATCAGACTTTATCCCAAAAATTGGCAAGAACGTAAAAGGAGGAAGAACTTTATATCAAACACTTGATGTGTCTGCAGCTAAAGGCTTTCGTGAAGAAAAAAGAGGCGTAACATATCATGATGGAAATCAACTGCAGGTTGATAGATACTCTTGGGCTGTTGCTGTAATAGGTGCTATACATTTTGTTTCATGGAAAGAGAGCGCCGATTTTATAACTATCTTAGTTCCTAACCCACTTGAGGTATTTCTTTTAGAGCACAGAGAAATACACAGCGAATTAGATAAAGAAGGAATCTGTAGAATATCGGCTGCTACTGCATTAACCCATTACTCAATTAAACTTGCTATACAAGTAGCGAAGAGAAAAAGAGCGCAGATGATAAAGTATGATTCCGTTATATTTAATGTAATGCAGAAAACCGGACAGCAACCGAAACCTGGTGGAGGAGGAAAGTATAGTTTAGATTTTCTTGAGAAACTCGCAGAAAGCTCCCAAGGGTTAGAGGTTTTAGAGAAATTAAGCCGCCTATTCACTGTTTCAAGACAAGTAAAGGGAATACGACAAGATATCGCTTTGGCGACTGCGGAGTTTTTGGTTAGGCCGAGCTTTGAGAATTTTAAGAAATGGGAGAGCTTATATATTCGTGGCTATATAAACGAAAAGTTGCCTTTGTGGGATAAGTCTCTGTTGGAGGAAATCGTGAAAAATGTCGAAGCTACATGAACTTTTCTCTAATCCGGCAGTAGAAAATTTTGGAACTGCATTGAGATTTGCTATAGGAAAAAGGGAATACGGTGGAGGTGAAGACTACGCATCGCTTATTGAATTTGAATACGCTGAAAGCATGGCACAATTTGTAAATGTATTAAAAAAGTTTCTACGACGATATGATGCTTACGCAAGAAGATATGAACGGGAGAACCCGGGAAAAGCGTCATTTAGACCAAACGAAAAGGACCTTGACGAACTAGTAAAACTTGCCAATGAGCATGGGGTTAGAAACGTTTGCGCTGCAATTATATCCCATGCTCTTGTTCGCCCTTACAAGGAGGAATAAGATTGAGCGGAAAAATATATGAGATAGGTATAATTGGAAGAATACGAATAGACGCCCATTCTCTAAACAATGAGGGAACAGTAGGCAATGTAACCGAACCGCGAACAATAGTTCTGGCCGATGGCAAGAAAACAGACGGAATTAGCGGAGAAATGCTAAAGCATATACATACAGAGGCTTTCTGGCAATTAGCAAAAGAACGAAATGTAACCCTATGTCAAGCATGCCAAACATTGAGACCTGAAAAAGCAAACAAAAATCCCCATGTAACAAAAATTGGTAGCGTAAAGGAAGCATTAGATGAAGCGTTAAAGTGTTCACTATGTGATATCCACGGATTCTTAGTGGAAAAACCAACGTTAAGCCGAAAATCAACTGTGGAGTTTGGATGGGCGATTGCCGTACCTGAACAATTTCATAGGGATATCCACGTTCATGCGCGAGTAGCAGCTGGAGAAAAAGAAAAGAAAAAAGAAGCTAAAACCGAACAGATGATATATAACAGACCTACCCGCTCAGGAATTTACGCGTTCGTATCGATTTTCCAACCATGGAGAATAGGGCTTAACGAGATAGATTACAGTTATATATCAGTAAAGGACGAAGAACGCGAGAAGCGATACGATTTGGTAATAGATGCATATAAAGCGATGTTAAGTCGACTTGAAGGAGCCATGACAACAACAAGACTGCCTCACACGAGCGAAATCGACGGGCTAATAATAAAGACAACAAATGCCATGCCAGTTCCGCTAATAAGCCCTCTTAAGGATGACTATAAAGAGCAACTCGAGAAAATACTCAAACCAAAAGACATTCAAAAATTTGATTCGTTACCTGACGCCCTAGAAAAACTAGATGAGTTAAAGGCCTATCAGCCATACAAGTTAGGAGCACAATAACCGTATGGTTTGGGTGTGCGGAACTTACACCTTTGCAAGTACATTCTCCTATAGAATCCCATATTTTTCCTCAAGCTATGCTCTATCAGCCCCGGCCCCGAGCCCCTCAACAATAAAACTTGCAATAGTAGCTTCAGCAATAAACAGAACAGGAAACATAAACGCTGGAAAAACTCTGTTCAAAAAAATCTGTACATCAGAAGTGTTGATGGAACTCCCTGAAAGAATATCGATTTTTAAAGTATTTCTGAAAAGATTGAAAAAGAAAAGACGAGAACAAGCTTTTGAAATCACATTTGGAATAAGAGAGTACATCACCTATAGTGGGCCACTGAAAATATATCTAAATGTTCCAGATGATTCCTTAAAAGCAACTATGGAGGCTCTCAGAAACATTCAATTTCTAGGCACTTCAGACTCCATCTGCACATGCACTAGCGCAACCAAAGTAACTCGACCTCCAGCCAAATGCGCAAAGCCACACTTAATCACAGAACAAGAGAAAATAAATGGAATGATCTTCCTGCTTACAGATTTCACTAACAAAGCTACATTTGACGCGGTAAACCCTTATACAAAGAAAAAACTAAGAAAAGACGAAGACATAATTTCAAAGCCTTACATTTTTCCTATAAAAGTAATAAAAAAAGACAAAAACTGCACAGTTTACACTACTCTCTAATTTCCAACACTCTCTTTGTTGCCGTTTCTACTTTTTCGGCTGCTTTTCTTAGCCTCTCATCTTCGGTAACTAGGATATTCCCATGCTTCTGCGCCGCAGCCAAATAAACAGCATCGTAAAAGGTTAAATTAAACCTTCCAGCCAAAACCAAAGCTTCCACGCCTAAATCTTCATTCCTACTTAAGTCTATAACATTCATACGCTCAATAATAGCGAAAACCGCCCTTAAAATCTCAACAGCCTCCCCTTCAGCAATTCTCTCAAAAAGAAAAGACTCCTTCCAAATAGTATTTCCAACTTCATAAAAGGCGAGAGAAATAGTAAAACCCTCTGATAAGATCTCTATAGCCTTCTCGCCAAACTCCCTAACAGCTATCAGAATGCTACTTGCATCAAAAAGAAATGAATCCTGCTCCATTCTTATTGCTCATCCCTAGACTCACGTATAGTCTTAACAAGCTCTTCGGCCGGAACTTCCCTAAGAAGCTTGCTAGCTTTCCCGGCTAGTTCCCGTAAATGTTCCATTTCCAAGCGTTCAATTTCTCTTTCTAGGGTTTCGCGGATTAGCCCGCTTACGTTGATGCCTAAAGCTTCCAGCTTCTCCTTAAGCTCCTCAGGAATTTTGGCGGTTACCGTTACAAGCTTACCCATAGGTAACACCAAAAAGATAATACTGAAACGAGGATATAAAATTACTGGAGAATCTTGGGGATAGAACGCTTTATCGAATACTCTACTTCATCAGGCTTTCTAGGATGGTTATGGTTTTTTCCTTTCGCGCCTTCTCTTTTAACATTTCCAAGTTAATGTCTCCGACGTACCTTAAGATTGCTTTAACGTCTTCTTTGTCTTTCATAGCTCTTTCTTGAGGAATAGTTGCCTTTATCATGCGTAGTTTGGCTAGAATTAGGTCTTCGGGCTTTTGGTAGAAGGTTGGTAAGCCGAGGATTGTACCAGCTCTTTTTTCAAGTTTTTTGCTGGAAAATATTATGTCAAGAGTGAAGGGCGTTGATGGGTCTTTTAATGTTAGTATTTTGTAGCTGGATTTCAAAACTTTTTGTATTTTTTCCTCCTCAACTTGGAAGCCGGCCTTTTTGAGGGGAAGTAGAATTTTTGTCCGTATATCCTGTGTTGAAACTCGTACTATTATGTCTATATCCATAGTTGTCCGAGGAACTCCGTAGTAGCTTGCGGCTAAGGCTCCAGTAATCATATAGTCTGTTTCAGCGGCGTTGAAATTGCTGATGACTCGTTTGATTAGTTCTTCGAAGAAACCCAACCTTTAAGCCTCGTTTGTGTTTAGCGGACTCTCTTTCTAAAAAGGATTCTTTCTCGAACTTTTTCTATAACGGCTTTTTCTTCTAGTTCTGGATTTCGATTGCGAATTCCTTCCATACAAATGTGGACGCATGTGTCAGTCATGTTAATGGATAGTTTTATTTTCTTTTCGGGTGAGAGTTTTCGACACAATTTTGTCACCTGCAGCTACTATCTTAAGATTATTGCTGTTATTTTAAGGGTTTTATTTTGGCTGGCAGATTTGTTTGTGCCCGCATCCTCCGGTGCATTTGTGTTTTGCCACTCTTACCCGCGGCAGCGTTTCTTCTTTTATTATGCGTTTGATATGTCCGATTATTCTTTTTACGTGGGTTTTCATGGTTGGGGTTATTTGGATTTCGACGATTAGGCGTTCTGGAATGTAGTTGATGAAGCCACGTTTTACCACTGTGCAGTAGTTTTCTTCTATTAGTAATGCGTATGCGACCAGCTGGTATTTGTGGTCCATCCAAGGTTTGCCTTTTTTGGAGTTCATGTTTTTGTAGTCTACGGGGATGTACTCGTTTTTTGCGGTTTTTATTATACAGTCTAGTTGTCCGGTTAACTGCAACTTCGGCGAAGTTAAGGTTCTGAACAAAAGTTTTTCTGCGCCCTTAAACTCCGAAGAGTAGTATATTGCGTCTTTTCTCCGCAACTCCTTTCGTACATATTCCTCATGTTTTTCTCTACCTTCTTCCTGTTGCGAGCCGAAGACGGGTTTTGCGTGTAGGACTCGTTCGAAATATACGATTCTTGGACAATAGACATAGTGCTTTATGTCAGTTACAGAAACGTAAGATTCCGCTATGTCAGAAGAAAGCAACTTTCTCTTTTTTCTCATCCAGTCGGTACTTTTTCGGCTTACCAATTTCTCGCCTACCTTTAAAACAAGTATCACACATTGGAAAAATCTGCACGTTCTCCACCAAATCTTTAACCAGGTTTTTTAAATCTACTGTGAGGCTGTTTAGTTTGTCTCTTCGTAAATTTCCAATGAAGGCACTGTATTGGATTCTTTGCAGCCCGTAATCCTTCAGCGTTTCAGCAACCAATGCCCGCAAGTTGTCGTCCGTAATGTCGTAAATCACCAAGTACCGCATACTGTTTTCACCAGCCTAAACAAAACGGAATGTAATTGCCTTCTTGTCGAAGGAGAAAACGAACTATTCGTCTGGCTTGATGATAAATGAAGCGTCTTATAAGCGCTTTTCTCCCATCAAACATTACCTTCGAGTCTAGACGTTCCTGAAAGCTCGTAACCAAAGTTTTAACGGTTTCTTTACTAAGAACCCGTCCTTCTTCAGCTGCTTCTACAGACAAGATCTTATCAGGCTTAAGAACATTTTTTGTCAGCAGTCTGATTAAAGTTCTATCCACTACTTGCTGGCGAAATTCCTCCATTAAGTCAAGGACAAGAGAAGGCTTACCGGGACGGTCAGCGTGTAAATATCCGGCGAAAAAGTCCAATCCAGCATAGCTTATTGCCTTCCAAACTTCTGGAAATAAGGCAGTTTGATAGCCGAAGTTTAGCATGGCGTTAAATGGGTCGCGAGCGCCGCGGGTTTCTCTCCCGGCAAACCCCAACTCGGGAGGCAAAACCTGCTTAATAGCGTCCCAGTAAGTTCTAGCGCCTTCAGCCTCGATGTTCATCAGCTGTTGACGTTTATCCTCTATGCAAAAGCCGCCGAGTTCCTCTGCTTGCTGACGAGTTTCATCAACGGTTTTACCCGCAATGTAGAGCCTCTCAGCAAGCTTAGGATCGGTTTGACGCCTATTTTTCGCCATCAGTTTCAAGAGATTTGCTTGGTTCGCAAGCTTTCCGACCACAAACTTTTTTGCCAGAATAAAACCGCGTTCATCGTTGTAGGCAAGAAACTGTTCTCTTCGAGCTTTTACGGAACCCGTCATAAATGCAGGCATCAAAACAGCGTAAGGCCAGCCACTGTAACGCGCGAAAACCACTTGAACATTGTTTTTGACGGCTAGGTCTAGCGCGCTTGCGGACATAGCTACTCCGGAAGAACAGCAGATTATAGAGTCAACATCGTCCGCCACGAATTCTTTCCTTTCCCCTTCCCTTCGTATCACAAATCGGTTTCTCTTTCTTCCTAGAAAGAGGCCGAACTCATCCAGAAAGATTTGCACGTTTAATCCCCCGTTTCAGCCGTAACATACATGAAAGAACATGCACGTGTCAGTGCATTGAGAACGAGGGGGCTTACCCGGGTCTTTTCCTTCAGCAACTATTTCCAGTTTTCGGTCTCGCTCTTCAATCCACCACTGACGTAGTTCGTCACTGGCAAAGAACAAGTCTTTCTGCAGGGTAATACGATCGTTTTTGATGGATAAATATACGACACAGCAAACGTCTACTGGAACTTCATGAACACTTTCGAAAACCAAAGCATATCCAATTGGCGAAAGTCTATGCCACTCTTTCCGTTCATCCGACACTTTTAGGTCAAACATTATTGCCCGTAAATAATCATAGCAATCTATACTCAGTATTCCGCTTAAGCCCAAAAGTTCGCCTGAAATTTTATGCTCTACAAGAAACGGAAGAGCCGAAGCTATGACGTCATGTTGAGATGCATATGGCTGGCGACTCGCGACTTCAGCTATTTTTGCTTGGCACAGCTTAGAAACAAATTCCCAAAGTTTCTTCGAAGGCTCTTTCAAGCTTTCTGGCTCCCCCGGAATTTCAGTCCAACGAACCTTTTGCCACCAACCTTCAAAATCAACATTTTTCTGCTGAAGAAAAGCCAGTAAGCAGTCGCTAACAACGCCGTGAAACATCTTTCCCAACACAACTTTGTGGCTTAACTTTGGAGACAGCTTTTCCACATTGCGAAGATAAACATCTCTGTCGGTGGGACAATATTTTGAATTAACCGTATACATGGGAAGCTGAACATTGTTATAATAAGGTTTTAAAGGCGGCTGATACCATTTCCAACCTCTCAGTTCATCGCTGACTCCGACTTCCCGCGCTGTAGGCAAGAGCTGGTTAAGCAAATATTTGTGTTCAATGTCGGATAAGAAATACAACCGTACCCCCAATAAGAATGTAAATTCGATTATCTTTATAAAGCAAGCTACATTTTAATAATAATCGAAAGTCCACGTTTAACGGACTAAACAGAAAGCTCTGTAAAGGAAAATAGGCAAAAATAGGGGCCGGATTCAGAAGGAAAATCCCAAAAAAGGGAATTGAAAGTTACCCTCTCACAAAAGT
>Ga0190304_1001572_pt1 | contig 10129 bp, 8 predicted proteins | sample 48700712_MG_FD_161670 | JGI IMG/M metagenome (GOLD analysis project Ga0190304, IMG submission 161670) | Hydrothermal vent sediment bacterial communities from Southern Trench, Guaymas Basin, Mexico - 4870-07-1--2_MG | ecosystem: Environmental > Aquatic > Marine > Hydrothermal vents > Sediment ... | reverse complement strand
AGCAATTTTATAATTTCAACAATTTCATAAATCAAATAAAAAACAATTGCTTAAAATTGCTTATATTTAATCAAAATTTTTAATTTTTTGGGGTTTTTAGACGGACTGCCGTCAGCAATAATATAAAAACAATAAGAAAATAATATGAAAACAATAAACAGATTCATTAAAGTATTATTGGGAATAAGTTTTATTTTATTATTAAGTTCTTGCCATTCTAAATACTTGAATATACAAATCAAGACAGACGGAACAATGGCTTGGAATAAAGACAGTTCGGCATTTGCCTTTGTAGCAAAAACAAGATTCTTTAGAAGACCTGTTGGAATTGCAAAGTTTCCTGACGGAGGAATGACAAAAGATGAATATCTGGATTTCTCTCTTTATCATTTTAATATTAAACAAAAGAAATTAACACATCTTATAAATTTAAATGAATTATACTTAGGCTCTGCTTACAGATGGTTAAGTATTAGTCAGGTATCTTTAGATTTACAAGATTCGTTGTTGTTTTTTAAATTAATAAAACCGTACGATTATAATATTAAATATATCAAAGAAGACAAACTTGCGAGTTTTCTTGAAGATGTTGCCAAAACATATTCAATTAATATACACTCACATAAGAAATCGATAGTTGATACAAGCAACTATCAGCACCTATTTGAAAACAAAAAATGTAAATTACGGGCATCTTCTGCCAAAAGATATTTGACTGGTTTAAAATATGCTGATTGGGGTATTAATCTAAAAGAAATTTATCCAAAATCGAAAAACACATATATAGATTATATTGTTAATAGAGAAGGAAATGATGAAATGAGACAAGCCATATTTGAGCAAATAGTGTCTGAATTTACTGAAAAAGAAAAAAAACATATCATTAATATAATGATAAAAAAAAGAAAATCTCTTTTAGATGAATACAATAAACTTGATAAAGAAAAAGACCCTTATCGAAAATCAGTCAGAAAAAGAAGTTACACAGGTTACATAAAATATACTGAAGAAGTTAAAAAAAAGCTAAATATACCAACTACAATAAACAAAATAGAAGAACAAAAAGAAGTGCTTGGAAATTTGAAAAAACATGGAATAATTATTCCTGATGATTTTAAATTTAATGATTTGCTTTTGAATGACCAAGGCTATGATGTAGAATTTGAACTAAAGTATGCTGATTCGACAAATATTGATAAATACAAAAAATGGTTTCGCAATCAGGTTACATATTTACTGAACAATAAATGGGATGTGGACGAACAAACTAAATATGAGAAACCTGATAGCACAGGTATTGTTACTAAGGATGAAATAAATTTTGTTTGGGAACATACAGGGTTAAAATATAAAGATAAGATTCATGCATACTATTTAGAGTTGAGTATTGACTACGGTATTAAGTACAAGGACAAGTCTAAATTTTTTACCTTTTCTGTTTCTGAAGAACATAGATAGATTGGATATTAATAATTATAATTTATACTAAAATAGGAGGAATTAACAATGAAAAAAATAATTTTATTTACACTGGTTTCAAGTTTAATGTTTTGGTCTTGTGGAAATTCTAATAATAAGACTTCAGAAAATACCGAAACAGTAAAGCAAACTATTACCAAAGAAAATATTATTGGAGAATGGCAATGTATTGATATAACAAATGGCGTAACACATATGGAAAGTATCGCTAAAATGCAGCCTCATATCATTTTTAATGAAAAAAATGAAATATTTTCTAAAATGAAACTACCTGATGGTTCTTTTGCAGAACAGAAGATAGGTTCTTTTAAAATTGCAGACGGAACTATACAATCAGAACTTTATGAGGTTAATCTATATATTGAGAATGATAAATTAGTTATAGAAGACCCTTCGGCTGATAATAAACAGTTGTACATAAAAAGTGAAGAATAAACAAGTTAGAACGTAATGCGGAATTTTTATGGGCAGTATTTCATAAACTGTGTAAGTTAAAAAACGGGGTTAGCAAACCCCGTTTTTTTTGAATAGTGTTTTATTTTATAGCTTTTGTTGAAATTCCTTTCAAATCATCTAGTAATTTTGGTAATTCTTTCGATGATTCAGATAATTGATTTTTTGAATTAGGCACATTGTAAATACTTTAAAATACCTTATATTTGGAGAAACAAAAACTATAAATATGGAGTATCGGTTTAAAAGCTTAACAATTTTTGAATTTCAGCAACGATTTTCTAATGAGGATTCATGCTATGAGTATTTATCTGAATTAAAGTGGGGAAATGGATTTGTGTGTCCACAATGTGGTCATACGCATTACTGTAGAGGTAAACGAAAACATGACAGGCAGTGTACAAGTTGCCATCGGATTTCATCACCAACAAGTGGCACGCTTTTTCACAAAGTCAAATTTTCTATATTGAAAGCATTTTACATCGTTTACTATGTAAGTACCAGTAAAAAAGGCATTAGTAGTACTGAGTTGAGTAGGAAACTTGGATTAAGACAGAAAACATGTTGGTTGTTTAAAAAGAAAGTAATGAAAGCTATGGAAAGTAGTGGAAACAACAAGATGGATGGAAATATTGAAGTTGACGAAACTGTTGTTGGAGGGCAGGAAGAAGGAGTTGTAGGACGGAAGAATAAGAAAAAGAAACTCGTTGTCTTTGCCATTGAGAAGAAAGGAAGGGGCGTTAATCGCATGTATGGTCAGCTTATAGAACATAGTAGTGCTAAAGAACTTGGAGCATTTATGAAATCGAATATTGAACTATCTGCTAATATAAAAACTGATAATTGGACAGGATACAAGCCTCTTGCCAAAGATTTTGGAAACTTAACTCAAATTCTTTCTGGAGAAAAAGGAGGAAACTTTCCTGAACTTCATCGAGTAATAATGGGGTTTAAAAGTTGGCTCAGAGGAATGCATCATCGTGTTATTCACCTACAATCATATATTGACGAGTATTGTTATCGTTTTAATCGCAGTAATATGAAAGAAGGGCTATTTGAAAATCTTATTCTTAGGATGGTAAATCAGAGACCGATGACATACAAACAGATTATTGTCTAAATGCCTAATTCAATAAATTTAATTAACGAACTTTAGTTCTAAACCATAATTCTTTAAATAATCGTTTATTGGTTTCATCCCTAATTTGGCTCTCCTAACATCAACATTATTTTGATCTCTTATTGGATAAAGAATGTAATTACCAGTTTCCTTTTCTACCTTTATTTGAGTACCATATTCTTGTTCAAGACCTTTTTTTACTAAAATCCTATCAACTAATAATGCATAGAATTCACCTTTAGATTCACCTTTATTCACAGACTCTTTTAATAGAGGTAAATACTTCTCCTGTATTTCTATATCTCCATGTTGTACAATGAGAAAAATCGTTTTGTTTGCTTGTTCTCCTACTTTACTTATCCCTAACCAGCCATAATTGTCTATAATATTGACAATTGTTATCAAATTTATACTATCCTGTTTTTGAATAGATTCCCAGTAGAATTTCATTTCATCTGAATCATCAGAATATTTGTCTTTAAAACAACGATATGCTTGCCTAAAAGTTTGATCCTTTATGTACAAATTATCTAAAATTAACTTTAAACTATCATTAGAACTTGTATTAATTATCTTATTAAGAGTATATGTATTATTATTTATATACCTTTCTTGACAAAAAGAATTGTTTGTATAAAAATATACAATCAAAAATATTGAAATAGTAATTAGTTTTGCTTTATTTCCATTTACCTTCATAAGGATCATATTTACATTTAACTGGTTTATCATAAGTATTTTGAACATAGGCTCTGCAATCGGTGCAAATATATCTAAATTCACAATCCTTGCATGAATTAATCTCAGACTTATTAATTCTCCAAAGAAATTGAAATTTCTTGCTATTTGCTATTTCTATTAACGAACTATTCTTAATATTACCAAAACTATTATTAAGTGAAGGACAATTTTTAATATTCCCTGTTGAGTCAATTGAGATTTTTTTATTTAAGCAGGTATTGAACTTTCCTGCTTCGGAAAATGTTGTAATGTTAATACTAAAATTTTCAATACAAATCTTACCACAATCATTTTCTGATTTCAATATACTTTTTGTGAGCACAATTTTCTTGTTTGATATTTCATTAATTGGACTTGAATGAACAATTATCTCACTAATACAAGAGTATTCAGATAGAATATTAGATTCTGTTATTTCTTGGATAATGTTTGAATAATAATTCAAATATATTGTAATATTTCTAAAGATCTTATTTTTCGTGAAAATTAAAATTCTACTTAATAACTCATTAATATTAATAACTTTAAACGATCTAATTTCTATAAATTTACATCTTAAAAGATCAAGTTCATTAAAAATTTTATTATAGTTAACAATTATATCAATGTCAACATCAATAATTGCATTATTTATTAGTTCAGGGCTTTCAAATTTAAAATTTATTTCTGGGAAGTTATCAATATCCTCACTATCACACCAAAATCCATATTCATTGTCAAGCAAAAAAGTAAAATATTTATCAATTATTTTATTAATTTCTTGCTTATAGTAATTTTTAATGTATGAAACTTCTTTATTCTTATGAGTTGTCAATATCTCATATAATCCTTCTGATATAAATATGAATTTTGATCTTTGTAAATCACAAATAATACTTCTTGTTGTCTTTGATTTTGTTGTGCGTGGCTGAAAAGAATATCCTAAAAATTCAAATTTGATTATGGGATATTTTTCTGTTCGGCGATAATCTTTACAATAAACTATTTTTGTTTTCTGTGGATGTAATTCTAATCCAACTGATTGCATTCGTTCATGTATAGATTTAAGCAAATGTTCTGCATGGGCTTTACTTACACAATGAATTATTACGTCATCGGCATATCTGACGTATTTCAATGTTTTGTCAGTTTGTTCTAACCATTTATCTAATGCGTAATGCAGAAAAAGATTTGCCAACAATGGACTAATAACTCCGCCTTGTGGTGTTCCTTTTCCTTGATTGTTGATTAGCTTTCCCGACTTTGTAAGTTTTGGTGCTTTTAACCATCTCTCAATATAAAAACGTATCCAATTTTCCGGTACGTGTTTGTTGACGGCTAACATCAGTTTTTCATGGTCTATGTTATCGAAGAACCCTTTTATATCTAAATCTATTACCCAGTCTGTTTTCCAACAGTTTTTCCGAACTTTTTCTAATGCTTGATGTGCATTTTTATGTGGTCGGTAACCATAAGAATTATTACTGAATATTTTCTCTAATCGTGGCTCTAACATATACTTTATAACCATCTGCCCAACTCTGTCGCTTATTGTAGGTATTCCTAATCTACGGACTTTACCGTCTTTCTTTAGTATTTCTACTTCTTTAACAGGTGGCGGAAAATAACTGCCTGATGCCATTCTGTTCCATAATTTGTACAAGTGTTTGCTGCAGTTTGCATCATATTCTTCCATGCTTACTGCATCTACTCCTGCACTTCCTTTTTTGGAACGCACCTTCTTATAAGCCTGCCAAACTTCTTGCCGACTTATCGGTATTGATTTTGTTTCATTCCATAAATTCATCCTCTTTGTGAGTTGTTAAATGTTATGTTACTGTATAAGCTAATCCCTTCGCTCCACTCCCATTACAGAAGTCTCATCACTACTACGGATTAGTCCGCCTCTGAATATTGCATTGGTATTTTGCCTCTCCCGTTGGAACGGGATTGTGCATTTCCCTTTGTTTGTCTGCGAATCCTTTTGCGGTAGCATTTGTAACAAACTATCATCAATATTCAGTTTCCCGAGTTCCGTAATTAAGCCTAAATAAAGTTCCCCGTAAAAACGGGGGCAGGCTATGCCGCCTGAATGACGCCTGCCATACGGAAAGTAAACAGGTTGCTTCCGTACTTTGTGTAAATATAAATTACACAAATTTTAACTCCGTCTCATACTCCGTAGCTTTTGACAGAATGTACCAACTTCTCGACACCTCTTCAGCGGTTACGCTTAGTTCATCTCCTTTATTTATACCTGACTAACTCTTGATTAGCCTTTTCCCAAACGCTCAATACCATAGCTCTTTACTACAGCACCTCTATGTAGTTTGAAACTATCGCCTGTACAACGATTTCGGTGGGTCAATTTTCTGAAAACAGATAATTTCCACCATCTTAATTACAGCATGCAATGAATATTTATTTGCCGTTCATTGCTTCTCGGCACACTATGTAGAGTGCGGAATTTCGAAGCACTTCACTTTCAAGTTTGCACTGAGCCAATTCGTTTATTCATATTTTCTTTTTTTACGACAATCGTCAAAGACGAATTGACGGTGTTGCAACAACGAGCCGCAGCCCGAAAAATCGCTGAACCCCGCATTGCTTATAGCCGTTGTTGAACTAAATCCCTACGGGATAGTTTAAATCAAAAGTAAGAATAATATTCAAAAAATATTAATTAAACGTATCAATAATATTTAACCTTAAATTTTATTGATATGCGAAAAAAGACAGGATTAACAATTGTGGAACGTGCAATAATTGCAGTTCCCGGATTTGAAAGTGTTGCAAAAAAACTTGAGCAGCAAGTTATATTACGTGGACAAAGTCAAAATACACTTAATAATTATATTCGTAGAATAGCTATTATTTCATTGCATTTTGACAAGTTGCCGGAACAAATTGAAGAAGATGAGATTAATGAATATCTTGCAGCTCTAGCCCGTGATCCAAAATCACCATCACGAAGCAGTTTTAAACATATGGTTTATGGATTAAGGTATTATTATCGTTTGCTTGGAATGAACAAACAATCCATAGCATTACCTTCATTAAAAAAAGACACGAAACTTCCTGTAATATTAAACCGGAAGGAGTTAAACGAACTATTTCGTGCACCATCATTGCTAAAACAGCGTATTGTACTCGCACTTATCTATTCAGCAGGATTACGAGGGCAAGAGGTCATAAACCTGAAAATATCTGATGTTGATTTTGAGAGAATGACTATTCATATTAGGCAAAGTAAATATAAAAAAGACCGCATCGTTCCACTTTCAATAGCAATGAAAAAAGGATTGAAGAAATATCTAAAAGCAGAAAATCCATACATTTGGTTATTTAATGGCAAGCAACATGCCGGTAAATACAGCGTGCATGGGCTATCTTGGGTAATGCGTGAAAACTTAAAGAAAACAACTATTACAAAAGATGTTAATCTTCACTCTCTACGCCATAGTTATGCTACACATTTGCTTGAAGATGGACTCAATATCGTTACCATTCAAAAACTTTTAGGACATGCTGATATTACCACAACTATGATTTATCTGCATGTAGCCCAATGCAAATATATTAAACCACATAGTCCGCTCGACAGCTTATATCCACAAAGTAGTGAAAACTAAATTTGAACTGGCTGATGTGGTCGTCAATTCGGAAAGCAATTAATTGAGCAAAAAAAACTATCACCTCAGCAAATTAAGGTGTTAAATAATATTGTACAGTGCCGTGATAACTGTGGTGCTATTAGATATAGTTACAATAGCTGTGGTGACAGGCATTGCCCAAAATGTCAGAGTACAAAACAAGCTATATGGATTGAAGATTTAATAGAAAAAACTTTACCGGTAAAGCATTATCATATAATCTTTACCGTTCCCCATAGCCTGAATGACATTTGCTTGTGGAATGATAAATTGTATTATAAAATACTTTTTAATGCCGTATGGAGAACGCTACATAGTTTTGGATATACTCACTATGGTGTTGAGTCAGAAGCTGTTGCAGTTCTTCACTCCTGGGGACAGAATTTATCATTACATCCACATATTCATTGTATAGTACCGGCTGCAGGGTATTCTTTAAATGGTAAATGGAAAAACATTGACAAGTATAAAAACTATCTGTATCCGGTACACCAACTAAGTGATACATTTAAAGGTAAATTTCTTGATAGTTCGAAACGCAAACTCAAAAAAGTAAGTATGCTTAATAATTTTAATGCTCAAATTCAAAAAGCATACAATACGAATTGGGTAGTTCATAGCGAACCATCACTTGCCAAAGCTGAACATGTAATACGCTATTTAGGACAATACACTCACCGTGTAGCTATTACTAATCAGCGGATACTCAATATTTCTGATACTCATGTTACATTTATAGCAAAGGATTATCGCGATCATGCTCAAAAAAAACCAGTAACTCTTGAAGGGGTCGAGTTTCTAAGACGATTCTGCATGCATATACTACCCCAAAGATTTGTTCGAATTAGGCATTATGGAATTTACAATCATACAACAAAGCGAAGTTTGGAGTTAATGTTTGTTCCTGAGAAATTGAATATTGAGAAGTTAATCAAGTTTAAAGAGACTTCTACCGAGCGCATCAAACGACTTACTGGTTTTGATATTGGTTTATGTCAAAGTTGTAAAAAAGGAAAAATGCATATTATTAATGTGATTCCAAGAAACAGAGACCCCCCAAGTCACCTGCCATCTGTTTTTGTTTCGAAATTGCAATAAGTCTAATGATAATACGGTAAACTTCATTTTCATGAGGTGTAAAATTGTATTGATTAAACTGTAGGTTTTATATTAAAAAAGAAGTTATTTCTAAGCTAACAACTCAATATTTGACTAAAATAATGTGATATTAATAACTTGAAGTATATAACTATAGCCCTCCAAAATTAAAAAAACATACAAACCTTTCATTAAGTACATAAATAACAGCCCGGGATGTAGTTCAACACTGGACTCATCGCTAGGTCTTGCAGACCGCTCAGAGTCCTATTTATTAGCCAAAGTGTTTTTTATTTCATTGTCAGTAAATTCATTAATCGTTCATTAATATAATAGTTTCCTGTTCCCAGTTTTTCTTTTCTTAATAATCCATCTTTTGCAAGTTCGTTTAAGTATTTTGCTGCTGTTATTCGAGAAACACCTAAATCTCGTTCGATAAATTCTATTTTTGTATATGGGTGTTTAAATAAATTGTTTAATAAATCTTGGCTGTAAAATTTATAATTATTACGAAGAATGTTTTTATATTCAAATATCAATTTTCTTATTTTTCCGATTAATCCAATGGTTTCTTTTGATATTTGTTCTACTGCATCTAACATAAATAACAACCAATTTTCCCAATTATCAGTTTCTCGTATTTCTTGCAATAATTTATAATAATCTCCTTTGTTTAAAATTATATATCGACTTAAATACAAAATTGGCAAATTCAATAAATCTTTCATTACCAAATAAAGAACATTTATTATTCTGCCTGTTCTTCCGTTTCCGTCATAAAACGGATGAATACTTTCAAACTGATAATGAATGATTGCCATTTTTACCAACGGGTCAAAATCAGACATTGTATCATCATTGATAAATTGTTCCAAATTTGTCATTAAATCCAAAATTTCAGAATATTCTTGCGGTGGAGTATAAACTGTTTCTCCTGTTGTGGCATTTTTTAATGCGGTTCCGGGAAGTTTTCTGAAACCTGCTTTGTTTTTCTCTAATTCCGATTGTATTTCAATTATGTTGTTGTTTGTTAATATCTTTTTTTTTGATATTAGAGTAAAGCCCTTTTTTAGTGCTGAAATATAATTTTGAACTTCTTTGGCATTCAGCGATTTAAAACCTTCTAGATTTAAGTCTGCTTTATAAATATCATCGTGTGTTGTAATAATATTTTCTATTGCCGAACTGTCTTTTGCTTCTTGCAATCCTAATGTATTAATTAAAATATTTTCATTTGGAATGGTAGAAACTACACCTTTCAATTCTGCCAAAGCACGATGAGCAGTCGCAAGTTTTTTTAGAACTTTTTTTGTTTCAATATCTCTTTCTATTGGTAATTTTTTCAACATTTTATCTCTATTTTGTAAAATTTTCTCTATTTTCTTTACAAAGATAGTTTCTTTTGATAAGAAAATCAAATTATCTTTACATACTTAACGAACAATGATAAGATTTCTGCATTTTCTTTACATTTTGGCTAACGGTGGCAATATGAAAAGTTGGGCATTTTGAAACATCAATCTTTCAATTTACTACACCGTTTATTCATTGTTAATTCGTTCATATTTACCACTATCTGCCCAATTTTTTATATTGCGTGTTGAAC
>Ga0190304_1001571_pt1 | contig 10133 bp, 10 predicted proteins | sample 48700712_MG_FD_161670 | JGI IMG/M metagenome (GOLD analysis project Ga0190304, IMG submission 161670) | Hydrothermal vent sediment bacterial communities from Southern Trench, Guaymas Basin, Mexico - 4870-07-1--2_MG | ecosystem: Environmental > Aquatic > Marine > Hydrothermal vents > Sediment ... | reverse complement strand
AGAAACGTCCCAAGAGGAGAAAGAAGTAAAGGTTGAAGAAAAGAAAGAAGAACCCAAGAAAGAAGTAAAGAAAGACGTTAAGGTGCCAGCTAAATTTAAGGACTTGGTAGGCGCTATTGAAAAAATGAGTGTAATTGATTTAGCAGAATTAGTAAAAATTTTGGAAGAAAAGTTTGGCGTTTCTAGTCAGGCTCCAGTAGCTGTAGCTGCGCCAGTAGCAGGTGGAGCCGATGCTGAAGCTCAAGAAGAGAAAAGCGCATTTGATGTTGAAATTACAGAGGCAGGGAGTAATAAGATTAGTGTAATTAAAGCTATTAGAACTTTTGTTCAAATTGGGCTAAAAGAAGCTAAAGATTTAGTTGATGCGGCACCAAAGATGTTAAAAGAAGGAGTTGCTAAAGAAGAGGCAGAAAAGATGAAGAAAGATTTGGAAGAAGCAGGAGCTAAGGTTACATTGAAATAGAATCTTCAAAAAATATAAAAAAGAAAATCCAATGCTGATTAAAGGCATTGGATTTTTTTTGCAATGATTATAATGAGGTTTAATCTTGTTCTATAATTTATATCTCTATTTCAAAAATTTTAGTTCCATTTAGAATCCATATTTTATCTTCTTTGTCGCTTACAGCAAAATCTTTAAGTTCATTAAAGTTTTCAGATATAAACTGTTGAATTAATTCTCCTGTTTTACTTAGAACGATTATTCTTTGAGTATCTTCATCTAAAATATATAGATTATCTAATTCGTCATTAGTAAAGATTTTCCCAGTTTTTTCTAGAGATAATTTTGGCCTAATTTCACTTAAATTAAAATCTGCTGTTTTACCCTCGTATAATTTTAATATCTGACCATTTTTTTGTAAAATATATATTGCTCCATCGATGGTTAAACTAATTCCTTCAGAAACATTAATATCTTTGTTTTGTATCCAGGGTTGTTCTTTCCCAAAACCATCTATTACTTTTTGATACTTGTGGATTTTATTGATAGATGGTCTAAGAATATAAAGCCGGCGATTGTATATTTGTAAATCTGCAATTTTGTCTGATTGATAGTTTGTAGCTAAGGTTAATAACGACAATTCATTGTCAATAGTGTTAAACCCAACTAGATTTTGATTTTGATCATAACCAATAAGATTATCGTTGTCCCATTGATATATTTTCTCTAAATAGCCAATGTTAGCTGATGTTTTATTGATAACTTCAGCTTTTTTGTTTTTTAAATTAATTACGTAGATATAATTATTCTCAGGATTAAAGACGTAAAGATTGTCATTAATTTTAACGCAACCTTGGGTTTGAACGTTTTCATCAATCAAAGATAGGTCAATTAGTTCTGAAGGATTTGTGATATCAGTAATTTTGTAAAATTTATTGAGTTCTTGTATATGTTTAGAGTATAGAAATTGGAAAAGTTCTTTTTGTTTTTCCGTTTTTTGTGGTAATTTATCTAAGATAGATTCTATTTCTTCGAATATTTCGTAAGTTTCTTTTGGAGCTTCAGAAGCAGAAGAAAGCATTGCTATTGCTAATTGTTCTTCTTTATTTTCTAATTCAGTTAATTTCTCAGTTAATTCCTTTTTTTCTAATTCTACCTTTTGATTATGGCTCAAGACAAACAGACTCACTATAAACATTAAAGCACAAACAATAAAAGCTACTAACAAAATTTTGGCAATCCAATTTTTGCGTGGTAATTTTGTTTTTTTGGCTACGGAGATTGGAGGTTTGGGAATAATCGGTTTTTCAATCAATTTTTCGAGAGATCTTTCATTTCTCTTAATTGTTTCTTGTTGTATGGGTTTTATTTTCTTAATACGTTCTTTTTCTTTTTCGCCATTTATTTCAGGACGATAGGTCATAGCTATCCCGAATATATTTAAATGACTAAGATCTTCACTTAAAATTCCTTTAAATTTTGATTTGATTTGCCCCAATGAGGTATTACTTAGTATTTGGATTATTTTTTCTCTAGAAAAATAATCAAATAGATTTCGGTTGGCAAAGAATAGAATATTATCTTTTTCTAGGTTTCCACTAACAATGTTTGTGAATTTAGTAATTCTACTTTGTCTTTTGTCTTCTTCTAATTCTTCTAAATGATTATTTTCTATTAAATGAGCTCTAATTTCACCAATTTTACTAAACTGAATTTCTCTATCTTTTATTAAAATAATAGTTAAGTCATAATTTTCTAATCTTTCTTCAAAAATTTTTGGTTGAGATACTTTTTCTTGAGATAACCAAATATTGAGTTGTTGCAACAAACTTTCTAAATTTTGTTCTAAACTTTTAGAAGATTGAGTAGTGTTGTAAAAACTATTTTTAGCTAAATTGGTTAGCCTCTCTATCCATTCTTCGGCCCAAGCGAAAGTTTGATGAGTAGCTTTGCTTGTAAAATTAACATTAGCTAAAATTATCAAACGTCCAAATTTTTCTAAAAATTTTTCGCTGGGTTCAGTTACATAAATAGAGGAATAACTATTAGTCTCCTTGGGATTAGAGAAACAAAAATGTCCAATTTGAAGTTCTTTTTTCATAGATTTATTATAATATAAAGTATAATAAATGTAAATATTTTTAGTGCATAAATTATTGCACAAATGGTATAATTTTGATAAAATATAAAAATGTTTCTATTCATCAATAGTCTTCAAGAAAATAAAATATCTTTGGCTTTATTTAAAGACCTAAATCATATTCAGTGGCTTGAGGAATCGGTCAAAAATAAAAGCAGAGAAAATATTTTAATAATTTTAGACAAAATTCTAAAACAAAACAAGAAAAGAGCAAAAGACCTTAAAGGTATTATAGTTGTCAATGGACCAGGTTCTTTCGTTGGCATTAGGATTGCCCTTTCTGTTGTAAATGCTTTGGCATGGGCTTTATCTATCCCAGCCAAAGGTATCCCTGTCTCTAGTGGGATGACAAACGAGGACTTAATCAAGAAATCTTGGTCCCAAATTGTCAAAAGCAAAAAGTATAAGGCAGTCGAGCCCTTTTATGGGCAAGAACCACACATTACTATCAATAAGAAAAAAGCATGAACCCCGTTAGAAGTCTGACAGAGAAGCGTTTCTAATTAGGGGATTAACTAAAGATTTATGAACAAAACTTCTGACGGGGTAAAAACATCTAAAAAAGAATTAGTTAATATTCCCCAACATATAGGTTTTATAGTAGATGGCAACCGGCGTTGGGCTCGCAAATATGGTCTTCCTATTAATTATGGGCACAAAAGGGGATATGACAAAGTAAAGAAAGTTATGGATTGGTCTCTCAAGAGGGGGGTTAAGGTTTTAAGTTTTTATATTTTTTCTACAGAAAATTGGGGCAGAGATAAGAGGGAAATAAGTCATCTTATGAATCTTATAAAACGATTTTTCAAGCAGGATCTAAAATATTTTACGAAAAATGAAATTAAACTATTAATTTCTGGGCGGATAGATGACCCTCGTTTGTCCACTGAAATAAGGAAAATTGCAAAAATAGCTCAGGAGAAAACTAAAAATAATAAAAAGGGAATAGTTAATTTAGCTTTTAATTATAGCGGTCGTTCAGAAATAATTCAGGCTATTAAAAGAATTGTTAAGGAGAAAATAGAAATATCTGCCATCAAAGAAGATTTACTTAATGGATATTTATGGGCTTCTGGTTTGCCAGACCCAGATTTAATTGTTAGGACGTCAGAAAAAAGATTATCTGGTTTTTTGCTTTGGCAGTCTGCTTATTCTGAATTATGCTTTATAGATAAATATTGGCCAAGTATCGCAGAGAAAGACATTGATAGTATTTTAGCTGATTATTCGCAAAGAAAAAGACGTTTTGGGAAGTAATAGTTGATTAGATTATGTTTTTGCAAATTATTTGTATTCTATTTTTAATAATTTTTTTAGTATATTCCATACTCAAAGAACCGTTTAATGTTTGCTTAGAACGCAAGGACATATTTTTGGAAAAATTACCGACTAATTTTGACGGATTAAAAATTGTTCAAATTAGTGATTTGCATTCTAAGAAATTTGGCAAAAAAGAAAAAAGAATTTTAGAGATTATAGGTCAGCTTAATGTTGATTTTCTTTTTATAACCGGCGACATAAATGAAGCTAAACAAAGAAAAGTTAATTCTTGCATTGAGTTTTGGAAAGCCCTAGGAAAAGTAAAGCAAGGTTGTATTTATGCTGTCTTTGGTAATCATATTTACGAACATCAAAAAATAGAACCTATTGTTTTAAAAAATATTTTGAGAAAATCAGGAATACAGATTCTTGATAACGAAAATGTAAAGCTAAGGAGAGAAGAACAATATATTTGGCTCTTGGGTGTTGATGACCCACACACAAATCATCATGATTTATCAAAAACATTGCAAGGCATAGATAATTCCTCAACAAGAATATTATTATCGCATAGTCCAGAGATAATAGATGATTTAAAGACGGGGGATGCTGATTTAATTTTAGCTGGGCATACACATGGCGGACAAATTAAAATTCCTGGGATTTGTCCCTTTTGGGTGCCGACAAAATATCATGGCAAATATCAGCGCGGATTGTTTAAAGTTAAGGGCGCTTATCTATATGTTAATCGTGGGATTGGAACAGCTCACTTTCCTGTTCGTTTTAATTCTAAACCAGAGATAACACTATTCACACTTAAAGACCCCCAAATTGACCACTGAGGTCAATTTCAATTTTTGTATTGACAAATTCTTCAAATCTGCTATAATTTCAATAATTAAGAACAAAAACGTTCTTTAAAAGGAGGAAAAATGTTGACAATACTTATTAAGTCCGTATTGTCCCTTGTTGCTTATGTTGTTATTATCATTGTTTTTAGGTTAGCCTATCATTTCTTGATTGCAAAAAGACATCTTCCGAGACAGTCAATGAATATCTGTGGTCCAGAAGGGATTACAGTAGATGTCTCTGGTCTATTCTACGACGGTCATAGAGAAGAGTCTCTTAAGCTCACTAGAGATTTATCTACAATTTTCTTTTCTGTAGGTTTCTTCATCTTCGGCATAATTTCTCTTTTTTTAAGGGGAATGAATACGCCAATGATATTGGTTCTGTTTTTCAACTTTTCGTATTATCTTGGTGCAAGTGCAAGAACAGCGACAGAAGATGCAAAGGATTATCTCTCCTCTTTCATGGGAGAACTAACCCGTCTTGAAGCAATAGGTAGTATTCTCTTGGCTGTTTTATTTTCAGCAGGGACAACAGCGCTTATTGTCCTTTTATTAGGGTAAGGTGCAGAAAAAAGTATTAGGCTTGATCTTTGTGTCAAGCCTATTTTTTTTGTGATATTATTGGGGATTTTATTTAGGAATCCGATTCCTAAATAGTTTAATTTGTGTTTATGATAGAAAAATGTTAAACTAACATTAGTCGGTTTTCTCTGCTTAGTCTTGGGGAGACGGTAATTATAATCAATAAAATAAACAAAAATGAAAGTTAAAAAATTATTAGAATTCATGGAGAAAAACACTGAGTTTATTCCTAGCTGGAAAGAATATAAAGGAGGCGGTTTGTATAACCCTCATTTTGGTTCAGTAGAGAGAATTGTTGTCTGCGAAGATGATGACACTCCTATTTTTGATCAGTATCAGGTTGTAGAAAAAGGGGGGGCAATTGTTGTCCCTTATTATTTTAAAGATAATAATCTAAAGGATGTTTTTATTGGGCTCAATACATGTATTCGGGCGGTTGTTGCCGATTTAAAGACAGGTGAACAAGGAAACCTAAAGAGCATAGAAGTGCCTAGAGGATTTGGAATTGGCGATGAAGAAGATTCTTCTGTAGCTATCAGAGAATTAGGCGAAGAGACACAACATGTAGTCAAAAAGTTAGATTTAATAGGCTACGTTAATGCTAATACAGCCTATTTTAAGAATTATGGAATTTCAACATTTGCGGCATTAATTGATACAGATTCTTTGGGCAAATTTACTCCTGACCCAAACGAAAAGATACTTAGTTGTAGTTTTTATTCTGTAGAAGAAGTTAAAAAAATGTTGAATGATAACAAGATTTTTTGTGGGCTTACTAAATCAGCGCTTTTAGATTTTCTCGTTTTCATCAAAAGTGATCTGTGAATATAAACTAACCTATAACTGACCTATAACTGACCCGACGGGTCAGTTTTTTTTCAGGGAGTCTCCCACGCATATTGACAAATTCTCCAAATTTGCTATAATTTCAATAATTAAGAACAAAAACGTTCTTTAAAAGGAGGAAAAATGAAAATTAACTACGCTAAACGCATTGCTCGATTACAAGAGTGTCTAGGCATAGACACCGGCATTACCGCTCAGCAGTTCAAGCTGGAGGCCGAACATCTATGGGACGTTATGATTCAAAGGGATCCTAAGATAGTTAGTGAATTCAATATAGTGCTTCCAGTGGTTTTACCTAAGCTTGTTACTGGTGACCTTGGTATTGAGTTGCAATTGTATCTAGAAGGAGTTGGCAAAAGCTATGCTAAAATTACCGATAGAGAGTTCCATAACTATTATGAGAATGAATTAGATGGCAAGGTCAAAATAGTTCCAGGGAGTCATCATAATCAACTCATCAAACGTATGAAACAGGGGTCACTTGTCGGCATACATCTTTCAGGTCTTTTGCGTGGCGAATTTGAACCAAGAGAGCAATACTTACTATCTGGCATGGATATTCCTATTGTCGTGTTGATGTTTCCCGATCTATTTGGTTGCGACCATAATCAGATTTTGGACATGACTGCTCTCTCGTGGCGAAACGGGAGGGGACTTGCTTTAGCTAGCTACAAAACAGGCGCAGAGTTTAATATTACTGGCAACTTGCTTTATGCGGGTGTTGCTGATTATGCTCGACCCTCTTACCTATTTTTAGGGTAGGTTTCTCAATTTATAGGTCTTTCGTATTTGCGAAAGACCTACTTTTTTAATTATAACCAACCCGACGGGTCAGTTTTTTTTCAGGGAGTCTCCCACGCATATTGACAAATTCTTCAAATCTGCTATAATTTCAATAATTAAGAACAAAAACGTTCTTTAAAAGGAGGAAAAATGAAAAAATTTGTAATAGGTCTACTGGTTTTAATCGTCTTGGCTGGTTGCTCTTCCTATAGGGAGATGACTGGAGTAGTTACCTCAGTAGAATACGTCAAAACATCGTCATATGTCTCTCTGTCAGGTGTCATCAGAGGCAAAACGATCGTAACCTTTGAAGACGGACGCATAAAAGCCTTCGCTGGCCTTACAGATAAAATTCTCCGGATAGGAGAAACAAACATCATTAAATATGATAATGATGATGAAATTTTATCTGTTACAATTGTGTTATTGCCGGAAAAACTTCACGAATAACTTTTTTATTTCTTTTTATTAGAAGCCCACCTTAATAAGGTGGGCTGACTCTTTGTATTTTTTATTGACCAAGGGGGAATTATATGTTATTATTTAAAATAATATTTGAAAATTAACTTAAAAATTTATGAAGAAAAATGGAAAATTTATATTAACAGTTTTTGTTATTTTCCTTGCTGTCCTTGGAATTTTGAAATATAGCAGTAAATTAACATGGTCTTTAAACACAACAACAACTCCAAAAGAAAACGCTTTTAGGGTTAGCGCAGTTGGAGAGGTTTATGCCAAGCCAGACACGGTAGAAATTAATTTAGGAGTTGAGAAAGAAGCAAAAACAGTAGCTAAAGCTCAGAAAGAGATTAACGAGATTAATAGTCGATTAATCGACAGCTTAAAAGAATTGGGGGTTGAGAAAAAGGATATCAAAACAACTCAGTATAGAATAAATCCACGTTATGAATACGAGAGGCAAAGCGGAAAAAGAAATTTAGTTGGTTATTCAGCCACGGTAAGCATTTTGGTTAAGACGAAAGATTTTGAAAAATTAAATCAAATTATTGATAGCGCTACTGCTGTTGGCGTTAATCGTCTTAATGGACTTAGTTTTGTTATTGAAGATAAAGACGCTGTGGTTGCCGAAGCAAGAGATGAAGCTATTAATAAAGCAAAAGACAAAGCAAAAGCAATTGCCAAGTCTTCTGGGATGTCTTTGGGCAGGATAATTAATGTTTCGGTTTCTGATAATGGCTATTATCCAGTTCCTCGCGCTTATGAAATGGATATGATGAAGGGTTCGGGAGCTGAAGAAATGGCGGAAGTAACGCAAGTTGAGGCAGGTGAAACAAAAATTTCCGTCAGGGTAACCTTGAGTTACGAGATAAAATAAATTTATGTATATTCCAGTTTTGGTCGCTGGTTTTATTGGTGGTATTGTTAGGGGGATATTCGGTTTTATCAAACATCAATATTCATATAAAAATGTTGGTTTTAAAGCACCATATTTTTTCCTAATGGTATTTTTGTCTGGTGTTGTTGGCTTAGTCGCTTCTTATTTAATCACAGGCAATACAATTTTTGCTTTAATCGTTGGTTATGCTGGTGGCGATTTTATCGAAAATCTTTTTAAGATTATTTCTAAAAAAGAATCGCTTTACGACAAAAACATTAAGAATATAGAAATTAAAAAATTAAAATAATTTAATTTTAAGAACCTGCTCACTTTGTTCGCAGAACCTTGAAATAAGAACCTGCTCGTTTCACTCCCAGAACCTTGAAATTAAATAAAACATCGTATATAAAGCAAAGTAATTTAATTTTAAGAACCTGCTCACTTTGTTCGCAGAACCTTGAAATTAAATAAAACATTATATAAAAAATTAAAATAATTTAATTATGAAATTACGTATTATTCCATTAGGCGGAGTTGAAGAGGTAGGCAAGAATTGCATGGCTCTAGAATTTTTACAATCAAATCAAAAAAAAGGTGATATTATAGTAATAGATATGGGGTTGGATTTTCCTGGTCCAGATTTATTAGGAGTTGACTATGTTTTACCAGATGTTACTTATCTACAAGAAAATAAAAATAGAATTAAAGGACTGGTTATTACTCATGGTCATTTAGACCATATTGGCGCTATTTCTTATTTTCTAAAAAATTTAGGGAATCCCCCAATTTTTGCTACTCCCTTAACCATTGGGTTGATAGAAGATAGATTGTTAGAGTTTGGGGTTCAAGATGCTAAATTAAATCTTATTAAACCAGAAAAGGCCTTTAACTTGGGCGATTTTTCTATTACACCATTTAGTGTGGTGCATAATATCCCAGATAGCGTAGGGTTAATTATTAAAACTTCTTTAGGGACAGTTGTTCATACTGGAGATTTTAAATTCGATAAATCACCTTTGGACCAAAAGCCAGTTAATGAAAAATTATTAAAAAGAATAGGGGATGAAAAAGTTTTGGCTCTTTTGTCAGACAGCACCAATGCTGCTTTGCCCGGAAAAGTTGTTTCTGAGCAAGAAGTCGGAAAAATAACTTATTCGTTAATCAAAAGCATTAAAGGAAGGATTGTATTCACGACTTTTGCTAGTTTAGTTAGTAGGATTCAACAGGCTGTTAACGCATGTCAAAAATGCAACAGAAAAGTAGCATTAGTTGGTATGTCTATTAAAAAAACAGCAGCTATCGCTCAAAGTTTAGGTTATTTAAAAATTCCACATAAAATGCTAGTGGATATTACTGAGATGAACAAAATGCCTGCTCATAAAGTTTTTGTTATCGCTGGCGGGTCTCAAGGAGTAGAAGGCTCTTCTATGGATAGAATTGCTCAAAATATTCATCGTTTGGTTAGAATTAAACGAGGAGATACAGTTATATTTTCTTCTTCTACTGTACCCGGCAATGAATTAGCTGTAACTGGAGTAATGAACGGTTTGGTTGATCTGGGGGCGGAAGTAATTTTCCGTCGTGTTTTGGGGTCAGGAATCCATAGTTCTGGTCATGCCAAACAAGAAGGATTATTAAACATGCTTTCCTTGATTAGACCTAAATTTTTTATGCCGATTGAGGGAGCTCACTATATGCAAGCTGAACACATTAAATTGGCTCAAAGCTCTGGAGTCAAAAAAGAAAATTGTTTTATGCTTAAGAATGGGGAAGTTTTAGAATTCAATGAACAAGGGCAAGCCCGCAAGCTCTCACATACAAGAATGCCACACTCAATTGTAGTGGTAGAGGGGAGAAAGATTGAACCATTAAATGAAAAAGTTTTAAAAG
>Ga0190304_1001570_pt1 | contig 10136 bp, 9 predicted proteins | sample 48700712_MG_FD_161670 | JGI IMG/M metagenome (GOLD analysis project Ga0190304, IMG submission 161670) | Hydrothermal vent sediment bacterial communities from Southern Trench, Guaymas Basin, Mexico - 4870-07-1--2_MG | ecosystem: Environmental > Aquatic > Marine > Hydrothermal vents > Sediment ... | reverse complement strand
GCTACTATAAACCCAACTTCTTAAAATTTAAGAAAGATTAAGATTCTTTAACTATCTGGGTTCCGGTTTTACCCTCTAAGGCTTCGACGGCTTTGTCCAACGCTGCAATTATAGCCCTCTCACCACCCCACTCAATGAACCTCATGGTTGCGAGGACTTTTGGCCCCATGCTCCCTTTCTTAAAGTGTCCCTCTTCATAATAGCGCCTCATCTCTTCAAAATTCACTTTCTCGAGCCACTTTTCTCCGGGCTTTCCGTAATTTATAGCGGCTCCATTAACATCGGTTAGAATCATGAAGATGTCTGCATTAACAACTTCCGCGAGCCTTTCTCCTGCTAGATCCTTATCTATAACCGCCTCCACTCCTTTGAGCTTGCCCTCCTCTTCAATTACCGGAATGCCTCCACCTCCGCTTGCTATAACTATAACGTCATTTTCCACGAGGCTTTTTATGACATCCCGTTCCACGATATCTTTTGGATCTGGTGAGGGAACTATTCTACGCCATCCTCTTCCCGAATCCTCTATTATTGTCCATCCTTTCTCCTTTGCGAGCTTTTTGGCTGTTCTCTCATCATAAAAGGGACCAACGGGTTTTGATGGGTTTTGGAATGCGGGATCGTCCTTATCCACAAGGACTTGGGTTACAACAGTTGCAACGGATCTTTCCACGCCTCTCCTTTTAAGCTCGTTTTTTATCGCCTGCTGGATCATGTATCCTATCTGTCCTTGAGTCATTGCTCCACATACATCCATTGGCTGTGCTGGGATGTCGTATTGGGCTCCCCCATCCTGCTGAAGGAGCAGGTTTCCAACCTGCGGTCCGTTCCCATGGGTTATTACAACCTCATAATCATTATCGAGTATTATATCGACGATTTGTTTTGCAGTTTTTTTCACGTTCTCCATCTGCTCTTCATAGGTACCTTTTTGTCCCCTCTGAAGAATAGCATTACCTCCCAAGGCAATTACAACCCTCTTCTTCATGGTACCCCCTCCATCACTGGTGTATAAACTTTCACATGAGGGCATAAAAGGGTTTCTTAGCTGTAAAATGCTTTATATAGGAAAAATTTCGGAAATTTTTGGATATTTGCTTTAGGAAGGTCAAATTTTTCTGGAGCTAGCTTTGTCTTTTTATCCCTTCACTTGGGTTAAATTTTAAAGCGTTGAGGGTTAGTTATTAACGGGGAGAAAGATGTTCGAGAGATTGGGAGAGATCCATGAGCTTTTAAACTTCATCTGGGGTACAGTTATAGAACTCAATGAGGAGCTTAGAGAGGAGTTGAAACCACAGGGATTTAGAGTTGACCTTGTGGAGGGTATTTTTAATGGATACGTCTTTTTGGATGGAGAATGGAGGGAGATGAAGTATCCCTACCCTGCATTTGAAATCAAGCCTCAGGGAGAGATTGGAGCTACAATTCAGGGTTTTTACATAGTCTTTGAGATTCTAAAGGATAAGGTGAACAAAGAGTTTCTGGAAGAGTTTCTCCTAAAGTTTCCAAAAAGCTACATCTATGGGGGTCCGGAGGATGTTTATAATCACAGGACAAAACCCGTGAGTTATAAGGAGATTTTTGAGGCTATGAAGGAAAGTGAAGAGAATGTTTTCAACTTTGAAGTCGAAGTCAGAGACTTCGAAAATCCAAAGGAAACCGTGAGGAGAGAACTTCGGAAATTCATAGAGCTCTTGAAGAAATATGAACTCTTGGATTTCACTGAGGAGGATTGAGATGACTAATTTTGACAGGTTTCCTGAAGAGCTTAGAGAGTATTATTTCGGCTTATTTGGGGAAGAAGCTGAGATTATTATGGAAAAGCTCTTGGAGCCGGTTGAGAAGTACTATATCCGGGTCAACACCCTCAAGGTGAGTCGTGAAAAACTTGTGGAGGAGCTTAGGAGTGAAGGTCTCAGGCCCAGGAGAAGCCCCTATATCGAGGAGGGCATCTATTTTGAAAGGGAGGGCCCGAACTTTCCCGATGACTACAATCCAAAGCTCCCCAGAGTTATCGTCAATAAGTTTGCAGCTGAGAGTGTTTATCAGGGAGCCAATTTATATGCGCCGGGTGTTTTAAAAGCAGATAAGGGAATAAAAGAGGGAGATGAAGTTCAAATAAGGGATCCTAGGGGGCTCCTTGTTGGGATTGGAGTTGCAAGTATGAACTACAAGGATATGGCGGTTAAGAAGAGGGGGCTTGCCGTGAAAATTACCAAGCCAAAATTCTCCCTTCCAAGTCTCAGCGAGCTTAAAAGTTATGAAAAGGGGTATTTCTACGCCCAGAGCCTTCCATCAATGGTTGTAACTCATGTCCTTGAGCCAAGTGAAGAAGATTTGATTGTGGATATGGCTGCGGCTCCTGGAGGAAAAACATCGCACATTGCTCAACTCCTTCAGAACAGGGGAGAGATAATAGCGATGGATAAATCAAAGAATAGGCTTAAGAAAATGGAGGAGGAGTTGAGGAGACTTGGAGTTAAAAATGTCAAGTTAATCCATATGGACTCTAGAAAACTTCCGGAGCTCGGGATCAAAGCCGATAAAATACTCCTCGATGCTCCGTGCACTGCTCTCGGTATAAGACCCAAGCTCTGGGAGAGCAGGACTCCCAGGGACATAGAAGCTACCTCACGATATCAGAGACACTTCATAAATGCCGCCATAAAGAGCCTCAGGAGGGGAGGGGTTTTAGTTTACTCCACATGCACTCTAAGTTATGAGGAAAATGAAGGCAACGTTCTCTACATGCTTAAAAAGGGTCTAAAACTTGAGGAGCAGAAGATTTTTATTGGATCTCCGGGAATAGGGATAAAGGGAGTTCAGAGGTTTTATCCCCACAAGCACATGACCCAGGGTTTCTTTATAGCGAGGCTCAGGAAGGTGGAATGATGCAAAAGAGGATGGGACTTATAGCTTTCGGAATCATCGTGATACTCGCCCTGATATGGTGGGCAGGGATAGATGAGACCATAAGCATCGTTAGGAGCACGAACTGGAAATATCTCTCACTCGCTATTTTGATGCAGGCGTTGGCGGTGATTACATGGGCCCTCCGATGGCGGGTCTTTTTGAATAGGGCGAATGTTAGGGAGAGCCTTTCGAGGGTACTTGTCGCGGTGCTTGTGGGAATATTTGTAAACAACATCACTCCGGGAGCCAGAGCGGGGGGAGAACCTGCCAGAATGTACGTGGTGAGCAGGGGAAAGGATGAAATTTATGGGAGAACCTTTGCCACGGTGATGGCGGATAGAATTTTGGATGCGATTCCGGTCATGCTTTTTACGTTCGTGGCATTTAAGTACGCCCTTGATCTTAAAATTCATGTTATTTTACTTATTCTATCAATTTCAACTCTTGTACTTCTCCTAATTCTTGGAATAAGCCTTTTATTTTCCTTCAACGAAAGGCTTGCTAAGGGCCTCTTGAGCAGGCTTCTGTCCCTCCTGAAGAGGGTGTTCCCTCACAAGTTCGCAGGGGTTGAGGAAAAAATCGAGAAAAAGTTTGAGAGGGGAATCATGGACTTCAGAAAGACACTTATAGATCTCTCCAAGGATAAAGTCGTGTTTTTTAAAACGCTCTTCTATTCCCTTTTTCTCTGGGTGGTCATGATGCTGAGGACGTTCTTTGTGTTCATGAGTATAGGGCATCCCTTAAAGATATATGAGGTTTTAATGGTGCAGATGGCGGGAATAGCCCTTGGTATGATTAGCATTCTTCCGGGAGGTATTGGAATAACGGAGGGTGTTAATTCCGCCCTCTATTTAAGCCTCTCTTTGGATAAAGGGGTGGCTGTTACTGCAACCGTCGTGGATAGGTTTATATCCTTCTGGCTTCCAACAATCGTTGGAGGAGCTATAAGCTTCTACCTGAGTGCAAAGGGTAGAAAGGCTTAATAGTTTTGAAGCATATTTACAGTTATCAGTATCTGGGGGAGTAAGATGAAATTCGGCATCGCTGCTCGAAGAGATAAGGAGGAAGCTTTGAAGCTCGCCTACCGTGTTTATGATTTTCTCAAAGTTAAAGGATGTGAAGTTTATGTTGATACGGAAACGTACAGCCACTTTCCACACTTCAACGAGGAGGATCTGGTCTCGCTGGAAGACATGAAGGTGGATGTCGTTATCGCAATCGGTGGGGACGGCACCATTCTAAGGATTGAACACAAAACTCGAAGGGATATACCGATTTTGGGCATAAACATGGGGACCCTTGGGTTCCTATCGGAGGTTGAGCCGTCCGAAACATTTTTTGCTCTCAGCAAGCTTTTGGAAGGGGAGTATTATGTGGATGAGAGGATCAAGCTCAGGACGCGTTTGAACTGGAAGGTCAAAATTCCGGATGCTTTGAACGAGGTTGCGGTGTTAACTGGAATTCCCGGCAAAATAGTGCACCTTAAATACTACGTGGATGAGAATGTGGCGGATGAGATAAGGGCGGATGGCTTGATAATCTCCACTCCCACGGGTTCAACAGGATATGCGATGTCTGCAGGGGGCCCCTTCTTGGATCCTAGGATTGATGGCATAATAATTGCGCCTTTGGCACCTATAACCTTGAATGCTCGACCCATGGTGATTCCAGCGAGCTCTGAAATATCCGTGGATATTTTGAGTATAGATAGGGAGGCAATACTTGCGGTCGATGGTCAGTTCTACACTTATCTTGATCCCGGGGTTAAGATAAAAATAAAGAAATCGCCCCGGAAGACGAAATTCATAAGGTTTTCTGAATCATTATACCCTCATTACCTAATGAAAATCAAGAAAAAGTTTTAAGTCCACGTAACCTCAACTTCGTCCGTTCTGAACTTTTGCTTGACAACTGTTTCTTCCAGCTTGAACTTTATCCCCGCTTTAAACATTTTCAAGCCCGTATATGCTATCATGGCTCCATTATCCCTGCAGACCTCAAAAGGGGGTACGAAGAACTTTGCACCTCTATCCTCAGCCATACCTTTTAGCATTTCCCTTAGGCGTTTGTTGGCGGCAACACCACCTACAAGAACAACTTCATTTTTTTCCGTGTGTGCTAAAGCCCTCTCCGTAACTTCAACCAGTGCAGCAAAAGCTGTCTCTTGAAAGGAGTAAGCCAAATCTTCCACCCTATATTTCCCGCTTTTATATTTCCTTACAGCTTCGGTTAAGATTCCAGAAAAACTGAGATCCATTCCTTTAACCGCGTAGGGTAGCTCTATGTACTTATTTCCTTTTTGGGCAAGCTCCTCTATCCTTGGCCCTCCCGGAAAGCCTATGCCAAGTTCCCTTGCAAACATATCCAGGGCGTTCCCTATCCCTATGTCGAGGGTTTCTCCAAAAACCCGATATCTCCCTCCTTCAAGAGCGATAACTTGGGTGTTCCCTCCGCTTACGTAAAGTCCGACAGGGTCTTTAATATCTCCAAAGAGTTTGCTTATCTCTACATGAGCTATGCAGTGGTTGACACCCACTATAGGCTTGTTGTACCTGAGGGCAAGGGCTCTCGCCGCGGTTGCAACGACCCTCAAAGCGGGCCCCAAACCCGGGCCCTGGGAGAATGCTACAACATCCACATCCCCCATGGATATTCCAGCATCTTTGAGTGCCTTCTCCAGGAGGGGCTTTAAGAGCTTTGCATGATGTTCCGCTGCTTCCTTTGGATGGATTCCTCCTCTTTCCGTGGTGAGGGTGTCAAATACGTTGGCCAATATCTCCTTCTCGGTCACGATCCCCATACCGAGTGTATGTGCTGTTCCTTCAATGCCTAGGGCTATCATGTATAACCCTTAACGGCTCCGATTTAAAAAACTTGGGTTAAAGTTAATAAGTTCGAAAGTCAAGTAACCAATTTAGAGGGCAACTTTTAAATATTGAGTTGGCATAACACTGTGAGTGATAACGGGGGGAAGGTGTATGAAGTTCACAACGCTCAAGCTTGATATGGGTAAGGGGAAGATTAATAGCGAGGAATTCGAGAAGACAGGGATCTACGGCATCATAGATTACGCTCTGTACCTTCATGACGAGGTTTATAAGACCTATGAGATGGACCCATATGATCCTAAAAACATAACCGTCTTTGGAAAGGGTGCCTTTGCCGGGAGCGCTTTACCGGGTGCTCATAGATTGATGTTTGTCTTCCGCTCACCCCTGTGGGGAGGCGTATTCCCATCTGCAATGGGTGGAGCGGCTTACCAATTCCAGCGGGTTGGTGTCGATTTTGTAACGATAGAGGGAAAGGCCGAAAAGCCAACCGTTGTAATTCTCAAAAACGATGGTGAGAACATCAATGTGGAGTTCTATCAGATTGAGGAGGATAAGCTTCTGGAGATATGGAGGGGGTACAAGGGAGAGGAAGGCGTTTATGCACTCACTCAATACCTGATAGATCATTTGGGTCAGAAGTTTGAAGGTATGGAGTACAGGATTGCATGTGTTGGTCCTGCTGCCATGAACACTAACTTTGGAGCAATATTCTCTCAAACTCTTAGGAAGGGTAAGCGTTTGGTGGGCAGTGAGGACTGGGCCGCCCGCGGAGGTTCCGGAAGTGTTCTATTTAGGGCTCATAATGTTGCAGCCATAATCTTTGGGGGAAAAGCTGGAAAAGAATTCCCTGGGGAGGATATAAGCAAGATGGGCAACGTCAAGCCCATAGTGGAGGGAATCCACAAGAAGCCCATGTTCGAGGTTATCGGAGAGAAGACGGTTAAATACAAATACAATCCAAAGCTTAAGACGGGAGGAACCTTTGGAGGAAACTATCCTGCTGAGGGGGATTTTGTTCCAATTTTAAACTGGCAGATGCCATATATTCCAAAGGAGGAGCGCATTAAGATTCATGAGAATATAATGAAGCTTTACTGGGAGCCCTTTAACAAGGAGGCTATAGAGACGAAGAACTGGACTACTTGTGGGGAACCATGTCCTGTAGCATGCAAGAAATATGCTAACGGGCATCACATAGAGTACGAGCCCAGGGAAGCTAATGGGCCTTTGAGTGGTACTATAACTTTGAGGGCGAGCGATATTAGCGTTCATGCCGTTGATGCTATGGGCTTTGATGCTATCGAGTTTGGAGGAACGGCGGCATGGATCTTGGAGCTCGTTCATAGAGGGTTCCTGAAACCGGAAGAGGTTGGTATAAGCGGAATGCCCGAGTTCACAAAGGAGGCGCTCATGGAGAGGCCTGTGGAGTCGAGTGAGAAGAATGCAAAGCTGGTTGCCGAGCTCGCTCGTAAGGTCGCTTTTGCCGAGAATGATATTGCAAAGTTAATTGGTGCTGGCAAGAGGAAAGCTTCAATTATTCTTGATGAGAAGTTTAAGGACAGGCTTCCCTATGGGGAGAGCTTTAAGGATTATGGTGTCTTCACACCGCTTGGAGAGGATGGGGAGATAACACCAACTATGTACTGGGCTATGGGGAATTACATTCCTTATCCAATCCAAGGACGCTATTGGACTTTCTATCAGTTTGGTGTTTTCCTCGAGCCTGAAGAGCTTGCCCAGAAGAGCCTCGCAAGTGCAATATGGGAATTCTGGTACGACAACATTGGCTGGTGCCGCTTCCATAGGGGATGGATGAAACCCATTCTAAAGGCTCTCTTTATGGAGGCTTATGGGGAAAACGTGGATATGGAGGAGCACTCAAAGAAGCAGTTAAGAAAGCTTGTGAATTATGCAAAGAAAGCAGGCTATGAGCCCGTTTTCTGGGACTCGATGAGAGTAATTGACCTTATAGCTAGAGGAAGCGAGGAGTTTGGAAACGAGAAGTGGGCAGAGCGCTTTAGGGTGGACAAGGTTGGAACAGCTAAAGAGTACCTGAAAAGAGTTTTAAACGAGTACAGCAATAGGCTTGGTGTTGACTGGAGCATTTGATTTCTATTTAGTTGTTTCTTTTTTTGATTTGATGGACTATGAATAGTACAAAACTTTATAAATATAGTGGACTATTTATAGTACATGATTGAGAAGAGGATATGGGGCACAATTATATCCGATTATCTGGAGTGGGAGGTTAGTTTGGTTGAACGTGAAAGGGAATATGAGCTTCCAAAAGTTTCTAGGGCGTTAGCCGTTATTGGACCAAGAAGGGCTGGAAAGACTTATTTTATTTTCCAGATGATACATGACATTCTAAAAAAGGGTATTGAAAAAGAAAGAACCCTCTATGTAAATTTTGAAGACCCGAGACTCGTTGGGGCTGAACTCAACGATTTAATGACAATGCTGGAAGTATACTACTCAATGTTTCCGGAGAATGCTAAAAGAGTGTGTTATTTTTTCTTAGATGAAGTTCAGAATGTTGAAGGATGGGAGCGATTTGTGAGATTCCTCCTTGATAAGGGGCACAAAGTTATTATTTCGGGCTCTTCTGCGAGGCTTCTCTCGAAAGAAATAGCTACAGAGCTCAGGGGCAGGAGTATTAAACTAATGATGTATCCTTTCTCATTCAAAGAACTCTTAAAAGCAAATGGAATTGATGTAAAACAATTCTATTCCACCTATGAGAATGCAAAAATAAATCAGCTCTTACAAGACTATCTCTTTTGGGGAGGGTATCCAGAGGTTGTTTTAAATCCCTCTTTAAGAAGGGAGATTCTCAGAGAAATAATTGACTCCACTATTTACCGGGATATTGTGGAGAGATGGCATGTAATGAACCTTAAAGCCCTGAGACTACTTTTTAAAATGCTTGTTTTTTCATCGCACCTCACAATTTCTAAAGCATACAAAAACATGAGAAGTCTCGGTATCAGTGTTGGAAAAGAAACTTTAGCCAACTATCTGTCTTATTTAGAAGACTCATTAGTGTTTTATCCTCTCTATCCTGCAGTTAAATCTTACAAACTAAGGGAGATGCTAGGATTTAAGCCGTATATCGTTGACAATGGGCTGGCTTCTGTTCTTGGACTTGAAGACAGGGGAATGCTGTTTGAGAATTTAGTGTTTTTCGAGCTTTTAAAGAGAGGTGCTGAGCCCAATGAGAATTTGTTTTATTACGTGACACGGGATAAAGGGGAAGTGGACTTTCTTCTCTCCAATGAAAAGCTCATCCAAGTTTCTTACGAGCTCAATGAGAAGAATAAGGAAAGGGAGATTAAAGCATTGGTTAAAGCGAGCAATGAGCTTGGCATTGGTGATTTGACGGTAATTACATGGAGGCAAAAAGGGAAAATGCAGATAAAGGGCAGAACTGTGAAGATTGTCCCTATCAGAGAGTGGCTCCTTGGACAAAGCATTTAAGCTTTAAAGTAGATTCACTTTAGGTGATACCTGTGAAGCTGAAAGAGCCGATTATAGCGATTAACTTTAAGACCTACATCCAGGCAACTGGAGAAGGCGCTTTGAGGATAGCCAAGGCCGCTGAGAAAGTGTCCAAGGAGACGGGAATTACATTCGTCGTTGCTCCTCAATTGGCCGACCTCTACAGGGTTGCTCAGGAGGTTGAAATTCCTGTTTTTGCCCAGCACATCGACCCAATAACACCCGGAAGCCACACAGGCCATGTTTTGCCGGAGGCGGTTAAGGAAGCCGGTGCCGTTGGAACGCTCCTGAACCACTCTGAAAACAGGATGATTTTAGCGAATCTTGAGGCATCAATTGCCAGAGCCAAGGAGCTCGGCTTGATGACAATGGTGTGCACGAACAATCCAAAGGTTAGCGCTGCTGCCGCTGCTCTTGAGCCCGACTATGTTGCCGTCGAGCCCCCAGAGCTCATAGGAACGGGAATTCCTGTTAGTAAAGCTCAACCAGAGGTGGTCACAAACACGGTGGAGTTCGTTAAGAAGGTCAACCCAAGCGTAGGTGTTCTCACGGGTGCGGGCATCTCAACGGGCGAAGATGTTAAGAAGGCTTTAGAACTGGGAAGCGTTGGCGTCCTCTTAGCTTCTGGCGTTACGAAGGCAAAAGACCCAGAGAAAGCTATCTGGGACTTGGTTTCCCTTATCCTTTGAGCTTTTTCTTTTCTTAAATTATGCGGCTTTGGATTATTCAACTTTAAATTATTTAACCTTAAATAATTTGCCCTTGAATAAAATTTCAAAAAAAGCGGATCACTCAACTCTAAATGTTAAACCTTTTTCCTTTGCTTTTTCTTGGACTTTGAGCTTGAACTGGCATGCCTTGCATATCTCATCGTTTGTTGGCTGTCCGCAAATC
>Ga0190304_1001568_pt1 | contig 10138 bp, 10 predicted proteins | sample 48700712_MG_FD_161670 | JGI IMG/M metagenome (GOLD analysis project Ga0190304, IMG submission 161670) | Hydrothermal vent sediment bacterial communities from Southern Trench, Guaymas Basin, Mexico - 4870-07-1--2_MG | ecosystem: Environmental > Aquatic > Marine > Hydrothermal vents > Sediment ... | reverse complement strand
CCCATAACGCGGGTTCATTCCACACGAAATGGCTAAGCCTTTCCAAGAATCCTCTAAAGGCTTTAACACAGCCGCGTCATTAGGTCCACCAAACTCGCCTTGCAACGGTTTAAGAACCGTGTTTCCCTTAACTTCATGGTCGTAAGTGCGTATTACACTTTCCTTGCTTGCAATGTTAGGTGAAGATATAATCTGCAGAACTGTTTTTGTCAAGTCTTCTGGTTCAGGAAAAGTTGGTTCTTGAAAACGAACAGGCTTATACTTGGCAATTCTCGTTGCCTTTGGAGGTTCAAAAAGGAAGGGAATATCCAGTTCCGCAACCTTTTCTCCATGAAAGTAAATTCGCAGAACATTATTCTCAGTATACCGCCCGACAGCAGTAGCCTCTACATCTTCCATACTAAAAATTTCCAAAACCCTTTCAAGGTTTTCAGAAGGCACAGCCAACAACATTCTTTCCTGCGATTCTGAAACGTAAATCTCCCAAGGCGCTAAACCAGGATATTTCAAAGGCACCTTTTCCAGCTCAACCACAGCACCACAATCAAATCTCTTGGCAGTTTCACCAACAGCAGAAGATAAACCTCCACCCCCAAGGTCTGTGATTGCCGACGCTAATTCGCGGTCGCGAATCGTTATTATGGCTCTTTTCAGTTTTTCCTCTTCTATGGGGTTAGCTATTTGAACAGCTGGTCTAGAAATTTCTTCTGATTTCTCCGTTAACTCAGCCGACGCGAAAGTTACGCCGTGAATTCCGTCGCGTCCCGTTTTTCCACCAGCTAAAACAATAACATCGTTTGGTTTTGCAGCTCTCCTAAACTTCTCAAGAGGAAGAAGCCCCACACAACCACAGTAAACAACAACATTCCCAACATAACTCTCATCAAAGTATATGGCACCGTTAACCGTGGGAATCCCCATATTGTTGCCGTAGCTTCCTATGCCAGCCACCACACCCATATAAACATATTTAGGATGCTTAACACCAAGTGGAAGCTTTTCATACTTGAAATCTAAAGGTCCAAAACCTAAAACATCCATGCACGCGATGGGGTCTGCCCAAACGCCTAAAACGTCGCGTATTACACCACCAACGCCTGTGGCGGCGCCGCCAAAAGGCTCTATGGCCGAAGGATGATTATGCGTTTCCACCTTGACTGCAATACCGTAGTTTTTGTCGAAAGTGACTATTCCAGCGTTATCTTCAAAAACTGAAAAACACCATGACGGTTTGATTTCCTCAAAAACCTTCGCGATATAAGTTTTAAAAAGGCTATCTATTTCTTTTCCGTCAATTTTTATTTTGCCTTTGAACGTTTTGTGGAAACAATGTTCAGACCATGTTTGCCCGATGGTTTGAAGCTCCACATCCGTAGGATTACGCCCCTTCTTCCTAAAATACTCTTGAACAGCCTTCATTTCCAACAAGTTTAGCCCTATGCCTAGATTATGGCTTATTTCCAAAAGCTGGCTATCATCAGCTTGAAGAATATTTATCTCAAACAAGGTGAAAGGCGTATTTTTTCGAACGTAGAGGTTTGAAGTCATCCTGCTTCCTCAACCACTATGCTGTAATTGTCTTTCGTTGGATTCGCCAAAAGCCTTTTACACATTTCTTCAGCCTTACTTTGAGCTTCCTTTGGCGTTTCAGCATCCAAAACCACATAGTAAACCTTACTAACATTCACGTTTTCAACCTTATAGCCGAGTTCTCTTAGCAAACGCGCTGCAGTTTCCCCTTCAGGGTCGCTATGTCCGGGTTTTAGCCCTACCTCAATTTTTAGACGATATCTCATAGGCTAAGTTTGAAACCTAAGAAATTTAAACACTTTCATCACAAAAACTGCAAACCATTACTTCAAAATGATTTTACGGTTTTTATAAAAAATCCTGATTCCTTTAGAATCTGTCACATAACCTATCCGCTCAGCCTCGACTCCCACTTTCTCTAAAACATCTAGTGCCTTATCCACATCTGCCTTATCCACTATTATTGCGAAACCCCAGCCCATGTTAAACGTTTTAAACATCTCTTCATCAGTCAATACACCACCAAGATCAGCAGCAGTTTTCTGAATAAGCTCAAAAATTGGTTGAGGATGAAAATTATCAAATTGGAAGCCTATGCCCTTAGAAAAACTTGACAAAACATCAAACTTCAAATAGGCATCACCAGTAATATGCACAGCAGCCTTCACTTGAACATCCTCTGAAACCCTCAACAACGACTTAACATAAATCTTAGTCGGCTCCAAAACCTCATAAATCACTTCTCTATTAAGCTCTTCCGGAACATCATAAGGCTCATACTTTCCACCCCACTGCTTGAAGAGAATTTTCCGCACCAAAGATATGCCGTTACTGTGAACACCAGAACTCGGCAAACCCACCACAATATCACCAGCTTTTACGTTCTCTCCTGAAATCAATTTTTCTTTGGAAACTTTACCTATCGCAGCAACAACAATATCAAAACCTTTACCTTCCTTCACACCTTTTAAAATCTCTGCAACATCACCGATTTCTCCTCCAACTACTGGGCATTCAGCTTCGTGTGCTCCTCTACATATGCCTTTGATCAACTCTCCCACTAGGAAGGGGGTTGAAACTTGAAGGTGGATATTATCTGCAATGGCTAATGGTTTGGCGCCAGACCTTATAACATCATTTACAGCCATAGCAACTCCGTCAACGCCGATGGTGTCATATTTTTCTGCCAATTGCGCGATGAGAACTTTTGTACCTACCTCTTCAATAACCAAGTCAAGATATATGCCTTCATGTAGCGGGAAAACATTGCCGTATGGTAAATGAACTATTCCATCACAAAAATCATATGTTCCCTTTAAAAAATCCAGTGCCTTTTTGCATTCTTTTCTCAAGTTTCTATCGACACCTGCATTAGCATATGTAAATTTACGAGTCAAACTTACTCCTATCCTCCATTAGCTGTTCTTCTATATTAAATGGAATTCCGCATTTTTCAGTTTCTATTTCCAGTAGTTTATTTCATGTTCAATAAAATTATGCTTTTGTGGGGCGAGCGGAATTTTATTGAAATAAAAGAGAGGAGGAGAAAAGGGAAGAAACATGAGAAATCCGCTCGCCTTTCCACAGTTCATCACACAGCATTCCTTGTAAATCTATTTCTTTGCAGTGTTTTTCTTGATAATGCTTAAAAATGGCGCCAACTTTTCCTTCTCTGTTTGAAAATCTGACAGCATTTCGATTAAAGTGTAATATTGCTTTAGAAAAGCATATCCCTTATCGTTAATCTTGTACGAAATTCTGGAGTTTTTTATGGTTATATCGATAAATCCGGTATTTATAAGAAAATTCAAATATTTCTTAAATTGCTTGTGATTTATTTTAGCATAATTTACGATGAAGCTTATGGAATCCCCATTACGGCTAATGGCTTCTAACATCAGAACCATTATTTCAAGTCTACTCCTATATTTTCCACTTAGCTTAAGTAAAGAACAACTTCTTTTATCATGTGAACCTATAAACCCATTTTTCAAATTAAATCCTCTAGCGGAAGCATTCTCCATATATCATTCCCTGCAAATACCTTATGCTTATTGAAAGGATTAGGGATTTTTTCCATAGAATCTGTTGAAAAACTAAAAAACTTTAAATCAGAATGGTATTTATTTTCAATTGAAACTATTGAAAGTGTTTGCGATGTCGCAGCAACGGAGGTTAACACCACAAGAGATTCGAATCCTACAGGAAGCTTTGAGTTCAGACTGCAAGAACAGCAACATCCGCCTACGGGAAGGCGAATATCAGTATACGCTTGCAAAAACAATTGCTTCTTTTCAATTGGACGCCTACTTTCCAAATGTTAAAGATATAATTAAAAGAGCATTTGGAGAGACTAAAGCAAATGACATTCAGTTTATTCGTAAAATTCAAACTATTTTGAAGAAAATGGAAAAAAGCAATATTGTCAAAATTTTGCCTAAGAAAAAACCGTGGGATCTTCAGAGATATGCACTTACAAGTTTTAAGTTCGAGGACGTAGATAAAAACATTGTAATTATAGCTACAAACAATCAGTTAAGACGATCGTTAGAGTCGCTAAACTCTATAATGAATACGCATAAATTATATCCAACGCAACTGGCAAACCTGAACACTTTGGTATTGGCAGTAATGTTAATATTATCATACTCAACAAGTGTTTGGACTCTTCTCCAACCAGTTATTAATCCACTCCTTTTCATTTCTTCATTTACAATATCAATAGTGTGCGCTGTTCTTCTTGGAAAAATGTTATCTTATAGGTAATTTCATACATAGCTAAAAAGTAGGAAACGAAGGAATATAAAATGAGAAAAATCATCCTGATTCTTTTTATACTTTTATTTGTTTCTTCAACAATAACTCGAATAAATCGTACTGTTCAAAGGGTTAAGGCAGCACCCGAAACAATTATTGTTCCAGATGATTACCCAACAATCCAAGCAGCCATAGGTAATGCATCCTTTGGAGACATTGTTTTTGTGCGGAATGGAACATACTACGAAAACCTCGTTGTCTATAAGAGCATTTCTTTAGTTGGCGAAGATAAAAATTCGGTTATTATCGACGGAGACAAAAAAGGAACGGTTATAACTGTAATAGCAGACAATGTGACAATAAAGAATTTTACAATAATAAACAGCGGATATCAGATGTATGATAGTGGAATATTAGTGAATAATTGCACGGGTGTTATTATCGATCAAAATATTATATCGCAAACAAATGACGGCATCCGGCTTAACTATTCAAACAACAATGTAATTTCTGAAAATGAAATATTTCTTGCCAGTTTTGGAGGCATAGTTCTCACCTCTTCCACTGAAAACGTGATTTCAAGCAATAATATATCTGCATGTAATTACGGAACCTACATTTACACTTCTGACACCAACTTTGTTTCAAAAAACATGTACTCATCAAACCTTTATGGAATTTATCTGTATTCTTCAACCAATAACATCATCGAAGGCAACACCATATCCCTAAGTTATCAAGTTGGACTTTACATTACTTTTTACAGTGGAAATAATACTTTTTACCACAACAACCTAGAAAATGAGAAAAACGCTCAAAGTAACATGATCAACATATGGGATTTCGCAGGTGAAGGTAATCACTGGAGTGATTATGCAGGCGAGGATCTCAATGAAGACGGCATAGGTGATACTCCCTATGTTTTAGACTCAAAAAATCAAGACAATTGCCCTTTGATGGGAACCTTTTCTACTTTTGACATAGCTTATAAAGACGAAAAATATAGCATTACCATTATTAGCAACTCGACAATTTCCAATGTTGAATTCGAAACAAGTGATGGGGCTGGCATAGGTGCAATAATTTTTGATGCTTTAGGACCAAAAAATTCTGGAGGGTTCTGTCGAATCAAGATTCCTAAACAGATAATAGAGGGCCCGTACGTCGTACTAATTGATGGGGTGGAGTTTGTTCCAAGAGAAATTGATGTTTCAAACGAAACATACGTGTGTTTATATTTTAGTTATTTTCACAATTCGTCAATCACGATAACCTCTTCCGAAATATTAAGGCTTTATTACGAACTTCTTGACAACTACCTAGAGTTGCAAGAAAATTTTTCTAACCTAAATAGCACATACTACGCAGTTTTACAAAATTACACTTCTATTTCAGATAGATTTGTTAAGCTTCAAGAAGATTTTAATTCGTCATTTAATGAACTTTTGTATCTCAACCAAACCTTTTACAATTTCGTCGATGAATATGCACTTTTGCTGCAGAATTACACGCAACTTTTACAAGACTTTGAAGTGTTGAATAGCGATTTGCAAAAACTTTTAGATGAAAATTCAATGCAAATACAAAAGATTCAAAGTTTAGTATACATATTAATAGCTACAACAGCAGGGTTCCTCCTTGTAACCATCTACTTGTCGAAACAAAGTTCAACTTCTAAGCTTAAAGACTTAAAAGCATAAAATAAAAGTCTAAATTACTTACTTTTAGAATCAGCATCACTCGCGGTCGTAGTCTAGCCTGGTCTAGGACTTCGGCCTCCCAAGCCGGCGACCCGGGTTCAAATCCCGGCGACCGCACCACAAAATGGCATTTTCATGCTAATGTTGCTATCAATGTGATGGTGAAGGGTGCCATTAGGCTTAGTATAAAACCGCTTAAAAAAGCTGTTATAATCGTGTCGGAGCCGCTGTAGCGAACTATCACTGGCAGTGTAGTGTCCATGGCTGTAGCTCCTCCCATGGCGATAGGCGCATACTTGTCGATTTTAACGCTTAGCGATACTGTGGCTATCGTTAAAAGTTCTCTTAGAAAGTTCACTGTGAAACCTAAAGCACCCCATTCCACTCCAAACAATTGCCCATTTAACGGTCCAGCCAACGTATACCAACCGTAACCAGCACAAACAGCCATTGAAGCGACAGGATTTATTCCTAATATTAGTGCGCTGGTTAATCCTCCTATGACGCTTCCAGAAGCAACTGCGAAAGGAACCACCAAAATTCTGAAACCAGCCTTTTTAAACTTCTCTGTTGACTCTTTATCTAACCCAAAATTTAATCCCATGACGAAGAGGAGGGCTATAAGAGAAAAGTTGAATAGATAATCAGATATGAAGGTGTTTACGGCTTGGGCACCCCACATGTTGTTTAAGTAGCCTGCAATTCCGCCGAGAAAAAGCGACAATAGAATATACTTTATCATTTTATTCCCACAGCCTTTCTTGCAATTTTCACGAAAAGAATGCTGAAAAGTAAAACCATAACCAACATTACCGCGGTGTTTAATCCCACTTTAGGTAAGGAGATTAGTAAGTCATTGTTGGAGCCTATACTGAATCCTAAAGAAAAAATCAAAACAATGATGATTCCAAAGGTAGCCTTGTTAAAGTTTCGTTTTCCTTTACTTCTTAAAAGATAGCCTAACAAAACCCCAACGATCAGAGGAACAACTATTGTAAGCAAATCCACAGTCAACCACAGCCTCGCTAGATGCTTTTAACGATTTAACATAAACTCTATAATTTTAATCTTTCAATAAAAGTTCCATAACAACACTAAATTTTTATCAGCATCCACTCATTTTACAGCGATGTTTGGCAAAGAATTTTTTGCGGCGCGCTATGCAGCGCTTGGATGGAAATATGAAGATGTAACGCCGGAGCAAGCCATCAGAATAAACACGATGAACTGTGATGAAGAAAAAGTTGTTAGAAGACTTGAAGCCTTGGGAATAGAGCTTGAGAAAATTCCATTTCTCGAACATGGATACTGGGTGTCTCATTCAAATTTTTCGTTAGGTGCAACGTCTGAATACCTTCTAGGCTTGTACTCTATTCAAGAAGCAGCTGCGCAAATCCCGACAACTCTCTTTACAGAATTAAAAGATAAGATTGTGCTAGACGCTTGTGCAGCTCCCGGCGGGAAAACAGTTCAGCTAGCCGATTCAATGGGGAACACCGGTGCTGTAATCGCTTTGGACGTTAAAAAGCAGAGATTAACGGCTCTGACAAACCATCTGGAAAGATGCCGCGTGAAAAACACTATTGTATATTATTTGGATGCTCGTCAAGCTTCAAAACTAAAGTTAAAGTTTGACCGCATCCTCCTAGACGTGCCATGTTCCGGTAACTTTTCAACCGATAAAGACTGGTTCAAAAAACGAACAATTAAAGATGTAGAAAGAAACGCGAAGTTGCAAAGAGAAATATTGGCTGAAGCAACAAAAATTTTGAAGGACAACGGCGAAATAGTTTATGCCACATGTTCTCTAGAGCCTGAAGAGAACGAATTAAACGTTAATTGGGCGATAGAAAACCTAAATCTAAAAGTTGCAAAAACAAGCTGTTATGGTGAAAGGGCTGCAACAGAAATTTTTGGAAAGCGGTTAGACGGTCAAATAGAGAATTGCAGAAGAATATGGCCTGGAAAAACGCAAGGATTTTTTGTTTGTAAACTGGTGAAGAGTTGAAAGCACAATGATAAATGTCATAGAGGATTTTGTGAGGCGTTTTAACGCTGAAATAAGACTAGATGAAACATTACTCGTTAAAAAGGGAAACAGCTACTTTCTATTGAATGATACTCTTAAAAGATTGGTTGCAAAAGATTTCTTTTATGCTGGTTTGTATCTGGGAAAATCGAAAAAGGACAGATTTTTTCCAAGCTTTAACTTGTTAAGAATTATTGCAGAATCGAAAGCAAACAAGGTAGTTGTGGATAGGAAAACTGAATGGCTTTTCATTTGCGGTAGAGACATTTTCAAAAGAGGAATAAAAAAGGTTGTAGGTTCCAAAAATAGAGGCAGCTATACTCTGATTTTAAATATGAAAAGTGAATGTTTAGGATACGGCAAAATATTACATAATTTAGACAAGCCCGGAAAAGGGGTTGTTATAAAAAACATTTTGGATATTGGGGATTTTCTTCGAAGAGAAAGCAAATAGCAACGTTACGCTTTTATCGCGCTTACAATTTTATCGATTTTAACAGTGGTTTGTTCATGTTTCCTTAAATCGCGAACAACAACAGCATTTTCCTTCAACTCTCTTTCTCCAACTATTACAGCATAGTCCATGTCTCTTCTATCCGCATCCTCTAAAGCCTTCGCTATCTTCCTACCCATAACCTCAACTTCAACGGTTATGCCAGCTTTTCGGAGAATATTTGAAATTTTCAAGGCGGTGCCTTTTAATCCTTCTTTCGTAGGGATAACCATAGCCTTCTTCTTTTCTTTTAGTTCTAAACAAGCTTTTTGTTTCTGCATTGCAAGCATTATCCTATCTAGTCCATGGGCAACCCCCACCGCCGGAGTTGGTTCCCCTCCAAACAATTCAATAAGCTTATCGTATCTTCCGCCGCCGCCTAAGGCTATGTCTAACTCTGGAACGTAAACCTCGAAAATCATTCCAGTATAATATTCTAAACCTCTCGCGAAGCCAGCGTCGACATTAATGTTGATTTTGCATTCAGTGGCTGAAAACAGTTCAAGAATTTCCTTTAAATTTTCTACGGCAATTGAAGCTTCATCATAGTGCTTGACATGTTCCTTTAATTTTGTTAGTGTTTCCAGAATTTCGCCGCCTTTAAGTTCTACCAATTTCCTAAAAGTGTCTAAACATTTTTGCGAAGCCTCAGCTTTTTCAATAAGTTTGAAGGCTTCTTCATATTGTTTTTTGTCCATTAACTGCATAACACTGTTTTGCGTCTTTTCCTTTAATCCTTCGCTTTTCATAATTCCTCTTAAAACTCCAACATGCCCTACCTTAAAAGTAACATTTTTCAATCCCGCACTCTTCATTAAATCGCTCGTTAACATCAGTATTTCTGCATCAGCTTCAGGCTTGTTGGAGCCCATAAGTTCAAAGTTTGACTGCCAAAACTCTCTATACCGTCCCCGCTGCGGTTCGTCATAACGGTAGAGGCTTCCAACACAAAATAGTCTGAATGGTTTAGGCTCGTTTTTTAGGGTGGTCGCCACAAGTCTTGCCACGGAAGGAGTGAATTCTGGTCTCAAAGCAACCATGCGACCGCCCAAATCCTTAAAAGTGTACATTCTCAAGCGAACTTCTTCGCCAGCTTTGGCTGCTAAAAGCTCGTAGGATTCTACCACGGGAGTGATTATTTCTTTGTAACCGTAAAGCTCGGCTATTCTTCTGGCTTTGCCTTCTATATACCGCATCATTTTAGCTTCTTCTGCCAAAAAATCTCTCATCCCACGAACAGTTTGGAAACTTGACATTTACCTTTTCACCCTTTTTATGCTAGTGTTAATTGTGATACGGAATAGTAAACGATTTCTCCTCTGCGGTTGGTAACAGCCAAAACCAACTCTTTCTTGAGACTTTGACACTGTTTCATGATGTGTGCTAGCTTCTCCACTGTAACTGGTTTGCCTTCTTGTATGTTTAAAATCAAGTATTTTGCCGTGTTTTTTCCATATTCGCCTCTTTCGTAAACTCGAAAATCAACGCCTAAACCAAAGCCTTCTCGAACCACGTATCCACGGCTTCTTAGGTCCCTATAAACCAAATATTTAGACCAAGCATCTTTTTCTACACTTTTGTAATGTTTCAACAAGCTTTGAAAATCCACTTTTCCGCCTTTTTTGTCTT
>Ga0190304_1001567_pt1 | contig 10140 bp, 7 predicted proteins | sample 48700712_MG_FD_161670 | JGI IMG/M metagenome (GOLD analysis project Ga0190304, IMG submission 161670) | Hydrothermal vent sediment bacterial communities from Southern Trench, Guaymas Basin, Mexico - 4870-07-1--2_MG | ecosystem: Environmental > Aquatic > Marine > Hydrothermal vents > Sediment ... | reverse complement strand
CGTTCCACCACCCGCGCGATCTCCTCCGGAAGGGATGCGTCGAAATAGGTGACGGCGGCGTGAAGCGAGAAGTCGGTGTAACATGCCCCCTCTGCTTCACCAATGCGCCGCTCGACCGCGACGGTGATCGACTCACCGGCGACGGGAACGGCAAAGTCGATGATCGTGGTCACCCCGCCGCAGATCGCCGCCTTGGTCCCGGAGGAGAAGTCGTCGCCGGAGCTTACCCCGTCGCTCTCCCATGGCATGTGGACGTGTGCGTCAACCAGGCCAGGGAGGATGAATTTGCCGGTGGCGTCGATCTCCCGCTGGAACGGACCTAATTTGCTCAGATCCCGCCCCATCGCAGCGATCCGCTCCCCAAGGATCACCAGGTCGCAGAGGAACGTCCCCGTGGAAAGCACCACCGTCCCGCCGTGGATCAGGGTAGTCGGTCGTTCCGCCTCACTTGGGCACATCGCTACACCTCGATCCCCGCGTCGTTCAGCCTATGAACCACGTCTTCCAATCCGAGCCGCTCGAGTGTTTCCCTTCGGGGCACACCGGTCTTCTCATCCCACCCACGCAATCGATAGTACTCTGGCAGCATCTCTGCCAGCCGACACACGTGCCCCTTAGCCCCGCCGGACGGGGAAGGCTCGGTCAAGAACCGACCGGGGAGCGTGTCGTCCTTGCTCGTAATTCCGTGCAGGACGTTGTAGCTTCGCATCAGGTTGTACACCCGTTCGCCGATCTGCTTCAGCGTCTCGACGTCGAACTCGATCCCGGTGGCCAGGGTGAGCCCGCGGGCCATCTCTTCCCAATAGATCTCGAAGAAGCACAGCGTCCCCGCCAGCTTGCACACCCCGGCAGAGTCAACGATCACTCCGAAGTCCTCCCCGTCCTTGACCACAAAGGGCTTGTACTTGGTGACATGCGGATCGCACACATCCGGCAGCCAGGCCGCGCCGTAGCGACGCTTGGCCGCGCCAGGAAGGCCGGTCTCGTCCACCGTAGGGAGCGCTTTCAAATGGTCGGCACCGCGCGTCGAAGTGACATGGGCCAGTCCCATCGACTGCTGGGCACGCCCATCCTGAGCCGGGATTTCCTGCCCTTTGACATGCATAGCATATTCCTCCGCCCCGCGCCCAATCTCCGCCGCCATCCGTCGTGTCCCTTCCGCAAGGAGGTCACCAAACCCCTCCCGCCGGCCGATCATTTCGAGCAACTTGAGGACGAGCTGGGAATCACCCCATGCGAGTTCGATTCCGCCGGTATCGCGCTTGTCGATGATTCCCTTCTCGTAGAGCTCCATAGCGAACGAGATCGTGCGCCCAGCCGAGATCGTGTCTAGCCCCAACCGGTCGCAAACGTCGTTTGCTTTGAGCACCGCCGGCAGGTCATCGACCAATACCCCGGAGCCGAGCGAGCTCAATGTCTCGTACTCGACGCTACTCACTTCCAGTCCGCTGAACGCACCGCGGTCGACTCGGTACAGCTTGTCGCATCTGATCGGGCAACCGAAGCAGCCCATATGCCGCACCAGGAACCGGCTCAGCTCCTCGGGTCCGATAGCATCGGCCCGGTCGAAGCTCCCGTACTGAAAGTTCTTAGTCGGAAAACGGCCGATCTCGTTCATCGCCGGCACCAGGTTCGGAGTGCCGTATTTACTCAGGCTCAGTCGATCTCGGTTCGCTATCAGGAGGGCATGCATCTGCCTGGCGTATGCGGTAAACTCCTTGGGCTGAGCCAACCGCGGGCGGATATTCCCGGACACCGCCACTGCCTTCAGCCGTTTCGATCCCATCACCGCGCCCATGCCGCTGCGGGCAAAGCTGCGTCGTGGGCTGCACATGATGCACGCGTAACGCACCAGCTTTTCTCCTGCCGGTCCAATGCTCGCCACCTGGGTGGACACTCCGTGTCGGCGCTTAAGCTCGGCCTCGGTCTCCAGCGCGTCCAGCCCCCACAATTCGGAGGCGTCCATCAACTGTGGCTCGCCGTTTGCAATGTGCAGGTAGACCGGTTTCGGAGCAATGCCCTGAAAGATCACCATATCATACCCGGAGAATTTTAGGAACGCCGGAAACATCCCACCGGCATTGGCATCGCCGTAGATGCCGGTGAGCGGCGATTTAGCGATCACCTCGCCTCTCCCCGACGCCGGCCACTGCGTGCCGCCGAGCGGGCCCGTTGCGAAAATCAGTCGATTTTCGGCCGACAACGGATCTACGTCCGGGCCGACCTCGTCGAACAGTATGCGCACCCCAAACCCGTTGCCGCCGAGATAGGCCCGCATCAAGCCTGGTTTGAGCTCGTGCACTTCGATCCTGCCTGTGGATAGATCCACGCGGAGGTATTTCCCCATATAGCCGTTGTACTCCATCGCTCATTCACCTCTTCTCATAAACGCATCGATCCTCGCCCGCAGCCTGTCGCTCGCCCGCTGCAACTCCTGCCGCACACGCTCCGCGTCCACACGGACGAACCGTCCCTGCTCGAATACCACCTCACCATCCACGAACACCATCCGCACGTTCCCCACATCGCCGTAGTACAACAATTCCTTGAGTGGCGCCCGCAACGGCTGGGTGTTGAACCGGCTCATATCGAACACCGTTATATCGGCTTTCTTCCCCGCCTCCAGTGAGCCGATCTCTTGTTCCAACCCCAACGCTTTCGCCCCCTCAATTGTTGCCATTGCCAGCGCGTCGTACGCCGGAAGGTAATCAGGCCGCCCTGTACGGACTCGGTTTATGAGGACAGCGAACCGCGCGGTGTTGAGCAGGTTCATCTCGAACGCGTCGGTCCCCAGCCCCACGGTCACCCCGGCGTCCCGCATCCTGTCAATCGGTGCGACGACAGCGGCGTCCCGTGCGTTCGGGACCGGGTTATGCGCAACCGACACGTTGTTGCGGTGCAGGATCTCGATCTCTTCTTCATCGATGAAGATCGCGTGTGCGCCCAAAACCGGCTGGTCGAGCAGTCCCACGTCCTCGAGGAACGCAACACAGCCCATCCCCTCTCGGGCCTGGATCGTTTCACGTTCGCTTTCCATCTGGGCCAGATGGAGATGTATGCTCAGGCCCTCCGCCGCGGCGCGTTCCGCAATCGCGGCAAACATCTCTCGATTGAGCGTGTTCGTGGCATGCGGAGCAATACAGGTGGTAATCCGTCCGTTTGCTTTCCCCGCCCACTTCCTCGCGAACTCCACAGCTGCATCTAACTGGGTGGAGAACGCGGAAAAATCGAAGTTGTAATCGATTCCGTGTTCGACCTGACGCGGCGGCCGCTCTAGGGAGAATCCAAGTATCTTTTGGCCAATGTACCCACGAATACCAACCTCGGACACCACTTCAGCTGTGGCGGTGGCGTAGTGATACATATCGGCGACCGTCGTCACTCCGCAGCGCAGCGCGTCCAATGCCCCAGCCATGCTTCCCCAGTAAACCATCTCCGGGTCGAGTAGCGACTCCCAGCGAAACAAAGTGGTGTAGAAGAGCCCTTCGAAGTTAACCTCCTCCATTAGCCCCTTGAACAGGTTCTCCGCCAGGTGGGTGTGGCAGTTGACGAACCCAGGGAGTATAAGATCGCCTTGACAATCTATCACCCGATCCGGCTCAAAGTCTTCAGGGGATTCTTTGGAGACGAACGCGATCCGTCCGTCCTCGATTCCCAAGTAACCATGCGGAATGAAACGATGTGAACGGTCAAATGGACAAATTGTCCCTCCAGCAAGCAAGATCCTCATCGTGCCTTCTCCTTGTACTCAATCGCACTTACCGGGCACATCGAGACACACAGCCCGCATGCTTTGCAGCGCTTCGGGTCAATGACGAACGCACCGTCGCGCTCATCAACCGCACCGTACAGGCAAACACGGCGACAGACCCCACACTTTACGCACCTTCCTTGATCGATAACGGCCGTCCAATCCATGGCCTGCACCGGGCGCTTCTCGTACTCCTGCCGCTCCTCAGTTGTTTCAGGAAAATCAATCTGGGAGAGGGTCCGCCCTCGGATCTCATCCAGAGAAGAAAATCCGTGCTCACGCATAAACTTGCGTATCTCCTCGTTCACCTGGGCTACTTTTTCCGGACCGCCGATGATCAACGCGGTGCACATCCCGACCGCCGTAGCGCCGCAGCTGATCATCTCGATTGCATCAACTCCGGTGGTGACGCCGCCCATCCCAATGATGGGAATCCCAACGTAATGGGCCAGTTGCGCGACATTGTACAGTGCCAACGGTTTAATCGACTCTCCAGAGATTCGGCCAAACCCCTGCTGAAGCAGCGCTGGTCGGCCGGTAACCGGATCGACGGCGATCCCGGCCTTCACCGCATCGATTGCCGATACCGCGTCGGCCCCAGCGTCCTTGATCGCACGCCCGAACTCCACGATGTCGTGCACGTTGGAGCTAAGCTTGACGATGACCGGAACATCGACCCTCGTCTTCACCCGCCGGATCGCGTCCACCATCGGCTGTGGATCGTCGTACCTAGTGAAGATCGAGAGTTCCAGCATCTGTGCACCCGCCTTCACCACTTGCGGGGCTAGCTCCGCCGCGTCGTCCGGGGTCATCCCAATGCTCGCGATGATGGGGATTTTGAGCGTGCGCAGCCGGGGCAGCTCCTCCTCTAGCCAGCGCGCGAGCGGGATCGTGGAACACCGCTCGGTGTTCAGGAAATAGCCCTTGCCCCGGTACAAGCAAGGCTGTGGATTTGTGGACGGTGACAGCAGGATCGTCTTTGTGATCGCTGCTCCGATCCCGGCCATGGCTAGCCGTTTTATCGAAGCAAAGTCGCGGGTCATCGGTCCTGCAGCTGCGACAAGCGGGCTACGTAACTCGAACCCCAGCAGGTTCACTTTTATTGTGGTCATTGTTCAGTTCCTCCTCGGCATATCTCCCGCCCGCGCGCCACCACAAGCCGGATGTCCGCGAGCTCGGCCCGGTGCACGATTGCGGAGTAAATATCGCGCGCCGGCTGTAGGTTCGGCGATCTTGGATCAAGGACGATAAAACTCGCGATCTTGCCGGGCTCCAAAGATCCGTATTCATCATCGATCCCTAAGGCCCGTGCCCCACCGAGAGTCGCGATAGAGAGAACATCCCGCGCTTCGATCGCGTCTGGCCGGTTGCTCTGACCTCGTATGATTCGGGAGAAGTAATCCATCTCCCGGAACATGTTCGGGCTTGTAAACATGAGGTTGTCGGTCCCCAGACAAAGGGGAATTCCGGCACTCCACAGCTTATAGAGAGGAGGAATGCCATCTCCCAGGATGCAGTTGGTACGAGGGCAGCACACCACGGGCACACCCGCCGCAGCGGTCGCCTCGATGTCGGCCGAGTCGGCGTTGGTCATGTGCACAAGCAGATCGGGAGCAACCTCTAGGATCCGCTTAACCTCCGAGGCTCCCCATTGTTCCTTCGACACCCGTTGCGCCTCGCTCGTCTCCGCAATGTGGACAGCTAGTTTCGCGTTGTGGGCCTCGAGAGCCCCTTTCAGGAGGGCGAGTTGCTCATCGGTGAAAAGCGTAATGTCGCTGATTCCCAGTCCATCAGCCGTTTCACCGATCTCCACCGCCTCGCAGAGGTATCTGTCCCATTCTCCAGGAGAAATGGTCGGTTCAGCAAATATCACCGCTTTGATTGGAAGATCCCACACCGCTTGTCTCAGGAGCTTGGCGCCGTTCACCCCTCCTTCCCGAAAGTCGGCAAACGCAGCGATCCCTGCTGCGAGCATCTCACGTGCCCCATTACGCATCGATCGGATGAGCTCTTCCGGCGTCAAACTCCGCAGGTAGCGGTATTTGACGCTGTTGGGCGGAGACACGGCTTTCACGGTGGGAAGCCCGACGGCCATATCCTTGGCTCCCCAATCACCGATGTGGGTATGGGCGTTGACAAATCCAGGGATGACGATCGCTCCGCTCAGGTCGATCCCGGGACCGGAGTAATCGGTCTTGATCTCTACGATATGTTCCCCGTCCAAGACCACCGCCGCGTCTTCCGTCACACGGAGTTCTGGACCAGCAAGGATGACAGCATTTTTATAGACCTTTACCGTTGGTTTTCCTTTTCGCTGATGTCGATCTTGACGTTCGTCGATCATTTGATACCTCCGAACGTTAGCCCGCTCACGTAGTAGCGCTGTAAGAGGAGAGAGATGAATACCGGCGGGACAATCGCTAGACATCCGAGAGCCATCATGTACGTCCAGCCCTGCTTCAGTATGCCGTAGGTGCTTAGCATCCCGATCGGCAGGGTGGCCGTGCTGGGCGACGTCAAGGTCAGCGCAAACAGGAAGTCATTCCAGGACAAGATAAAGGTGAAAAGGGAGGCAGTGACCAGTCCCGGTTTGCTCAACGGCAGGGCTATCTTCCAGAACACCTGCACCGGGGAACAACCGTCGATGAGGGCAGCATCCTCAATGTCCACCGGAATGCTCGCGAACATTCCCGACATTAGCCAGGCGGTGAACGCGGCGTCGTATACCGTATCGATCAAGATCACCGCGGTCCGGGTACCGAACAGCCCTAACCGCTGCATGATCACACGGAACGGGAGCACGATCACCACCGGCGGGATTGCACGGGTTAAAAGGATGAACGCGAGAAGGACTCCCTTGCCCCGGAAGTGAACGCGCGAGAATGCGTATCCTGCCGGCACCCCGAGCAGTAGGGAGAGGGCCATCGTCCCCAGGGAGATCACGCTACTATTCAATACCCATCTTCCCACTGGCATGGTGCTCAGTATGTATCTGAAATTGGCGAGGGTCGGTTTAAAGATCCACTGGGGTGGTAACACAAACATATCGATCCGCTGTTTGAAGGCAGTGGTCACCATCCAGAAAATCGGGAAGAGCTCGAAGACGACAATTATTACGATGGCCAAAATGCGCGCGCTATGCAGAAGTGAGCCCCTCAACCGGCTGGTAGGCGTGATCACTGCACTCCTCCGTATTCTCTCGAATATAAAGCGCGGATGAAGAACACCCCCGCAAGGACGCTAATTACCAACAGGACGTTCGACAGCGCTGAAGCGTAGCCGACGCGCAGCTGCTGAACCCCTACCTGAAAGATGCGCAGATTGGCCACGGTTGTCGCCGTTCCGGGTCCCCCACCGGTTATCGCCCAGATGATGTCGAAGACCTTCAGCGCGTCCAGCGAGCGGATCAGGAGCGCTACGACGATGACCGGACGCAGCAGGGGAAGCGTCACGTAGCGGAACATCTGGCTGCTCGACGCCCCGTCAATCGCCGCAGCTTCGTACGGCTCCTTGGGGAGGTTTTTCAACCCAGCGAGGATGATGATCGCGACCAGTGGGCTCCACTCCCAGATGTCGACTAAAATGACGGAGAAAAGTGCCGTCGACCTTTCCACGGTGAGGCCGCGCCCGATCGGTATGCCCAAGAGGCGTAGATAGTAAGAAATCACACCTAAGTCCGGGTGGTACAGGGCTTTCCAGACAAGTCCCGCCACCAATGGGGTGAACACAGTTGGGATGAGGATTGCCGTGCGGATTATGCCCATGATCCTGCTCTCGTGGTTCAGAAGGAGAGCCATCCCTAAACCGAGCACTAGCTCAGCACTCACCGCACTGACGACAAAGATGACCGTGGTGACAAGCGAGTGCAGAAACTGCTCGTCGTGTGCCATAAAAACATAGTTTTGCAAACCAACGAATGTCTTGGGGCTGCCCAAGCTGAAGTCAAAGAAGCTAATGTAGATCTCATAAACGACCGGATACAAAAAGAAGAAGATCAAATAAAGGGTGATTGGAATGACGAATAAATACAAAGAGCGCTTGCCGGTGTTGAAGTACTTTCTTATGCTGCTTGTCATTGTCCAGATTTTCAAAGGTTAACTTCTCACAGTGCAGGCTGGTGCGGATATATACCCCGCACCAGCCTGCAGCATCGTCTTATTGTCCGTATATAGCCCTGATCTCTTCCGCGGCCTTGCTTAGTGCCTCCTCCGGCGTAAGCTCATGTGTTATGGCCTGGTTTATCCGAAGCCCGAGGATATCCTGGATCCGGCTGTATTCGGGCACGCGGGGTCGGTAGTCGCCGTCGCCGTGGATGAACAGCTTGAGCATCGTGTGCAGCCAAGGCATCTTCTGATTCAGTTCCGGGTCAAGCAGAGTCGAGAGTCGGGTGGGAGCTCCATCGTGCAGCATCCATTCCTTCTGGATCTCAGGACTGGTGATCCACTTTATGAACGCCCAAGCGGCCGCCTGTCTTTCCGACGAGATGTCCGCGTTGATCCCAATCCCCCACCCACCGAAGCCGAACTTCGGGTTGATTGCGGGGGCACTCGGGGTCGTCGCCATGCCAGTCTTGCCCACGACACGCGAGATCGACGGATCCTCGTACCCAGCGCGTGCGATACTCCAGGAGGACTGCATGACTGATTGACCAGTCCGATAAGACGTCTCGCGGTCGTCCCACCAGTAACCGATCGCTCCGGGTGGTGCCCACTTGTCAAAGATGTCGACGAAGAACTTGAGCGCGGCCAGGCACTCCGGACTGTCGACGACCACCTTTCCATTCTCGTCGATGATCTGACCGCCAAACGCACGCATGTACTCCATCCAGTCCTGCGCGACCGCGGGACCTCGCGCTCCGTTCGCTGCGAGCCCGTACAGGTTCTCTTCAGGACGGGTGAAGAAGGTGGCGATGTCGGCCAGCTCTTTCATCGTGCGGGGCGGCCGCAGATCATAGCCGTACTTGGCCTTAAAATCTGCTTGTTCCTTCGGGTCGCTGAAGAGGTCCTTACGGTAGATGAGGCTGTTAGCGTACCCAGCCATGGGGAATGCGATCTGTTTGCCCTCCCAGCTTCCCTGTGCCCACATGACGGGAAGGATATCAGGAACGTCGATCTCTTCGTAATCCCTCAGGATAAGAGGCGTAAGATCGACAGTCCATCCCTTTTCGGCGAACTCTCCCGTCCAAACGATATCGACGGTAGCCAGATCGTACTGCTTGGTATGGGTAGCGTAGTCTTGCGTAATTTTCTGATACAGTTCTGTGTATCCCAATATGTCTACTTCAACCCGCGCTCCGCTGACCTCCTCAAATTTCCTTCCCAGAACCTTGAGATAATCAGCAAACTGATCCGACATAGAGGCTAAGCGGAGCACCATTCCTTCATAAGGTTTCTCTTGCGCGCTTCCCAACAGCACAACACCGCTGGCTGCCAAGATACTTACTACAATCACCCCTATTGCCTTCCGCCATAAGTACATCACAACCCTCCTTTCCTAATTTGGAGCTAGCAGTACCCTGCTCTTCTCAGCTCGCGGTTCTCACTACCTCTTGCTTGGCATTTATCACCCCCTTGTTGCAGCCCCAAAGCTGTAATTACAAGACAGTCAACTAACATGAATTGCCATGAATCAACTCAGTTCTGAGTAAAATCTTCTCCTCAGAAATCCTTCCTTTGTCTTGCTGCATGAAAAACCTTATCGCCTTCTGGCCCATCTCATATGCTCGGATATGAACGGTTGTAAGCCGTGGCTGCACGAATTCCAACAATGAAATGTGGTCGAAGCCGGTAACTCCAAGGTCCTCTGGGACACGAAAGCCAAGGTTTTCGGCAGCCCGAATGGCTCCAACAGCCATGAGGTCGTTGCCACACATGATGGCTTCCACCTTTTCCGTCTCCAGGATAGCCTTGGCGAGCTCATAGCCGCTTTCGTAGGTGAAGTTTCCATGTCGAACCACTACCGGTTTTAGGCCGGCCTCCTCCATGGCCTCCTGAAAGCCCAAGAGCCGATCTTGGGCAGTGCTGACCTCTTTAGGTCCTGCAATATAGGCGATCCTCCGATAACCTAGGCTAAGCACATACCGAGTGAGCTCGCGACTGCCGCCACGGTTATCCGCCTCCACCGTAGGAAGCCCCTCCACCCGGCGGTCGGCCGCCACGATCTTGACGCCCTTCCGGAGAAGTCGCTTAATACGGCTCATATCCGGCTGACCCACAGGAACAAACACAATCCCCTCCACCCCCTCGGCCAGGAGGATGTCCAGATATCGGGACTCCTTCTCCACCGAATGATTGGAATCGCAAATCAGGATGGAATAGCCCTTCTCAAAGGCCACGGATTCCACCCCTCGGGCAAGGAGGGAGAAGAACGGGTTGGAGATGTCAGGAAGC
>Ga0190304_1001566_pt1 | contig 10140 bp, 9 predicted proteins | sample 48700712_MG_FD_161670 | JGI IMG/M metagenome (GOLD analysis project Ga0190304, IMG submission 161670) | Hydrothermal vent sediment bacterial communities from Southern Trench, Guaymas Basin, Mexico - 4870-07-1--2_MG | ecosystem: Environmental > Aquatic > Marine > Hydrothermal vents > Sediment ... | reverse complement strand
GGAAGACACCAACTCCACAATAGTGGATGCCGATTATTCAGGCAACGCAATTTCAATAACATCCAACAGCGTAAAAATATCAAACCTGACGGTGAGGGAGGGGGGCGGAGGGGCGGCAAATGCGTTGATAAAAGTAGCTTCAAATAAAAATGAAATAAAAAATTGCATATTGAAGAGCTGCAGGAACGGCATTTTCATTACGGGAAATAGCAACGTCATCGAGGGATGCAGGATATATGAAAATGGAAATGGTCTGGAGATAAAATCATCGGGAAATGAAATAAAAAATTGTGCTATTTATAAAAATGGCATGGGAGTGGAAGCGATAGGCGCGCATAACAACACAATCTCGGAATGCACATTCCACACCAACGGAATAGGAATATACATGGAAAACTCCTCCGCCAATAAAATAAGGAAGTGCAGTGTGTATAAAAACAGCGGAAATGAAGGCGGAATTTTTTTACTGAATTCTGATGAAAATATAATATCAAATTCCTCCATAGCATACAACGTATGGTCTGTAAGGTTAGTGGCCTCAAATAAAAATGAGATAAGGGATTGCAAGATAAGCGAGAGCAGGTTCGGGGTTAGAATTGAGAACTCAATCGGAAATGAGATAACAAAATGCAATATCACTCACAACCGCTATGGCGTATATATGGAAAAATGTTTGATGAATAAAGTCATTTTCAACAACATAGCAGGCAACCACATGTACGGGCTGTATGCAAAGGAGAGTATCGGAAATGCTCGATTCAACTGGTGGGGCTCTGTTGCAGGGCCTATGCTTGAGAACAGGGTCGAGTCAGTGCTTGGAAAAGTGAGTTACAGACCATGGCTGCTGCGCCCTGTGGATGTGCGATTACATGAAAAACCTGCGGGAGTCGGCGAGCGTGCATCTCCTGCTTCATCCAATCTGTCCGTATCTATGCCTGCCAGCAGGATAACCAGCATTAACCTTGATGACTGGGACCCCCTTGTTGATTTGAAATTGAAGGTTGATGTTCTGAGAGTAAGGAACATAGGGCTTGAAAGCAAAAATTTGTTTTCGGTCATTCACATTTACAAAAATAAAAATGAAAGCGAGGCTGCAAATGGTTTTGATATCTCACCGGACTGGAAGGCGGTTCAGGACGTTCCAGATGACAAAGAGAATATTCCTGTCGTAATACAAATATTTGAGAAAGGGCTTATCAAGGACAAAGAGGTTATTGAAATAAAAGTGGTCTACAATATGGAAAGGGGCGAATGGTACGGCGATGACTACGTCGGCGATGATGACGGGTGCGGGCATGTGGCTGAAAATGGCTATGAGGTATGGTTTGACATAAGCTTTAACGACTATGACGGCGACGGGCTAACTTACTGGGAGGAGACGAACGTTTATCATACAGACCCGAGAGTGGATGACAGAGGAAGCGATGTAGACGGAGACGGCATACCGATAGAATGGGAAGACAAATGGGGTTACAATCCTCTTATATGGGAAAATTTCTCTTCCATGGATCCCGATAAAGACGGATTGACGAATATCCAGGAATGGCAGCAGTCGGAATGGCTATCAGACCCGTTCCGGAAGGATATTTTCATGGAAGTCGACAACATGGTCGATAGCCGTGGAAATTTATATGGGATGCCTGAAAAATCAAAACAGCTTCTTTATTCCTCTTTCACAAAACACAATATCATGATGCACATCGACGACGGGAGTATGGGGGGGGGGGGGGAGGAAATACCCTACAAAGAGAAAATAACATACCATGAAACCAATGAGATATACTGGAAGTATTTCCTTCACGATAACATAACAAATGAGAGAAAAGGAGTTTTTCATTATGTAATATTCTGCTCGTACGGGGCAATAACAAGGGGCGGCTACTCGTTCCAGGCCCTTGACAACCTTGACGGATTTGTCCTTGCAATACAATACATTAAAGATTGGAGGATAAGAGAAAGCCAGAGGGAGTTATCGACAGCAAGCCTTTTCATGCACGAGCTGGGACACAATTTAGGGCTTTTCGAATACACCTTTGGAGGCATAGATAACGAAAGCTGCAACACGCCGTGGCATGCCGGATGGTGGAAATACGCCAATTACAAAAGCTGCCTCAATTACAGATATGCTTTCTCGCTCGTGGATTACTCTGACGGCAGCAGAGTGACAAATGATTATGATGACTGGGGAAACATAGACCTGACATTTTTCACAAATTCCACATATTATGTGTAACCGGATGCATTGGGTATGGAATTTGCTTCATCCCCCTATCTTTCATGGGCGATATATACCGGCCCAAAAATGATGTAAAGTGCTGTGCCGGCTACGGCGAGAAGATAAAAATCCCTGCCGAAAGCAATGGCAAGAATAATTATGACAACTGCAGGGATGTCAAGCAGTCTATCAAATTTTGGATAAGGTATATTTGACATCATCAAAACAGAGAGCAGGACAAGAGAAAGCACAACACTCCACCACGGAAAGTTGAGAAAGGACATAGCCACTGCAACTATTGCCGCAGCAGGCGTCGCCAGCCCCACAAAATAGTCCTCATCTCCTATATGATATCTTATCAGATGGAGCATGCCTCCGAGTAGAAACATACCGCATGAAAAAAGCAAAGAAATGCTTTTCATAGAAAGGTCAAAAGATGTGCTGTATGTGCCGTAAACAAAAACGAGCGGGGCGGCACAGAAAGATATCATGTCCGAGAATTCATCCATATACTCGCCTATATCGCCTCCGAACTTTCTTGACCTTCTTGCCACCACCCCGTCCAATCCGTCTGCAAGCACCGCTAGCAAAATAAAAGATGCAGCCCATCTCATCTCCCCTGACATGACCAAAAAGATCGAGAATAAACCCAGCAAACCGTTAACTATGGTAAACGAATCTGCAAACGAAAGCATGGATACGATTCTTTTTTTCATGGACTCCACATGCAATACAAAAGTGCCGCGGGGGGGACTTGAACCCTCGGCTTCCAGATCTTCAGTCTGGCGCTCTCCCAAACTGAGCTACCGCGGCTTTCATAATGTTTTTTTCAACTCCTCTATTTTTTTCTCCATCTCTCCTAGGAATTCCTTGAAGTCAATCATGAATTCGTAGGTTTTGTCTGTCACCGTTGCTCCTCTCGGCGAGGGGCGTATCAGCCCTTCTTCCTCAAGCACCCTGAGGGAGTATCTCACCTTATGCTGCGGGAAATCTGTGAGTTCTGACAATTTTATTATGCCAAGAGGGCCATCATCCATAATTATCTTAAGCATTTTTATGTGCCTCTCAATCAGGCATAACTCTATTTTCAACCGGTCATAAAGGATATTTCCATCTGTACTGCATTCATCATCATATGACATTTATCTCAAGAGGTAAATGCATTTGAATACAAAAATCTTGCTGTTGAGTGACATATCTATGTATGGCTGAGTTTCTCGACCTCTATTCTGCACGGAGTCGGAAGTTTTGCTATCGCCCTCTTCAGAGCGACTTTTGCGTTCTCTATGTTTTCCTCGGTTGTATTTATCGTAATCAATTTCTGACCGGAGCGAACTCTTGCAGCTGTCCCCACCGGCTTGCCATATGCTTTTCTCATACCCTGAGAAACTCTGTCTGCGCCTGCGCCTGTTGCCTGCTTGTTCTCTCTCACCACCACATGAGGGTATACCCTTATTTTCATGAAATAGTTCATTTTCCCTGCCTTTTTGGTGATGTATCTGTTTGCTGCAATACGCGCTGCCTCAAGGGCACGGTGGAGTATCTGGCACTGCTCCTCGGCCACTGCTGACAAGGAAACCGGGAAATCTCCCTTCAGATTACCTAAATCAAACTGTGTTATCCTGGGGTTTGGAATGCCGCCCATATATTCTTTTCTCGTGGTGGGCCTGCCCCTTATTTCTCTGTACATTCTCGCTGGTTTTCTTGACATGGTACCAGCGCTACATTGCATTCCCATTTATAAAATTACTGGTGTGCATGGGTGTATTGGCTGCAACTTTCGGCCCAATGAAAAATCAACTGAAGTTAATGATGCTCCATCTTTCAACAGGTAAAGTGACCGACAAGTTTAATAATAAGAAGGCAATTCATCTACGAGGGTTAAAAATGAAGAAGATATTAAGCCTATTGGTTATAGCAAGCTTTTTGCTGAGTGGTGCTGTTCTTGCCAGCATTAACACGCCAAAAACAGTGACGCCGGCAATCGAGGACACAACCTCTACAGCAGAAATAAAAACAATCGAGAAGACAATACACTTTTCAGAACCAAGTGTTGTGGAGAACGGAAAATATGTAATAATTAAGACAGATAACAGCAACAACGTTCTGAAAAATGAAGAAAATCCGATGATACCTTACCGCGTGGAAACAGTAGAATTTCCAATCGGAACAAAGATTGTAAGCGTGGAAGTACAGCATTCGGAGCCAAAAGAGATGGAGCTTACCAAAAAAATAGCACCTGCACCGGTTGCAACTGCAACAAACATGCAGAATTCACCTGCAAAAGTCATTGAAGGGAAGATATACAACAGCAACGAGCCTTATCCGCAGGCATGGGACGAATGGAATGTCGGCGTTGGATTGGACGGATATAAACATGTAATCTACCTTTCTGTCCAGCTGTATCCGTCACAGTACAATGCAGGCGAAAATAAGCTTTCATACGTAACAGATATGGATGTAAAAATAAAATACACTCCGCCGTCAAAGCCATTGCTTACCAATGACGTTTATGATTTGCTGATTGTAACGCCGGCACAATTCAGCGATGCTCTGCAGCCACTGGTTGATCACAAAAACAGCCATGGTATAAGCACGATGCTTGTAACTCTCGATGAGATTTACAACGGGAATTACTTTGCGGTGCAGGGAAGAGATGATGCAGAGAAAATAAAATATTTCATCAAGGATGCGATAGAGGAGTGGGGCATAAAATATGTCATGCTTGTAGGTGGAAGGCACGGCGGTATTGGAACAGAGAAGTGGTGGTGCCCTGTCAGATACACCCATTTGGATGATGGAAGCCACTGGGAAGCAAGTTATATCAGCGATCTTTATTATGCAGATATCTACAAATACGACAATGGCAACGCAACATTCGATGACTGGGACAGCAATGGCAATGGCATATTTGCGGAATGGAAGATGACAGGCAGGGACAAAATGGATTTCTACCCCGATGTTTATATCGGCAGGCTTGCATGCAGAAACAGTTATGAAGCCCAAAAGATGGTTGAGAAAATAATCACATATGAAACAACCACCTATGGCCAGGACTGGTTCAAGAAAATGGTTGGCATAGGAGGGGATACATTCCCTGACCAGAGCGACCCGTACTATGATGGAGAATTAAGCATACTTGAGAGTAAAGATTACATGGAGGAAGTGGGAATTGAAACAACGACACTTTTCACCTCTGACAATACTCTTACCGGCCCGGATGACATAATAAATGCCGTCAGCCAGGGATGCGGATTTTTGAATTTCGAAGGGCACGGCAATCCAATGAGCTGGGCAAATCATCCTCCGTATGACGGAGATACATGGATTGGTATAGACGTGATGGATTTCCACAAATTCTCCAACACAGGTATGTATCCTGTATGCATGATCGGCGGCTGCCATAACAGCCAGTTCAATGTAAGCATACTTAATTTGCTCAAATTCGGTGAAATAAAGGATATATACTACAAATCCGAGTGGTCACCTGAAAGCTTTGGCTGGTGGATAGTCAGAATGGCAGATAAAGGGGCGATAGCGAGCATTGGAAATACAGGCCTTGGATATGGAGCAATAGGAGATAACAACGATGACGGCATACCAGATACTCTTCAATTCTATGGAGGATTCATAGACGGTGAATTCTTCAGGGTTTATGCAGAGGAAGGAAAAGACATACTCGGAGAAACATACGGGACAACTCTGACAAACTACATAATGAAATTCCCGCCGATGGAGGACCAGATAGATGCCAAGACAGTCGAGGAATGGGTGCTTCTTGGAGATCCGTCTCTTAAAATAGGCGGATACCCAAGCTAATCTCCCTCCCTTTTTCTTATTTTTTTGTTAAAATCTCAATACCGTTCCTTTTCACAAGCACGTCATCTTCTATTCTTATGCCCCATCTATCCTTCAAATAAATTCCCGGCTCAACCGTGATAACCATCCCTTCTTTCAGAATGAAGTCCTCTTTCATTGAAAAACCGTCGTGAACTTCAAGGCCCAGGGAATGACCCAGGGAGTGTATCATTTTGCCAAAACCGTGTTTTGAAAAGAATTCATCGACCTCATTTTGAATAACTGTTGCTTTCACGCCTTCCTCCATCATATCAAATGCGATTTCCTGCCCTTCCCTGACAATCTCATAAACCCTGCTTTGTTCCCTTCCGGACACAAATGTCCTTGTCATATCGGAACAGTATCGCCCATACCTGGCGCCGAAATCCATCAATGCAGGAAACTCGAACTCTTTTTCACCTGTGGAATAATGAGGAATGGAAGAATTTACCCCGAAGGCAACAATTGTATCGAATGACGGCATCGCCCCTTTCCTTGCCATTATGTAATTTATCTCCGCAAGAATATCGCTTTCCTTTACCCCCTCGTGCAGATATGGCACAATTTCATTTGAAACATGGGATGCTATCTCGCCTGCCTTTTTTATTCTCTTTATCTCTTCCCCGTCCTTCACCACCCTTGCCCTGCGTATGGCATCACCCACGTCAATAAAGCGGGCTTCCGGAAGCAATTCCTTCAATTTCATAAAATCCGCATGGGAAATGGCCCTGCTGTTTATGCCCACCCTCTCACCGCTCACCCTATCCTTCAGCAGCTCGAACTTTTCCTTATTGTTCGAGAATACCTCTGCCTTTCCGCCTGCCGCGCCCTCTTCAAGTTCGGGGCATATAACCGCCATGCTGCCATCAGGGTATAACACTGCAGCGGAATTCTCAAAAAGCCCGCTTTCAAATCCTGTCACGTAAAAAAATGTCATGTCAACGCTGGAGCCGTTCATTATGATAATTGCATCGGCGTCTGCATTCTCAAATATTTTTTTTATCCTTCCCTTCATTTTTCATACCTGCAATAACATCGCTTATCTCCCCGATTTGTTGAGGAGTAAGCACCTCAACCCTCTTTTCGCGGTAGGGCACTTTCTCCACCTCCTCGGGGCTCACAAGTCCTTCAATCAGCAGAGAGTTCTTTATCTTTTTCCTCCTGTGCGAAAACAGCACTCTTGTCAGCTCATAAAAAAGCGCTTCATTTTCAACCTCAAATTTTGGCTTTCCCGGCACAACCTTCACTATGGCGGAATATACCCTTGGGCGGGGGCGGAAGGCGGCGGGGGACACGGCCTCCAGCATTTCCCAGTCTGCCGCATAAGACGCCATAACCGAAAGGCGGGAGTAATTTTTGCTGCCCGGCTTTGCAACAAGACGATCTGCAAACTCTTTCTGATACATCAAAATGCCCATATCAAAATCGCTTTCAAGCAATTTGAATGTGACAGGCGAAGAAATCTGATACGGAAGATTTGAAACAACTTTGTTAAATTCCATATCTTTGAAATCAATCTTCAATATATCTCTGGATATAATATCAACATTTGACATGCCGTCCAGCGAGTTTGCAAGGGAATCTGCAAGTTTTTTGTCGATTTCAACAGCGATTACCTTTTTTGCCTTTCTCGCAATTCTTTTTGTGAGCACGCCGTACCCTGCGCCTATCTCCAGAACAACATCTTTATCGGACAGGGCTGCATAACCTATCTGTCTTTCTGCAATTCTTTCATCCACCAAAAAGTGCTGCCCTTTCATTTTACTTTTTTAAAGGTGCCCTGGTAAAAAGACGGTATTTCTGATTGGGGTCTGCCAGCTCCTCCACTATCCTCTCTGCAATAAGCTTTTCTGGATGGGTGAGATGCTTTACCCTGTTTGAGATATCCTCAAAACTTTTGAACGGCTCTTTCTTCCTCTCCTCGACTATTTCATGCATTGTTTTTTTACCAAGCCCGGGGAGAAGTTCCAGAGCGTGGAAACGCGTTGATATAGAAGGGCATTTGTTGTAAAAATCCACAAATTTTTCCTCGTTGTTCTTAACAATGTCTTCTATCACATAAACAAGTTCGCCATGCGCTGCAGCCGACAGCTCTTCATAATTGACTCTGCCCTTCACTTTTGCTATCTTGTCTCTTTTTTCTTTGTCTTTCCCGACATATACTCTCTCGCCTATTGTAATAGGTACATTTTTTTTGGGCAATAACTCCAGCAAGGTGAACTGGTCCTCTCCTATGCCGTATGCTATCGCTTCCTTCCGATATCCCGGTTTTCCCATTGCCAAATAATCCAGGATATAAACATAATCCTCCATAATATACCTCAAATATACTCCCTAACTATTTCAAGGATCTTTTTTATATCTTCTTTCGAGGGGACAAACGTCTCCTTGGAAAAAATCGCCATTATATCCTCTTCGTCTTTCGGGAGGAGGTCTGCTATTTTGTGAGCTTGCTTTTTGTTTAACTTCTCAATGGTCTGCAGTTCCTTTATCAGCTTTTTCGTTTTGCTCACAGGCAGCTGAACCACTTTTTCGCTGTGCTCCAGAGCTATTTTTTGTTCTCTTGTGAGCTCTTCCCTCTCCTTACTGAGCTCGGTGAGCATATTCTTTACTTCTGATAGAGAAACTATTTTCATTTTACACCTTTCTCAGATGTTCAGGTCTAACGATCACACTTTTCATTGCATTACCAACCTTTACCTTCACAACATATGCGTCCCCTCTCCTGTCTTCTATATCCCCTGTCTTTCCCTGGAATCTCCTGTGGGGCATACCCTTGTGCACAGAGGGGTCAACAACTATGGAAACCTTCTCGCCTTTCTCGAACTCCTGCAGGGCTCTTGTAATGGGGCTCATTCCCCTTTCCCTCGGCTTCCTTTTCAGCATCTGTCTTGTTTTGCTTCTAATTCCTCTCGACCTTCTCACCATCTTCATCACCAATATTTATTACATCCAGCTTTTTTACTTCAATAGCACAACCCGCCAGCTCGCTCAGCGACGGCTTTGTTCTGCCGCCATCGCCTGTCATCAGCTCTTTTATATACGTACCGGACTCTGCCTTCACCACCAGTACCGCTTCATTGCTTCCTTCTTCCTCTATCCGGATATCCAGTATCTTCCTCTCTCGTATCTTATCCGCTCTTCTATGAACTACCCTAAGCGGCGTTCTCTGTGCTATATAGCAACCCCTTAATGCATTAACTGCTTCATTAATTTTTCCCTTTTCATCGAATGATACAACAACGCGATAAGTTTTGTTTGCTTTCATGGCTTTTAACTTCTCTATCTCCCCTTTTTCTGCAAATCTTAGCCCTGAAACCTCGACTTTTCCCTTCCCGAAGGAATTTATCTCTTTCTGCAAATCAGGCAAATCTATTTTTCTCCTTCTCGGCTCCCTTATTTCGAGGATGAATGGCCTTCCGTTTCCGAGCATCAGAACATCTATGTCCTCACGGCCTGCGCCGTGGAAATATTCTTCTTTTCCTTCTACAATTTCAACAGCCCTTTCCGCGATTATTTCCTCAACGCTCTCTTCATACATCTTTCCGGTGCCGTGGCAATAATCGCATCCTTTTCCCTTGCATTTTCTGCAGGGCCATTTTGTTTGAGGGATGCCCCTTATCAGTTTTCTGTACCTGCCGTATATGTAAAGGGGGCGGATATCTAACTCAACATCATCATATTGCGTGTTTATTATGGCAGTTATGTGAGGACGGATAAAATCAACTTCTTTTCCTGTGGAGGCAGAAACAAGTTTTCCGACTTCCCTGTTTATCTCCCTTTTTATGCTTTCTCCATATTCCGAGAGGGACAGAAGTTCCCCTTCTTTAACAAGAATTTCCTTCTCCACCCTGCTGCCCACAAGAAATGTTTCGTACTCATATCCTTCCATTGCCTCCACAACCATTTCACTGAATTTTCTCAGCTCGCCCATCATCCCGCCGCAGAGCCAGCATTCTTCCACTTCCACCTTTTCCAGCCCCAGCGATTGTCGTATTATTGCTCCCCTTTCCTCGTTGCTCATTCCATGGCTTACGGTTGCAAACTGCCTGCCCAGGCATGAATCGCATAACCGATATGAGGAAAGC
>Ga0190304_1001565_pt1 | contig 10141 bp, 16 predicted proteins | sample 48700712_MG_FD_161670 | JGI IMG/M metagenome (GOLD analysis project Ga0190304, IMG submission 161670) | Hydrothermal vent sediment bacterial communities from Southern Trench, Guaymas Basin, Mexico - 4870-07-1--2_MG | ecosystem: Environmental > Aquatic > Marine > Hydrothermal vents > Sediment ... | reverse complement strand
CTTTACAATTATCGCAAATCTCACTTCTCGGAACTTTTATCTCCTTTCTACAACCCCGGAAAGCATCCTCCAAAGAAATCTCCACATCATATCTTAAATCACTTCCCCTCCAACCTCTTTTCTCCCTTGAAAAATCAAAACGTTTACCAAAAAATTTCTCAAAAATATCCTCAAAACCAAAGCCTATATCAAAACCAAGATCTCTAAAAATCTCATCGAAATCAACGCCTCTAAAGATATCCTCATAACTATAACGCTCACCAATACCAGCATGACCAAACATATCATACTGCCTACGTTTTTCATCATCAGATAAAACCGCATATGCCTCGGAAATCTCTTTGAATTTCTCCTCAGCATCAGGACTAGGATTCTTATCAGGATGATACTTCAAAGCCAATCTACGATAAGCTCTCTTAATCTCCTCCTTCGTAGCATTCCTATCCACACCAAGGATTTCGTAGTAATCTCTTTTTCTATTCATTGCAAAAAACCTGAAAATAGTATCTAATATATCTCATTTTTCGTTACCTAAACCAAAGTGGATATGATAGTATATAGAATATCCCCCAATGTGAATGACAATATAAAACCTATCAAAAGAGGAATCATAAAAGGAATCTTAGGTGTAACCCATATCTCCTTCTTACCTATTTTCTCCAGTTTATCAAACTCATTCTCAATCTCATCATCCATGGGACTCCATACAAAACCTCTGCTACCATTTTCTTTTATCCTTTCTAGCGGCCAAAAGAAACCTCTCTTTGCCTCATCTATACTCATTTTATAACCAAATAGACAATAAGGAAACTCTAAATCCCTCTTATATGCGTTTATAAACAAGAGTATAAAAGGAATGAAAACAAATAGAATAACAGAATTAGAGAATATAACCCATGGAAAAGGTAGAATAGACCTCCACAACGGAAAAAACTCGTTCAATTCTGGCCAAAATGGTACAAGAAAAGACAAAGCCATTAATACTTTTGCATCAGCCCCACCAAAGATGATACCAACTTTAAACAATAAATAGGCAAGTAAGATCATTATTGGTATACCAACTAGTTGAACCATTTCAAAACCTATAGTGAAATATTGTACCAGTAATAGTAATATACCAAGTCCACCCATGAGCAACCATACATTATTAGAAACAGTTCTAGTTTTCAAATCAGCATAAGAGGCAAAAGATAACATTACAAGCCCAGAAGCAAATCTCAGCAAAGTTAGCATTCCCATCGATAGCATAAATTTCAAAAACTATTTTTTGGTATATTAAACAATTTATTTGTTTCAAGTTTTTTCAATAACTGATACCTGCAGTTGAAAAATAATCTAACTTTAAATAAATATAAAAATGTAGCTATATTGTCAGTCTATAAAGAAAGTGTCTGACTAGTCCACAGCACATCGTTTTTGTAGATTAATTTGATAATACCCGTCCAGGCAGAATCACCAACATCAACGGTAAAAGTCTGGCCGATAGCTACATATGTTGCAGTATTTGGTTGACGGGACAGTGTACCATCGGCAATACTACCACTAGAAACAGTACCATCATCTTCAATTAATGAAACTGTAATGTCCTCCCATTTTATTGCTGCATCTGAAACTTTTTCTACGGTGTAAGTCACTGCGTGATTTGTAGTGTCAGTATTATAGAGCTGTGCGGACATGGTATAATCTGTAGTTGGCCCCCCTATAAGTCCACTTAGATATCCCCAAAGCACACCCACTATAGCTACTGTAATAGCTACCATTAGGATAACACCAATGACTGCAGAGACAGCTTCCCTATTTTTTATAAATTTTCTATTGAATTTCATCTTTCCCATCCATCTCCTAGTTTTGATGTAGTTGTATATAATCAAACTAGTATTTATATCTTTTTTAAATCTAAAGTAACAAATAATAAATCAGGCGTAATTTTAATAAAAATATTGAACATCTCTCTTGTTCAAAGAAAATGATAAAATACAAAATTCCAAGAGAGGTTAGAGCCTTATTTATAATCCACTATATGCCACTATTGCTGATAATGTTTGTAGGACCAATGACTTTTGTAAAAGATGTTTATAAAATATTTGCAATAGATATAATTTCAATAGTTTCTGGAGGCATACTGTTAATATGCGGTTATACAATTTTTATAAGTTGGTCTATATTTTGGTCTAAAAACTATCATGGGCAGTTGATTACAACTGGTCCATTTAAACATGTGAGACATCCCCATTATACCTCCATACTGATCCTCGGTTTTGGATTGGCGTTGTTTTCCAACTCTTCCCTGGCTTTGATAATAGCTATAACAGCAATACCAATAATGATCATTAGCATAATTGATGAGGAAAAAGAATTAATCAGAAAATATGGAGAAAAATACAAAAAATACAAGGAGGAGGTTCCATATCGATTAATACCAAAGATATTTTGAGTGATTACATGTTAGTTTATAAAAAAGCAGAGTTAATCAGACATGGAAAAATAAGGTTAGACTGTAACATAGGTTTTCCTTTGGAAAGATCTACTTCTGGACCGAGTTCATGGGAAAAAACAATAGCTTTAAAACTAGAGGATAAGCATCGGGTTAAACTGAGAATAAACGAGGATGCAAAATTCGTTTTAATTAAAAGTGAAAATTCTTTTCAAATCGTTACTACATCTGGCGATATCTTTGTTAAAAATGTAAATACAATCCCAATATTATTTCACGCACCTGAGCAGGCTTTTATCAACATCGAGGACAGATGCATCTATGGGTGCATATTCTGTAACAATGCAAGATTATCTAAAAACTCTTTTCTTCAAAAATACAATGATTCTATGTTTGTTGATCTCATACTAAAAGCCTCAAAAAGAGAGGATTTCAAAGCAGTGGCTTTAACAAGCGGGGTCTACCCAGACACTAAAACAATTATTAAAAGAATGACACATATTATAAAAGAAATTAGAAAAAAACTACCTATTATACCAATTGGTGTTGAACCATATGTTGAGGATAAAAACGAGATAATCCAGCTGAAAGAAGCCGGGGCAGATGAGATAAAAATAAACATCCAAACACCAAACAAACAGGTGTTTAAAAAAACTTGTCCAGGTATGAAATATGAGAAAATCTTGGACTTACTTGATTATGCAGTTGAGATCTTCGGTGAGAACAAGGTGACATCTAATATAATCTATGGGTTAGGTGAGGAAACAGTTGATATTTTGAATAATATAGAGCTACTTGCAGAAAAGGGAGTGGTACCTAATCTTCGGTTAGTGAGAATAAATGATCAAAATAAGAAGAGAATTGAAAAAATGATGAATAGAAAATTAGAAAATCCTCCTAGTGCTGATTATATTGTTTTCCTTTCAAAGCAGCTTAAAAATGTCTTGAAAGATAACAATTTAACAACTCTGGAGTTTAAAACAATGTGCCAACCCTGCAATTGTTGTGACATTGTACCATTCTACGATATTTAAAAAAGCTCATATTTTTCAGAGGAAGAATACAGGGGCAATCTTTAAATACTAAATTTAATTATCCTTTTTTCACACCTGTCTATAACCAGACACTTAAAAACTGGGCAACATCTCCGATGATGACCCAGCAATCAGGCAGTCAGTTTAAAAAACAAAAGCTTTTGACTGCTTGATTAGGTGTCACGGTTTAGACAAAAAATAAGGGTAAAAAATCATTTCAATATGAAAAATCGATTTAGAAGGAGATAATATTATGGCCAAAAGACATCGACCAAGAAGAGGTTCAATGGGGTATTCTCCTCGGAAACGTGCTAGATCAGAGACTCCACATATTAAAAACTGGCCAGAGAGCAACGCTGATAAACCCAAGCTACAGGGGTTTGCGGGCTACAAAGCTGGTATGACACATGTTTTTGTAATAGATTACAGACCAACCTCTACAACAGCTGGTAAAGAAGTCATGGTTCCAGTTTCAGTTGTTGAGGTTCCACCTATAAAAATAGCTGCGATAAGGGGATACAAAGACACCTTCTATGGGTTACAAACCTTGACAGAAATTTGGGCTGATAAGATAGATCCTGAGCTCAAAAAAAGACTGCCCTTGCCTAAAAAGGAGATAAAAAAGGACTGGAATTTGCTTAAAGAGGCAGATGAAATCAGAGTACTAGCATATACCCAACCAAAAACTGTAACAGGAGTACCAAAGAAAAAACCAGAGATCATAGAACTAAGGATAGATGGTGGCACCTTGGAGGAGCAAATAGAATATACGAAGCAGATACTTGGAAAAGAGGTGAAAATCAGTGATGTTCTAAACGAGGGGGACATGGTTGATGTAATAGCAGTCACCAAGGGTAAGGGTTTCCAAGGTGCTGTTAAGAGATGGGGTATAAAACTATTGCATCACAAGGATTCAAAACATAGGAGAAAAATAGGAACAGCTGGATCATGGCATCCAAACTGGGTTCAACCCACGGTTCCACAAGCCGGTCAAATGGGATATCATCAGCGAACAGAGTTTAACAAGCGTATACTCAAGATCGGTGAAAATGGGGAGGAGATAACCCCAACGGGTGGTTTCCCACACTACGGTGTAATTAAAAACAATTATGTTCTAATACATGGCTCTATTCCTGGGCCGACAAAAAGATTAGTTTGCCTAAGAGAAGCTATAAGATACAAGAGGGGAATAAAGGTGGAAAAACCAGAGTTAACCTACATATCAACGTCTAGTAAACAAGGTGTATAACCATGAAAGTAAATATTTATGATCTAAATGGAGAGGTCAAAAACAAAATTGAACTACCAGACATATTTAGCCACCCTGTTCGACCTGATGTTATAAAAAAAGCCTTTGACATTCTAAGGGCAAACAAACGTCAGCCATATGGTGTTGATCCAACGGCTGGTAAAAAACATGCAACAGCATCAGCTGGAAAAGGACTGGGGGTTTCACGGGTGCCCCGGTTGACACAGATAGGCAGCAGAAGAGCAGCACTTGCACCAGGTACAGTAGGAGGTAGAAGAGCTCATCCACCCAAGGCTGAGAAAAACTGGAAAGAAAAAATCAACAAAAAAGAAAAACAATTAGCAATAAAATCAGCTTTATCAGCCACCAAGGATAAAAATATTGTGAAACAAAGAGGACATAGGTTTGATGAAAAAATCACACTACCAATAATCATAGAGAACAAATTTAAAAACCTCAAGAAGACAAAAGAAGTCATAGAGGTTTTGAAAAAATTAAAAGTCTACGAGGATATAAAAAGAGCAGAAGAAGGAAAGCACATAAGAGCTGGTAAGGGAAAAAGAAGAGGTAGAAAATACAAGATACCCAAGTCTATACTGATCATCTCAAACAAGGGAGATATACATAAAAGCGCATCTAATATACCTGGTTTAGATGTCATAACACCTGATCAGATAAACATAGAACACCTTGCACCTGGTGGCAACCCTGGGAGACTCACTATTTTCACAGAAGAGGCAATAAAACAAATAGGAGGAAAATAATAAAAAATGGTAGAGGACCCCTATAGAATAATACTACATCCATATGTTACAGAGAAAAGCATGTCTAAACTTGAAAAAGAAAATGCATTAGAATTCATAGTTAAAAAAACAGCGAACAGGAGTGAGATTAAAAAGGCAATAGAAAAAATGTTTAATGTGAAAGTGAAAAAAGTAAACACTAGGATAACAAAATATGGTAAACATGCCATTGTAACCCTCATGCCAGAATACAAGGCAGAGGATATAGGCATGAGAATAGGAATATTCTAAGATAAAGAGTGGTTGTTATGGGTAAAAGAATCTTACCGCAAAGAAAAGGACGCGGAACCAGCGTGTTTAGAACACCATCTCACAGGTACAAGGCAGATGTTAAATATGAGATCCAAGAGGAATTAAAAGGAGTAGTAGAGGATATTCTTCATGATCCCGGTCACACTGCACCCCTTATTAAGGTAAAATTAGAAAATGGAAAAAACACCTATTTAATAGCCACTGAGGGTTTGAAAGTAGGAGATACTATAAGATTTACAGAAGAAAAAGATTTCAAAATTGGTAACGTGCTGCCACTGGCAAGTATACCAGAGGGGTTCACCATCTGCAACATAGAATTATCACCAGGTGATGGCGGCAAACTTGTAAGAAGCAGTGGAGCATATGCGACAGTAATCTCCCATGATAAAGATAAAACAGTTATTAAACTCCCATCTGGTAAGTTTAAAACACTTAGGTCACAATGCAGAGCAACCATTGGGATAATAGCAGGTGCAGGTAGAACTGATAAACCATTTGTAAAAGCAGGTACAAAACATAGAGCTATGAGAGCTAGAGGAAAAACTCATCCCCGTGTAAGAGGTGTCGCTATGAACCCTGTAGCACACCCCCATGGAGGAGGATCTCATCAACATGTCGGCAGACCTAAAACCGTTAAAAGAGGTGCACCACCAGGAAGAAAAGTTGGAAGTATCTCTGCAAAGAAAACCGGTAGAAGGTAGATAAAAAATGGTAGAGGAAGAGAAAAAAAGGATTAGCAGAGCAAAAAGAAAAAGAAAAGAAAAGAAAAGAATGGAGGTTATCAGCAGAGAGTTTAGATACAGGGGACTAACCTTAGAGGAACTGCAGAGTTTAACAATAGAGGACCTGTTGAAATATTTACCTGCCAGAACAAGAAGAACATTAAAAAGAGGTTTGACACCAAGACAAGAAAAACTACTTAGAGAAATCAGAAAAACAGAAAAAGGGAAGCTAATAAAGACACACTGCAGAGACATGATAATATTACCAGAATTTGTTGGTCACAAAATAGGAATACATAATGGCAAGGAATTTGTACCAGTTGAGATCAAACCAGAAATGATCGGTCACTATCTAGGAGAATTCGCGCTTACAAGAAAAAGAGTCGTCCACAGTTCACCTGGCGTAGGTGCAACACGTTCATCAAAATACATGCCACTGAAATAAAGGTTAAAAAGAGTAGGTGATAAAATTTGAAAAGATACTCAATGGAAATAGACCCTGAGAAAACCGCAAAAGCATATGGGTTTGAAATGCAATGCTCACCAAAGGACTCATACAACATAGCCAAGGCTGTAAAAGGGATGAAATTACAGGATGCAAAAAAACTGTTAGAAGATGTGATAGCGTTAGAGAGACCAATAAAATTCTATAGATACAAGAGAAAAGCTGCTCACAAAAAAGGTTGCATAGGCGGAGGGGGATACCCAAAAAAAGCTGCAGAATGTATACTTTATGTGATAAAAAACGCGGAAAACAATGCTGAATACAAAGGTTTAGACACAGAGAACCTGGTCATAGCACATATTTCCACTTATAAGGGTAGAAAAATAGAAGGGATAATCCCAAGGGCACATGGAAGAGCCACGGCGAAAAATGAGCAGACAACAAATATAGAAATAATACTCAAGGAGACAGAGGAGGAAGAATAAATATGGTAGCGGAGAGAAAGTTCATCAAAGAAAAAGTGAAAAGAATGCTAGTAAAAGAGTTCATAATGAAAGAAATCGAAGGAGCAGGATTCGGCGGACTAGACATCCAAAGAACACCGATGGGAACCAGGCTGAGCATGCTTGTAGAAAGACCTGGACTAGTAATAGGAAGAGGAGGAGCAAACATAAACAAACTTAGCAAAGAACTAGTTGAAAAATTCCAGCTTGACAACCCCCAAATCGAGATCCAAGAAGTTGGTAACAATGCAGCTTTGAACGCACAGATAATGGCAGAGAAACTCGCAGAAGCCCTAGAGAGAGGATGGCATTTTAGAAGAGCAGGTCATGCAACCGTGAAAAGAATAATGGATGCAGGAGCCAAAGGATGCCAGGTGATAATCTCCGGTAAACTAACAGGAGAGAGACATAGAACAGAAAAATTCACAGAGGGGCATATCAAATACTGCGGAGAAATAGTAAAAGAAGTCATGGATGAGGGATACGCAATCGCCAAACTAAAACCAGGTATACTTGGTGTAAAAGTCAGGATTATGAAACCAGATGCAAAACTACCAGATGAAATCCATATCAAAACAGTTGAGGAGACAAAAACCGAGGAAAAGAAAGAAGAAAAACAACCAGTTGGAACAAAACTATCCAAGATAAAAGAACTTGATTCCTCATTGGTAAAAAAACTTGAAAAAGCAGGTATTGAAACCATTGAAGAACTATATGACATGAGCATAGAAGAAATAGCATCAATTGAAGGATTAAATGATAAAATAGCTAAAACCTTGAAGGAAAAACTTGAGAAAATAATTAAGGAGGTGAAGTAAAAATAGGAAATATTTTGAAAGCTAGAGATATAAGGCAGCTCACACCTGAAGAGAGAAAAGAAAAATTAAAAGAATTAAAAGAAGAACTCATGCATGAGAGAGGAGTATCAGCAATGGGTGGTTCCCCTCCATCACCAGGGAAAATACGCCAATTGAGAACATCCATTGCTAGACTGCTCACAATCATGCGGGAGGAAGGAGAAATCAAATGAGTGACATTTGTGAAGTTTGCGGTCTACCAAAGGAGCTATGTGTATGCGAAGAACTAGTAAGAGAACAACAAAAAATCACAATAAAACTCGACAGGCGTAGATATGGAAAAATGATGACACTCATAGAAGGGTTAAACCCAAACGAGGTTGATCTACACTCACTGGTAAGTAAACTAAAATCAGCATGTGCATGTGGTGGAACAGTAAAAGATGGAATAATAGAGCTACAAGGTGACCATCGAGTAAAAGCCAAAGAAATACTGGAAAAAATGGGTTTCCGAGTTGAATCATACGAATAAAAAAAACCCTGCTACAAATTGGGTGGAAAAACAGAAAATGCAAAACCAATCAGAAGAAAAAATGCTTGTAAAAGACGAGCTAATAGGATTAAAAGTAACAATTAGAGAATGCACCGACAAAACCTTAGAAAACACATCTGGTGTAATAATAGATGAAACAAAAAACACCTTCCTCATCGAAACAAAAAATGGTGTAAAAAGAATTGCAAAAGATATTGCAAAATTTGAGTTTGAATATGAAGGAAGAAAGATATTGATATCAGGATCAAGGCTGAAATATAGACCTGAAGATAGAATTAAAAAAGCTAAATAAAAATAAAAGAGAGGAGAAAAAGAAAGAATATGGGAGAAAAAAAAGAAACAAGGGATATTGGCATAGATGTCACACCCCCCTCCGAGGTTTGTGAGGATAAAAACTGTCCGTTTCATGGGACACTACCAGTTAGAGGGCAGTTACTAGTAGGAGAAATAGCTTCTACTAAAATGCAAGGAACAGTGGTCGTAAAAAGAGAATATCTGCATTATATTCCAAAATATGAGAGATATGAAAAAAGAATTTCAAAACATTCTGCTCATTGCCCACCTTGCATAAAAGTAGATATAGGAGACAAGGTTAAAATCGCTGAATGCCGCCCTCTGAGTAAAACCGTATCATTTGTTGTAGTAGAAAAGATTCAAGAGAAAAAATAATAAAAAAGATATGGAGAACGATAGGATATGAAAGGAATACCAGGTAGAGCAAAACGTGGTTTGCCTGTTGGCGCACGTTTAAACTGCGTTGATAACACTGGGGCAAAAATCGTTGAAATAGTTATGACTCCAAATATAAAAGGAGTACATAGGAGATACCCAGCTGCAGGTATAGGTGACATGGTAGTAGTAAGTGTTAAAAAGGGAACACCTGAGATGAAAAGACAGTTGTTTAGAGCGGTTATAGTAAGGCAGAGAAGACCATTTAGAAGACCTGATGGAACGATGGTGCAATTTGAGGACAATGCTGCAGTGATTGTAACACCAGAGGGGGATATGAAAGGATCTATGATAAAAGGACCTGTTGCATTGGAGGCTGCTGAAAGATGGCCGCGAATTGCTGCTGCAGCCTCTATGATAGTATAAAAAAATTTAAAAACTAAGGTGAAATAAGGAGGAAATTTAAGTTAGAAAGGAGATAAAAAAATGGTGTCAACTCAACCAAGAAAACAGAGAAAAATGCTGTATAATGCACCACTTCACAGGAGAAGAAAATGGTTAGCTGCACATCTAGATGAGCCTCTATTGTTGAAATATGACAGAAGAAGCCTACCTGTGATCAAAGGTGACACAGTGAAAATCATGAGAGGCATATTCAGAGGACATGTGAACAAGGTTGC
>Ga0190304_1001564_pt1 | contig 10141 bp, 10 predicted proteins | sample 48700712_MG_FD_161670 | JGI IMG/M metagenome (GOLD analysis project Ga0190304, IMG submission 161670) | Hydrothermal vent sediment bacterial communities from Southern Trench, Guaymas Basin, Mexico - 4870-07-1--2_MG | ecosystem: Environmental > Aquatic > Marine > Hydrothermal vents > Sediment ... | reverse complement strand
GCATTGAGGCCAACTTTTGCCAAATCTTTGCTCGCGTATTCCAAAACCATTTCGATCCCTCCCTATAGTTTTTAATTAATTTCAGCAAAGACAATCTCCTTCTCTTTTTAAATTTTTCTGCAAATTCCAGTAGTTCGGCAAGTTGATAAAAAATGGTTGTTGCTGAATCAGCAACATCCATTTTTGTGTGATTATCTCATGATCAACTTGCCCGACAATAAATGAAATTCTGGGATGTTATAGAAATAAGATTTGCTCTACTCGATATAGCTCACGCTAACCGAGTTTATATTATCCAGACAGTATAAAATTAGATAGATTGCTTATAAACTCGTTGAGTATCATTGGATATCCTTTTCTCTCCCATCTAGTTTCGATGATGATTATTAAATTACATAACTGCCATAGATTGTAAAGAAGAACGGAAAGTAATAGCAGAAATAATCTCACCACATGATTCCTCGAGCAAGTTCTGCCTCGTATCTTATCCTTTACCCTGTATCCAGTTTCTATGCCCCATCTTTTTCTGTAACCCTCTGCAAGTTCGAATGCGTTCTTCTCTGTTACAGGGATATTGGTTGCATAGACAAAGGTGTTCCACTCATCATCTGCCTCTTCAGGTAACTCAACTATAACCACAAGGTTGAATTTGACAGACTCTCTCCCTCTTCCCATCTCATATTCTCTTACCAGAAAGAATCGTTGTTTGTAAGGGAATCCTTTGCATTTCCTTTCAAAGTCATCGACGATTTTCTTTATCCTTGGATTTCTGACAGCTGGCATGACAAAATTGATCTGTAAATCGTTCAGGCATTTTATGGATTCGAGATTGAAGAAACCTCTATCCAGAAATAGGATTTTGATATCAGTGTATTCTCTGGTAGTCTTCACCAGAGATGTGATGAACTCTCTCCCAGTTGTGAATTGATTTAAAGGATGCATTGATAGAGTAAAACGTTTTCCATCTTCTACACATTCTATTCAAGATAGAGAAGATCGCCGTATCTGCTATCTCCTTTCTCCCGTGTGTACAGTTTCCTGCCATTGGTATCAAAAGGTTGTTTGCAAGTATCTTGCGTATACTTACTGGGTGCATCCCTTATCTCTTTTATTCCAAAAAGACGGGATGCACCCCAATTTTTTCTATTTCCCGGACTTCTGGAACTACTTAAGAGCACCTCGCTATTTTAGGGATGACGGAACTCATAACCGGCTTTACATCATTTTTATCCATTTCTTAGGCAAATTGATCAAGTGTACATTCCTTCAAAGGTTTATCTGTCCTTATTCTCCGGAATGAAGGGGCTCTCAATTCCTTATCTTTTGTAACCTCCATATACTCGATTTCCACGACGATTTCAGGTTTTACCCATATCATGTTATCCGGGGCTTTCTCCGGGTTACATACGGGTGCTTTCTCTACAACCTTGAACGTTTTGAGTAATTTCTCCATCACTTCCCTGTCAAAGCCCGTACCGACCTTGCCGATGTAAACCAAGGAGGAACCATCTATTAAAGCCACACCCAGGGAACTGATCTCTCTCTTTTCCTGGGTATAACCCACCACGATTGCATCCAGATTCTTCAAGTTCTTTATCTTCAGCCATTCTTCCCTCCGCTCCCCCGGATAGTACTTACTTCCTCTCCGCTTCGCAATTATCCCTTCCATATTCCTCCTCGTGATTTCCTCCCACAGCTTTGATCCATTTCCCGTGAAGAAGATGGGTTCCACGTGTTTCGTCCTCTGTATGTTCTTCATAAGTACATCTTTCCTCTCCTCCAAGGGTGCATCGAGGAGGCTCTTTCCCTTGACCTCCAACACATCGAAAATCACATAGGTTGCCGGGAACATCTTCGTTCTCAGTTTGATTAGAAAATCACTATCTACGTGCTCTCTCTTCTGCAGCAAGTAAAAATCTGGTACACCTCTCCTGTTGTAGCAGATGATTTCACCGTCGAATATGAAACCCTTATACTTTTTAAGCTCCTCGCATATCTCTGGGTACCTTCTCCTTATGTTCCTACCCCTTCTATTAAAAAGATTGACATCGTTGTCCACTTCAGCTATGCATCTAGTTCCATCGAGTTTCGGTTCAAATATGTAATCTCTGTTATTCAGCAAACTCAAATCACCCTTTTTGCAGAGCATCGGTAAATATTTCATTTTCCTACACTTGCTTTGAGAGCCTCCATCAGGCTTATTTCCTCTTCAACTTTAACCTCTTCGACCTTTTTTACTTCCTTTCCTTCGAGCTTCTTCTTGATGAGTTCTTTCAATTCCTCGACAAAGGTATCCTTGTATCTGGCGAGATCGAATTTTTTATTGTAGTACTTCTCTATAAGCAACCTTCCCAATTCCTTCTCTTTCTCATCTATTTGCGGAATCAGGTCCAAGTTCTCCAAATCCTCCATGTCTCTTATCTCATCTTTGTAGTGAATCACCGATAGTAAAAGCCCCTTTCGGTAAGGCTGAACCGCACAGAGGTATTCCCTGTTCTTCATAACTATCTTTCCGATGGCAGCTTTTTTCATTTCCTCCATAAGAGTCTTTAACAAGAAAAAAGCTTTATCTCCTCTGCGCTGGGGGACTACATAGTAGCTTTTCTCGTAGTATACCGGATCTATCTCATCTATATCGATGAATTCCATTATTTCGAGATTATCCGTTCTCTTTGGTTTTAACTTTTTTATCTCTTCCGCATCGAGAATGAAGTAGCTCTTCTTTTCAAACTCGAGTCCCATCACGATGTCTCTTTTTGTCAGTTCTTCTCCACACTCGCACACCATCTTATAGTGAACGGGCAACTTATGGTTTTTACAAAGCATCTTAAAAGCAACCTGTTTCGATCTAGTTGCCGGGTACAGCTTTACCGGTATGCTCACCAGACCCCAGCTTATGTTTCCGCTCCACCCCGCCCTCATCAATATCTTATTTTGACTTTGTTGTATATAAATATTTATTTAAAACAATAATTATAGAATTACCAAACTGAAAGTGAGCATATCGAAGTTTGGCTCTTAATGGAACCAGAAACGATTTAAACAAAAAATCTTATTCGTTCTCACTGTTGATGGAGATGGTAAACTACATAGTTGTTACGGGTGGAGTGATATCCGGTTTAGGCAAAGGTATAACCACCGCATCCATAGGTAAGATACTCCAGTTCTATGGATTCGATGTTACAGCGGTGAAAATAGACCCATACATAAACTACGACGCGGGCACCCTCCGACCGACGGAGCATGGCGAGGTATGGGTGACGGAGGATGGTGGAGAGATAGACCAGGACCTCGGACATTATGAGAGATTTCTCGATAAAAATATCCCGAAAGACCACAACATCACCACCGGTCAGGTGTACTATGCCGTTATACAGAAGGAAAGGCAGGGGAAATATCTTGGAAAAACCGTTCAGCCCATTCCCCATGTAACGGATGAGATCAAATCGAGAATAAAGAAGATTGCGAAAGAAGGTGTGGATTTCGTGCTCGTGGAGATAGGGGGAACTGTCGGGGATTATGAAAATATCCTTTTCCTCGAAGCGGTCAGGCAGATGAAACTGGAAGGCGAAAATGTACTGTTTGTCCACGTTACCTATGTGCCTTCTATACCGACGCTCGGTGAACAGAAGACAAAACCGACCCAGCACTCTGTAAAGTTGCTGAGAGAGATAGGTATACAGCCGGATTTCATCATAGCAAGGTCCGAGCAACCGATAGATGGCGTCAGAAAGGAGAAGATAGCCCTATTCTGTAACGTTCACGAAGAGGATGTTATAGCTGACCCCGATATAGATAACATCTATGCGGTTCCTCTGCTCTTTGAGGAGCAGAACCTGTCAAAGAAAATTTTAAGGAAGCTCGGTATAGTGGGAAAAAAGAAGGGGAAGGGATACAGAGAATGGAGAGATTTCATAGATAAGATAAGGTCTCTCAAGGAGGAAGTGAAGATAGGAATTGTCGGAAAGTATTTTGACATTGGCTCTTTCAAACTATTCGATTCATACATATCGGTCATAGAAGCCGTCAAGCACGCATCATGGAAAAACGGCTTCAAGCCAAAAATAGAATGGATAGATTCGAAGGATTTTGAGAAGGATGAAAACAAACTCAATATACTCGACAAGCTGGATGGCGTCATAGTACCCGGTGGTTTCGGTTTGAGCGGTATAGAGGGAAAGATTCTCGCAATAAAATACTGCAGAGAGAACGATATACCCTTTTTGGGCCTCTGCCTCGGGATGCAGCTCGCGGTAGTCGAATTTGCGAGAAACGTTTGCGGTCTCAAGGGGGCGAATTCCACGGAAATTGATGAGAACACACCCCATCCCGTTATAACGTATCTGCCCGAACAGGTGAAGATCATCAGGGAATCCAGGTACGGCGCCACCATGCGGCTGGGTGCCTATCCGGCTTGTCTGAAAAGGGGAACGCTCGTTCATCGACTTTATGGAAAAGATGTCGTGTATGAGAGGCACAGGCACAGATATGAAGTGAACCCGGATTACGTTGAAACGCTCGAGGAGCGGGGCATGGTATTCTCCGGGAGATCACCGGATGGAAAATTGATGGAATTTTTGGAGATACCGGAGCACAGATTCTTCCTTGCAACGCAGGCTCATCCGGAATTCAAGTCAAGACCCATGAAGCCGTCGCCTCCTTTCGATGGATTGATAAGAGCTGCAAAGGGATTGCTATGATGAATGGCATCGAAGAGTACATGATAGAAAGGATAAAATCGGAAGTTGAGAGATACTTTCCATTTTATGAGAGCAGAATGGAAAAGAACGGTATCGTTTTTTTCTGCAGTATAGACAGGGAGGAGGACATCGAATACAAGTTTGACCTCCTCAGAGAGAGCCTCTCCAGATACAACCTCATACCGCTCATAAGGAAGGAAGGCGGCGAGTACATACTGTATATCTTTCCCACGGAGATGAAAAGGAAGGGAACATCAACCGCCGTGAATCTCGCACTCCTCGTGGCAACGCTTATAACCACCACACTTACCGGCTCGCTCCTCGTATCTGACAAGGTGTCTCTCTTTGAAAGTGGCGCGATCGAAGAAATGCTTCGGTTCGAGAATTTGCTGAAAGGCTTTATTCAGTTCTCTCTACCACTGCTCACGATACTCGGCGTACATGAAATGGCGCATTACTTTGCTTCCAGAAGACACAATATTAGAACCTCACTCCCCTTCTTCATACCCGTGCCCCCGATCTTTGGTTTCAACATAGGGACTTTTGGGGCACTGATATCGAGCAGGGAACCGATCCACAACAGAAAAGCCCTCTTTGATATCGGGTTTTCGGGTCCCATCGCCGGTTTCGCCGTAGCTATACCTGTAGCTATATACGGAATAATGAATTCCGAGATCGTTCCAAAAGAAAGTGCAAGTGGAAAAATCATTCTCGGGGGCTTTCTGCTCCTTGAAATCCTGTCCAGATTGATACTAAATGTTTCCCTACAACACTATAGCGTTATACTCCATCCAACCGCATTTGCGGGATGGGTCGGCATGGTTATCACATCGGTGAACCTCCTGCCCATAGGTCAGCTGGACGGCGGGCATATGGCCAGGGCTGTGCTTGGCGATAAACAGAGACACATCGGATGGATAGCGGTAATTGCTCTCCTGTTCACGGGATGGTTCGCCTTCGCTCTTATCGTTGCCCTCCTGTTCGGAGTCAACCATCCTCCACCCCTCAACGATATATCTAAGGTCGACACAAAGAGAAAAATTCTGTTCATCGTCGCCATGATCATTCTAATCCTGTGCTTCTCGCCATACCCGGTTTATATCTCCGGCTGAATCGTAATCATTTAATACCCTCATGGTAATCCATATCCCGATGAAGACGTATCTGAAAATTTACTTCAACAGCGAGGGAGCATTACCTTCGGAGGTGAAAAATCAGTTGATGAACCTGGGCTTCAAAGCAACATCCGGAAATTACGATTTCGTCTACGACTGGGGAAACAAAGACGTGAGGGTTGAAGAACTGGTATGGTTCGCTGACAAGATACACTCCGTGCTGAAGGGCACAAAGGTTCTCTTCTCCATAGAAACTATATAGAGCTCAATCTGTCCATCGTCTCCCTGAGAATTCCCATGAGGGTATGATATTCCAGTTCCGTGAGTTTTGCTTTTCCGAGAACTCTTCTGAGAGTTATCTGGGCTTTTTCCATCTTGTGCTCTGGATAGTCTATCGTTTCAAGCAATTTTGTAAGAAATTCCATCATTTTTTCCTTCTCTTTCGTACCTATGTTTCTGTCCCTCACCCTCCTGTCAAACCCATGTGAAAACAACTCGTACAGGCATATACAGACGGCATGAGATAGATTGAGAGAGGGATACTCTTCGCTTGTGGGAATGGTGATCAGGATATCGCACCTCTTGATTTCCTCATTGTAGAGCCCGTAATCTTCCCTTCCGAAAAACAGGCCTATCTTTCCGTTGAAGTCGGATATTTCCTCAACGACTTCTTTCAGTGTGAATGCCTTCCTCAGACACGCCTTGCGATGCTCCTCTATAATGGATGTGGTTGCGATGGCTAAATCCACCGCTCCGAGGGCGTCTTCAAAGTCGTCAAATATTCTCGCTCTATCCAGAACATCTCCCGCGTGAACCGCCATCATGTAGGCGTCATCATCGATGGCGCACGGTTTTACCAGATAGAGTTCTCTCAAACCAAAATTCTTCATGCACCTCGCGACTGAGCCTATGTTTCCGCTGTACTTCGGCTCCACCAGAACAACGCAGTACTCCGGCATTATCTGAGACCCAGCTCTTCCTCTTTTTCAATGAGCATTTTTTCATACTTTCTCGGGAGGGTTTTTGCTATCTTCTCCAGTTTGGCTTTGGTTTTTACAAGTTCGGATTTCCTGTCGGTTTTTATTTCTTCGAGCAAGAACTTCTTTTTGCTTATGTAATCGTACGCATACCAGATTCCAGCGAATAGTATCACCACGCCAATAATTATCAGATAATAATTCCAGTTTCCAAAGAACTCGGCGAGTTTGCTGAGCAAACCGAGTTTACTTTCCCTCAGAAATATCCATACCGCGCCCGATATAGTAAAAACAAGACCCAGAACAGCAAGTAACAAACTCACGGGAAATCTTATCTCTCTCCATATCTTCATTCCAAATCACCTCCTCAGTATGTTTTGGCCAATCTGATGAGGGTCTTCGCCTTCCCCCCGCAGGCGGCGCACCTCTTATCAACGACATTCACATGAAGGGGCTCTCCAAGCGTTTTGAGGTCCAGTTCTTCTTCCATCCTCAAAGCACAATCCCTCTCCCCGCACCACGGAAGTTCGAAAATGTAAGCTCTGCTGTTTTTCGCCTCCTCGATGGTATCAACGGTCGCGATGTGGTTTTTCATGAACTCTTCTGCTCTTCGGTACAGATTTTCACTTATCAGGTCAAACAATTTTCTGACCTCGTCCAGGAGATCATCTTCCGAAACTTCCACTCTCTCTCCAGTATCCCTCCTGGCTATCACCGCGGTTTTTTTCTCGAGTTCCTTCGGTCCTATCTCTATTCTGAGTGGAACTCCCTTCAGCTCCCAGTCGTAAAACTTGCTTCCGGGAGTGTCTTCTCTTTCATCGACGTGACTCTCTATACCTGCCTCTTTTAGTCTGTCGTTTATCTCTCTGCATTTCTCCAGAACCTCTTTTTCCTTTCCCTTGAATATGATGGGTATTATTACGACCTTTATTGGGGATATCACCGGTGGAAGTACAATGCCCCTGTTATCGCCGTGTATACCAACAATGGCTCCAAGTATTCTCTCGCTCATTCCATAGGTTGTCTGATGACAGTATTTGTGTTCACCGTTCACATCTTCGTATTTTATGTTGTAAGGTCTGGCAAAATTATCCCTGTACTGATGGATTGAGCCGAGCTGTAAGGTTCTTCCCGATGGCATAAGAGCATCCATGCTTATGGTGTAGTATGCACCAGCAAACTTGTCCCAGTCGGGTCTCCTGTTGAAGATGAAAGGTATGCACAGTTTTCTGAAAAATCTACTTGCAATCTCCTTGTACTCTTCTATCTGTCTCTCTGCATCCTCGAAATCCACGTGCGCCGTGTGCGCCTCGAAGAAGTGAATCTCTCTCACCCTGATGAAGGCTCTCGTCTGCTTTGTCTCATACCTGAAGGTGTTCACTATCTGAAAGATTTTCAGAGGGAGATCAGAATGGGACCTTATCCACAGGGCGAAGATGGGGTACATCGCCGTCTCCGATGTCGGTCTCAACAGCCACCTCTCTTCGAGTTCGTTATCCCCTGCATGGGTTACCCAGAAAACCTCCTGAAAGAAACCCTCTATATGCTCCTCTTCCTTTTTGAAAAGTGACTCGGGTATAAGCAGGGGAAAGTATACCTCCTTGTGATTTGTTGAGAACATCTCCTCTCTGATGAGATTATCGATGTTCTGCATTATTCGCCAGCCATGCGGTTTCCACACGTTCATCCCCTTTATGGGGTATCTCTTATCGCAGAGGTCGGCGAGTTCGACTATCTCGTTGTACCACTCGTGGAAATCTTCCTCCTTCTTGACCTTCGTTTCCGGCATCCAAAAGGAAAAAAGGATTCCGCTATTAAAACTAACGTTATGTTCCCCTGCTCTCCCTTGCCTTCGGTCTCAGGTCCCTTGATCTGCATCTTCTGCATTTATCCGCTCTGATTGGGTTCAGGGCGCCGCATTTCATGCACACCTTCTTCATGAGTAATCTCGATTCCGCTTCAGGAAATCTTGCCATACTTACACCGTAGCCCTTATCCACATGGGGGTTATAAAGTTTGGCGTTGAGGATGCCGCGAAATTTTTGTGAATGAGGGTGGCACAACAAATTTTTATATGACAGATTTTATATCTTCACCTATGATTCGTTTATCTGCAAAGGGTTTGATGATGCTGACGTTTTTCCTCTTACCGATAATAACCCCGATGTCGGCAACGCATGAAAGCGCAGAAGAGTGGTGTTTCGCGATAATAACCGACCTGCACATGGGAAGGGGCTATCCGGACTATGGAGGAGAGGGGATAGAGGATATGGAGAGCGAGGGAGAAGAATATTATCTGACACAACGACTCGAAAGGGTGGTGAGATGGATTAACGAGAATCACGAGAGCATGAACATAAAATTTGTCGCGGTGCTTGGAGATTTGGCGGATAGCGGCGAATACTCCGAAATGAAGAAAGCGAAGGAGATCCTGGACGGTTTGCAAGTGCCGTATCTTCCGGTTATAGGGAATCACGATGTCTGGTCCAAGGTGGAAGGTGCAGAAGAAAAAAGGGTTGGGGAAGGTTTCTTCAAAAGGATTTTCAACGAGAGTTTTATTGAAGATGAGTTAAGAAAACTTCAGGTGGAGTGGGAGGAAGTGGATATAGATGACCTCTACAACTACGCATTCGAGTATCGTAATATCACCTTTCTCGTCCTGGATTTTGTTGATAGAGAAAACCCTCCCGGTCATCACGCCTCTCTTTACAATGAAACGGCCAATTCTCTCCAAAAATGGCTTAACCATTCCCATGAGAGGGGAATCCCCGCCATTATATTCTCTCATCATCCAATGGTTGCACCCAAACTGCGATGCTTCTCCATCCTGAAATACATCGCGGTCAAGGTGGCAACATTTGACAGGAAGGATTTAATGAAAATAGAGGAAATTTTTAGAAGGAGCGGTGCAGAGGTGCTCGCGAACTTTGCGGGTCACGTTCATGGATTTTATGATCCCGAAAAGCCCTTCATACCCATAATAATGAATCCCTTTTTCATTGAAGCCAACACCAACTACAAGACCTTTGGGTACACTCCCTCCCATATCGATGTTGTAACGACGGAAGCGGTAATGGTTGCATCCAACGAGGAAAAATCTAAGGGTATTATAAGGATCGTGAAGATAAAGGACAAATCCATCGATTTCGATACCATATGTGGAAATTTCGCAGCCCTCAATCCATACTTTAAGAAAATCGCCTACTGTGGAGATACCGTAAAAATAGGCGTCTATGCCTTCACAAAGCTAATTGACAAGGAACATCCGGGGTGGTACGGTCTGTATCTGGATGGCGTAAAGGTTGAGGAAAAGATGGTCAACAGATGGTGGATGCCGGTTTCTTTCAAA
>Ga0190304_1001562_pt1 | contig 10156 bp, 9 predicted proteins | sample 48700712_MG_FD_161670 | JGI IMG/M metagenome (GOLD analysis project Ga0190304, IMG submission 161670) | Hydrothermal vent sediment bacterial communities from Southern Trench, Guaymas Basin, Mexico - 4870-07-1--2_MG | ecosystem: Environmental > Aquatic > Marine > Hydrothermal vents > Sediment ... | reverse complement strand
TACTATGGGTTTGATGATGCAATATTTGCATCACTGAAGCTTGTCGAGATATGGTCTAAATCAGGCAAACCGTTCTCCGAACTCGTATCCGAAATACCATATTATTGTTCAACCCCTGAAATAAGGCGTCCATCGACTGACGAACATAAATTCACAATTGTCAACAAGCTACGTGATAGGTTTCGTGAAAAGGGTTATAAGCTACTGGATATAGATGGTGCACGAATATACTTTCCTAATGGATGGGCACTCGTACGTGCATCCAACACACAACCGATACTTGTGTTGAGGTTTGAAGCCAAGGATGAAGCCAACCTCCAGAGGATAAAGCAGATAGTCGAGCAAGAGCTATCCGAAATAGAAGATGAAGTTGGTATTCGAAAAGAGTAAACCTGGCCACAGGAGTTATAGTTTACCGAAGCTCGATGTGGTATCGCAACCTAATCTATTGCCTCAATCCCTATTACGTAAGGGTGAGCTGAAGTTGCCTGAACTTGCGCCAATCGAGGTTGCACGCCACTATAATGAACTTGCCAGCCGTAACCTACACATAGATAGAAATTTCTATCCACTCGGTAGCTGTACCATGAAATATAATCCACCGATTTCTGAACGACTTGTGAGCCACCCCTCATGGCTATCACTGCATCCGCTTGCACCCGTTTCTGCTGTACAGGGTGCATTACGTGTGATGTACGAGTTAGAGCACCTTCTGGCTGAAATTAGCGGTATGGATGCAGTCACTTTACATCCAGCCGCAGGTGCACATGGTGAGCTTGTCGGGTTATTACTTGCACGTGCGTATTTCAAACACAAACACGAAGATCGTTCAATAGTGTTGATACCCGATTCAGCACATGGTACCAACCCCGCGAGTGCAAGGATGGCGGGATTCACCCCCGTGGAGATAAAATCGACCCCATCTGGTATGGTAGATATAAACGAGTTGAAACGTCACGCTACTGATAAGCTGGCTGTCATCATGTTAACAGTACCCAATACCTTAGGTATATTCGAGAAGGACATACTTAAAATAGCACAGATTGTACACGAAGCAGGTGGTATCATGTATCTCGATGGTGCCAACCTCAACTCATATGTTGGGTGGGTCAAACCCGGTGAGATGGGCTTCGATATCGTGCATTTTAACCTACACAAGACGTTTGGTGCACCCCACGGTAGTGGTGGCCCGGGAGGTGGTGCGTTGGGGGTGAAGAAATTCTTAGAGCCCTTCCTTCCAGTACCTCGTGTCAAGAAGCGAGACAATAAATACTACTGGGATTCGGAACATCCACATTCTATTGGCAAGATACATACATTTTACGGTAACTTTCTTGTTAACCTCAAGGGTTTCATATACATAAGGATGATGGGCTCACCTGGGCTCAAAAAGGTAGCCGAACATGCGGTACTGAATGCAAACTATCTTGCAACCCTGATCCGCGAAATACTGCCAATCCCATATCCTGGCCCCTACATGCACGAATTTGTTGCCTCCGGTAAACCGCTACTCCAATACGATGTGAGGACCATTGATTTAGCTAAGCGGTTGCTTGATAAAGGGTTTCACCCACCCACCATATACTTTCCGCTTATAGTTAAGGAAGCACTCATGATAGAGCCAACCGAAACCGAAAGCAAGGCTACACTTGACGCATTTGCCACTGCTATTGGGGAGATTGTAAACGAAGCTCAAACCCACCCCGATATCGTGAAAAATGCACCCCATAGCATGCCGGTTAAGAGGGTCAATGAAGGTAAAGCTTCACGTGACCTAAACGTAAACTATTATGGGTAAGTTTTGGCACGCACTAAGGCATGCATTTGCAGTCGAATCCGAAGAGTATGAGCTTACAGAGGAGGAAAAGAAGGTACTCGAACAGTTTGCTGACGAGATCGTCAAGCGTGGGCTCACCGTACCTACAATACTGTTTGCACAGTCGAGCAAGCCTATGAGTTTCATAGGGTCACAGGTGATGCTAATACTTAGACCCATAATACAGATGATATACCCCACAACCATGGTGTACGATAAGTTACAATCAGCACTCGAAAAACGTAAAGGGTTAGAGTATTTCATAGGGATTTTGGAGGCAAAGGGCACAAAATGATAAAAGCTTATGTGCTCATACGAATAGAGGCAAACAAAGTGGATCGCGTATTAACAGAGTTAACGAAAATAAAGGAGATAAAGACCGCATGTGTGGTGACTGGACCGTTCGATCTCATCGCATTTGTTGAGGTGAAAGATTTTCAAGAGCTTGGTAACTTAATCTCAGGTAAGGTGCACAAACTCGATGGAATACTATCGACCACCACATGTATAGCAATTAAGGGTCGATGTTGATAGCATTATTGCTTATTGTGCGGATTGAGGTGGTCAAAAGTGGTCCCCAGGCGATAGAGTTCATCTATCGACCGGAAATTACAATAGATAACATCGAATGTGCACCCTACTATTATCCCAGCGAGCCAGGCCTACCTATGGTGCCATACGATTATGTGGTGCTTGGTATACCTCCAGGTGCACAAATTGATGTGAAACTATTGGACACAGAAAGCCGACAGTTCAAACACTACATCAAACCCGTACCTCCAATATATGGTGAGCCATATAATACTTTAACATCCAACCAGTACTATCCATCAGAACCTGTTGAGCTCACCAAGCAAGGTATATTTAGGGATCAACATATCGCCTTTATCAAGCTAAACTTCGTACAGTATAATCCTGCAACCCAAACCCTGCGTATACACAGGATGATGAGAGTAAAGGTGACCTTCGTTGGAGGTCAACCAGGTAATTATAAAGTCGATAAAATGGAACCCCTCTATCGTGCGTTGTTGCTCAATTACAAAACAGCACGATCCTGGCGTATAACCCGTAAACGGGTCATACCCGAGAAGACCACAGCTAATTGGTACAAGCTAAGGATATCGCACGAAGGTATATATAGGATCACATATCAGGATCTCATAAATGCAGGTATTGAACCCGATTTTATCGATCCACGTACGATCAAAATATATGCGCCACCAGTTGGGTTGAGGTTATCATTCAGTGACACACTGGTAGAGATACCCATATACGTGAAAAGTGGTATAACGTTTGACGAGACCTCTGAGATCATATTCTATGCAATGGGGCCACATGGATGGGATAAATTTCCCACCACCTATCTTAATCCATACTCTGATTACATAACGTATTGGCTGACCTGGGGTGGTGCCGACGGTAGAAGAGACAGCATGGTGGCACCCCCCACAGGTGAAACACCACCGGACAGATTCACCTATACGTTTCACTGGGAAGAGGATCACCTCTGTCCCGCACGTGGTGGGTTACGTTGGATATGGGTAGAACTTGTTCGCTCCCCTATAGAGGTTGAAAACCGCTGGTCCTATACATTTAATTTGCCAGAATTGGCAGACTCATGTGGCTACCTCAAGGTAGTATTCTATCGATATTGGACCGACCTCACCGGTGAGAATCCAAGCGCTCAGATACATAGGGTAAAGCTACTACTAAACGACCACGTGGTTAGCGTTGATACAATAAAAGGTGGTAGCACCTCCACACCATGGGTGTTGGAAGTACCGGTGACCAATCTAAAAACCGGTGAGAACAAATTCACTATCCTACAGTGGAAGACACCCAAAGATACGCTCGAAGATAGGTTATATTTCGATTACTTCGAAGTGACTGCAGACTGTAAGTTTGAATCCCATAACCATGGGATAAAATTCGAAACAAACGAGACCACTGATATCCACATCAGTGGACTTGATACATACCCTTATGTTTTCAACGTCACCGATAGCTATACACCTGTACGAGTGGTAGGTGGTACGTTTGAAGGTAGTATTTACAAATTTCATGCCTCACCTGGCGTCTACATGGTGACAGCCAACCCTTACTCCGTGGAAGCGATCGAACGCTCCAACCCATATTCACTCTATATGGACGAAGATGTAGATTACGCGATCATCACCGTACGTGAGTTCATACCCTACGCGAATCGAATAGCTGAATGGCGTACATCACACGGTATAAAAACGAAAGTGGTACCAATCGACGAAATCTACGACAATTTCTCGTTCGGCTACCCGCACCCAGATGCAATAAGGAGGTTCATCCGTTACGCATACAATAACTGGGGATTATGTTACGTGTATCTGTTTGGTGCAGGTACATACGGATATAAAGAGGAAGTGGATCGCAACCGTATCCCTCCATATGAGACTGGTTATCTCATCGGGATATTCGGGTACCCACCTCAAGGCAACAAATGCTATGACGATTATTTTGCGTGCATTAACTACGATGAGGACGATATCCCAGATGTTGTCATAACGCGGTCAACCGTAAAAAACGAAGAAGAAGCTCACTGGCTAACAGAAAAGGTTATCAACTACGAACAATCCCATGGTGGGTGGCGTCATCGTGTACTACTTATAGCAGATGACGAGTATGGACAATCCATCTGTGAACCACAACATACAAGTCAGGTTGAAAATTCATTCACACCATTGATACCCACAGGTTACGACATATACAAAGTATACTTGATGAATTACCAAGGTGTAACACAAGCTACGGATCCAAACTGGACACCCGCCAACCGACCTGGTAATAAACCCGGTGCCACAGAAGATATACTACGTTATCTACACAAGGGTATGTTTCTGGCCATGTGGATGGGCCATGGCAGCATAGAGACCATAGCGCATGAACGCGTATTTGTTAACCCTGACGATATCTATAGGCTTGAAAATAACTACAGGTTACCAATATTTTACTTCGGTGCATGTGGGGTAGGGTGTTTCGACCGTTTAGCCAAGGATGGGCTTGGTGATTACCTCGAGAAGTGGCCCCATGGTGGTGCCATAGGGGTGTTGGCATCAACTCGTGCCGCATCATCGACTTACAACCAAAACGTGGGGGTGAGGTTGCTCAGATCGATATTTTCCGATAGTGTAAATCGATTAGGTGATGCATTCCTTATGGCTAAATTATGTCCAGGTGGTAGCTACGAGAACTATCAGGGGTTTGGTGAACCCTTGATAAGAATAAGATTGAACAATGTCAATATAAGTACATGGTGTCTACACGTACCTGATACGTTGTATGGTGGAGCTGAAGCGCTGATCGAAGGTGATGGCTTACCCAATGGTATGGTCTATATCACTGTGCTATCATCTACATACATGCATACACATAAGTTGCCGGATGGTGGCATAATCACCTATACGATGAGAGGGGCTCCACCATTTACTGGATATGACAACCAATATTTCCCGTACCCTGGCAGGGTGGATAAAGAGATTATCTTCGAAGGCATTGCACCAGTGGTAGGTGGTAAGTTCAGCGTACGGTTTGTCACACCCGCATGGCCACTATTACAACCACCCATGGCGGGCGATAATGGTAAGATAAGCCTTATATGGTGGGACGGTACCGACAGTGAGGCAACCATAGGTATAACAGGTATAGTGATACAAGATACGCATGTGATCAACGATACCGTGCCACCAACCATCAAACTCTATGTTAATGGCAAACAACTAAGGTCTGGTATGGAGATACCGCCATCTTTTACACTCTATGGTGTGATAGAGGATTCAAGTGGTATCAATATATTCGATAGGACGGGCCCCTATGCGATACGTATGAGTTACGATGATCCACGATTTTCCGACCCTATATATCTAAGTGATTACTTCACATATGACTTAGGTAGCCAGACACGTGGTAGGTTTAGGTACAAGGTGGATGTACCAGCTGCACTATCAGACTTTACCTTATACTTCTCAGCTGCCGATAACATATGTAATGTGCGGGTAGATTCCTTTCACGTAACTGTAATGTGGGAACAACCGCTTGATATTACACAATTGCGGGTTTACCCCAACCCTGTACGTGGTGATAAAGTTACATTCTATTTCTATCTGACCAAAGAAAGCACGGTATGGATACGTATCTATACCATCACGGGTAGGGTGATACAGGTGTTGGGTCCGTTCGACCTATCCGCCGGCTACAATGAGATTGAATGGGATACATGTGACTTTATTGGCGACAAAATCGGTAGCGGTATCTACTTCTACAAAGTTGTTGCAATAAGGGAAGAGCCTGGTCAACGTCTAACCACCAGTAAGCTCGATAAATTTCTCGTCATCCGCTAATGCTCAAAGCAGAAAATATCTGGAAGAGCTACCCAGAAGATAAGAGACGGTTAACTGTACTTAGGGGTGTCAACTTAGAGGTACATGCAAACGAAATCGTGGTCGTGTTAGGGCCATCAGGTTCGGGTAAGACCACATTGCTCAACATACTGGGGACACTCGACAAACCTGATACTGGCAAAGTATGGATCGATGGCCATGATACATCCACGTTGGACGATAGTGAGCTTGCCCGCTTACGTAACGAAAAGATAGGGTTTGTGTTTCAGTTCCATCAATTGATACCCGAGTTAACCGTAGTCGAGAACGTGCTACTACCTTCCATAATTAGGGGTAGGAAGCCCGACGTCGACTTCGGGATGGAGCTACTGGAGCTTGTGGGATTACAGGGTAAGGCGTCCCATTATCCAGCAGAATTATCGGGTGGCGAACGTCAACGGGTTGCAGTTGCACGTGCACTGATAAACCTACCATCAATACTATTAGCGGATGAACCATCAGGTAACCTTGACGAGAAGTCGAGTGACCTATTGCATAATTTGATCTATCGAGTAATTAAAGATAGAAAGATGGCTGCGGTGATAGTTACACACAAAAATAGGATGATGAAAATAGCAGATCGCTGCTATCAATTAAGTAAGGGGGTATTAAATGAAGTGCGCTGTTTGCGGTAAACGTGAGGCCCAATTCAAATATGTAATAGTGGTCTTCCGAGAAAATAAGGAGATCATCCCTATATGTAGTACATGTCTGCGTGATAAGCTGGAGATATCGGAGGAACCCTATGTCCCCAAACATGATATACAGCAGGGGCAACGCGTATGTCCACGTTGTGGGCTCACATACGAGGAGTTTCTACAGAATATGGAGCTTGGGTGTAGCACCTGCTATGAGACGTTTGGCCAATTCATTAAGAACTTATTAGTACGTACACCATGGCAGAAGGAGGTACCCCCCAAAGGTGCAGAGATAAGGGATGAAGAACCTGACAAACATCTCCAACTATACAGGTTAAAGAGGAAATTGCAGGAGCTGCTCGACAAGGAGGCATACGAGGAAGCTGCCAAGATACGTGATAAGATAAAAGAAATCGAAAATGAACTTAGAGCAAAGGGCCAAAAGGGCACCTGAGTGGTGGGGTGATACCTCCTCTGATATACCACTTTTTACGAGGGCTAAACTTGTACGTAACCTTAAAGGATACAATTTCCCATTGAAGGCGAGCGATGACGAACTTGAAGAGGTACGTGAGATCATAGCCTATGCGATTGAACGTAATGAAAAGTTGCAGGGGTTCACAATCTTCAAAGGCGAGGAGCTAACCCCAGAGGATCGCAAATTCTTATGGGAGAGGTTTCTCATCAGCAAGACATTTATTGATTCACCCAAAGGTAAACTCGTAGCTATAAGTCCTGACGAAGACATAAGCATAGTGGTGAACGATCGTGATCACCTTGTGATACAGAGTTTTGCGAATGGGCTCAACATCAGGGAAGCATATAATAAAGCGAACGAAATCGCGAAAATATTGGGCCTCGAATATACGTATTCAGAAGAATGGGGGCACCTCACCTCGTCACCACTTGAGGTAGGTACGGGGTTGAGGGTTGCGATCACTTTGCATCTCCCGGCACTGGTATTGTTGAGACAGTACAACTTTACTGTTGAGACACTTACTCCACAGGGGTTCATATTCCATAACCTATGGGGTACAGGTACCACTGGTTACATATTCGTGGTGACTAATGCACTTACTTGGGCATTCCGTGAGGAGATAATCACACCATTTGAGTATCTTGCCAATGCGCTTATCAAGCAAGAGAACAAGGCACGTGAGGTCATGAACACACATCTGGCCGATATTTTAGAAGATAAAGTCACCCGATCGTGGGGGTTGTTGAAATACGCACGACTGTTATCAGAAGAGGAGACCTGGACCTACATCTCAGGTATCCGGATGGGTATCTCGATGGGGCTCATATTTTCAGCAAAAGAGTTGCCAAGATTTACCAATCTGCTGCTGATTACAAGGCATTCACATCTTGAAAAACGTACAGGTAGAAAATTGCAACAACATATCGCTGAGAAAGAGCGTGCCGCGTTAGTAAGGTCGTTCATTAATGGCATGGAAGCTAGCAGTTGACATAGGTACTACCAAGATCAAGGTGGGCTTAGGTACTACAGATATACAGAAGGCATGGTGTAAAGATACATGGGACGAAGCGTTATCGATAATTGAGCAATATCTGGATAAGGTAGCGAAAGTGTTCATCATATCCGTACGTGATACCAAGCTAAATATAACAACCCATAGGGATAAATTCGTATGGTTAACCCAAAAGACACCCACCCCCATACAATGGGCTTATGATGGGTTGGGAGTCGATCGGCGTGCAAATATGATAGCGGGATACAAAATGCTGGGTTCACCTTTACTTGTAATAGATATGGGGACAGCCACCACAGTGGACTTGCTGGTCGATCGCAAACATCAAGGTGGGTTGATACTACCAGGTGTATCTTATTCGTGTGAGTTTTATCGTAAAAAATTGTCACATCTAAACATAAAACCTGATTTCATGATCACTGAACAGGTGCCACTTATTGGCCGTAGTACGAACGAGTGTGCAGCAGCCGGCATCGTATGGGGTGAGGTTACCCGTATCGAAGGCATTATTCAGCGGTTCAAGCAACAAACAGAAGGTGTAAAGATTATATTCACAGGAGGGTGGGGTTGGTTAGGTGCTAAATTTATGGGTTATCGTTACGATGTTCATCTAACACTACGTGGTATCCTCTGGTGGGGCGAATGGCTATCATCCTGACAGGTATACTTTTGATGGCACCACCTGATAGTACACATAAGGTTGAAGATAAGTGGTTCAGTGTGGATAAGTTACATCATTTTAGTTATTCCCTAAGCATATCCACGATACTATTCCATGTAACATATTGTCAAAATGGTTGGAGTTATGAACCTGCACGTAACTTAGCGATAGGCGTTACGATATCGTTGGGTGTGCTGAAAGAGCTGTATGATTGGAAAGTACGTCACACCTATATGAGTTACAAGGATATCGTAGCTGATATATTGGGTGTAACAGTCGCATATGTGTTGCTACTTACACGTTAACATCAGATGTGGCACGAGATCCACCCCTCCATAGGTTGTAATTTTGCAGCCCCAAATATTTTTAATAGATGTTGATATTAATAGCCTTCATTCTTTATCCTTATCACTCGATTAGCGAGCTACAGGGTGCGGGTGATACTTCCCCCTACGTAGGTGATACAGTTACAACCTCAGGCATAGTGACAGGCCTTACAGGTAACAATTTCTACTTACAAGATATGTCAGGTGAATTACGTTCCGGTATATACGTCTACAGGGGTGGTAGAAATACACCCGACATACATGTAGGTGATAGCATTGTAATCACGGGGTTGGTAAAGGAGTTCGCCAATCTCACCGAACTATGGGCAAGCAACGAACTATTTACGATAAACATAATAGCACGTAATCATAGCTTGCCATCACCTCACAAACTCACCATACCTGCGATACACAGTAATGGTGAAGACTATGAAGGTATGCTCGTACGTATTGATAGCGTGAGATTCATAGAATCCGGTACGTTTCAGGGTAACACCACATACCATGTTGAAGATAACGAAGGTAACCAGTTACCGGTATGGATAAGCAGGTACAACGATTCGATGGTAGGTGCTACGATCCCTGACGGCTATATAAACATTGTTTCACCACTTACACAGTACTATGAGAGTTATCAGATTGAACCCAGATCGCTTGCTGATTTCACCCCTGCCGTGGTGGGCCCCGGTATGGTGAGACTCAACCCACACGTGGTGTTCAAAAACGAGCGGTTAACGTTAAGGTTTGACATCGTAACCTCTGACACTATTGAGAAGCTCGAAATAACAATACCTGAAGGTTGGACATGGCATTCTT
>Ga0190304_1001561_pt1 | contig 10161 bp, 9 predicted proteins | sample 48700712_MG_FD_161670 | JGI IMG/M metagenome (GOLD analysis project Ga0190304, IMG submission 161670) | Hydrothermal vent sediment bacterial communities from Southern Trench, Guaymas Basin, Mexico - 4870-07-1--2_MG | ecosystem: Environmental > Aquatic > Marine > Hydrothermal vents > Sediment ... | reverse complement strand
GCCAAGTGATAGTCTGGCTGTCCTTGCGGCCAATGCCGATCTCGTCCCGGGTTATTCAGAAAGACTGACAGGTATTGCGAGATCCATGCCTACAAGTATGGCAGCGGACAGGGTGGCTGAAGCCCTGGGAATCCGATGCTATGAAACACCTACAGGATGGAAGTTCTTTGGCAATTTACTCGATGCCGGCAAGGTAACGCTTTGCGGTGAAGAGAGTTTTGGGACAGGCTCGGACCACATGAGGGAAAAAGATGGGCTTTGGGCAGTGCTTTTCTGGCTTAATCTCCTGGCTGTCAGAAAGGAGCCGGTTGAAAGGATTGTGCAGGAACACTGGAGGAGGTTCGGCAGAAACTTCTACTCCCGTCACGATTATGAAGGTCTTGACACCGGTTCCGCAGATGGCCTTATGGATCATTTGAGGGACAGTCTTCCCGGTCTTACGGGAAAACGTTTTGGAAGCCATGAAGTTGAGACCGCCGATGACTTCAGCTATGTGGACCCCATAGATGGAAGCTTGAGTACCGGCCAGGGGATAAGGATCATCTTCAGGGGAGGTTCACGTATAGTGTTTCGTCTGTCCGGCACCGGGACAGAAGGTGCTACACTCAGGGTATATCTGGAAAGATACGAAATGGATCCTGAAAGACAAGGCCGGGATACACAGGAAGCCCTTTCAGAGCTCATTTCTATTGCGGATAGTATTGCACAGATCAGGGACCGCACCGGCAGAGAGATACCGTCGGTCATAACGTGACGAATTTGAATTCCAAATCAAGGAAAAGGAATCAGGGAAAGAATCGGGAGACATCGGCGAAATCGCCCTTATGAAACGATCCAGAGCGCTCCCTTTGTATGAGTGTGTAACAGCCCGTTGGATACGCTGCCCGGGAAAATCGCCTCCCATCCCCCGATTCCCCTGCGGCCGGCGACCAGTGTTCCATATCCTCCTCTTTCGTATTCTGTAAATATGTCTCGTGCTACTCCCGTGCTTCCCTTTTTGATCTTTATCTCCACGGATTTCGGACTGAAGCCGGCATCTCTGAATATATTATGTACCTCGGAAAGCAGATCTTTTATATGTTTTTCAGAGTAAGAGGCTATCATTGTTTCAATGTCTTCAAAGGTGGCGGAGATCTCTCTGGACATAAAAGGCCGGAATTTTGGAATAACGTTAAATAAAGTCACCTTTATATCTTTTATTCCGGCTAATGCAAAGCTTGCGTGGTCAACTACCCGCAGGCAGGATTCGCAGGCATCGACCGCAATCAACACGTGCCTTGATGGAAGAGGGTCATCGATTATCCAGATGGCAATATCCTTGAGATGCTGAACCAGCCCATAGGAGACACTGCCTATAAAATATGAAACAAGACGTCCAAACCCGCGCCGGCCAACAACCAGTGCGTCATATTTACCGCGTTTGGCTTCGCTGAGTATGTCATGCACAGCGCCTCTGCTTTGTACGACCGGTTTTGTGTGAATGTGATCAGCCGGAAATTGGTTGCGCTCCAGCAAGGCCCTGCCCCTTTCCAGTATGTCAATACACTCCTGCTGCCTCTGCTTGTTCATATCATCCAGACGCTTGAGACGGCTCTTCTCGACCTGGAAACTCCTGCTTCCGGTAGTCAGGAAAGACGGCAGAGGTTCTGCCACACTTATGAGTGTAACATCAACATCCGGGACATCTTGATATATCCCGGCTATGTATTTCAGTGATTTGTGGGCGGTTGGCGAGCCGTCCGTAGCTGCAAGCAGATGTCTGTTCATGATATTCCTCAATCAAGGCCTCCAAATTTTGGGAGACAATTTTAAAGTGTTGAATGTTTGAATTAATGGTACAAATCTTTTTTATTTTCTACCACAATTTAATTCTGATAGGATGATCTCATTTTTATGAACTCATATTTTAACCGCAGGCAGCCCAAGAGCACTTTTTCCAAGGTTTATCTGGTTTCTGCATTCATAATATTGCTGCTCTTTTCCGTAGTTGCCTTAATCAGCGCTGTGGGTACTTACCGGATATCCATAGAGGGATCGGAGAATCTGCTTGAGAACCGGGCATTGGACATAGCTGTGAGTCTGGGCTTTACCTTGGAAAGGATAGGTCTCAGGAACGAGCTTTTCCCCGAACTTGTGACTACTGACAGATGGGATGACCTTGCCTTTCTGGCCCTTTATGATCGGGACGGTACTGTATTGCTCCATTCCAATCCTCTATTGGTGGGAAGAAGCCGGATGGATCCTGATGTAGAAAGAGTGATCTCGCAGAAACAGCCGGAGACCCGATTTTCTGTCCTTGCAACCGGAGAAGAGGTATTTGTCCTGGACTTTCCCCTGCACCTTCACCTCGAACAGGCCGGTAATGGCAACGAGAATAATATTGATCATGAACAGTCCCGCGCGCCGGAAGAAATTGAGCCTGTTGACAGCACCGGGACCTATTGCCTGAGAGTTTCTCTCCATCCATATCCGGCACGCAGGATTCTCAGAAGGGCCAATTTTCAGCTCGCTTTAATTGGATTTTCCCTTATCACCTTGTGGATCCTGACGTCCTTTTTTTTATGGGCATGGCGCAGAAACTATCGTCTGGAGGCCAGACTGCGTAAACAGGAACGAATGGCCGCCCTGGGTGAGATGGCTGCGGTCCTGGCCCACGAGATACGAAATCCATTGAGCAGTATAAAGGGCTTTGCCCAGTTTTACCTGGAGGGTGCAACAGATCCTGATGTAAAGGCGGATTTTTCCGTCATTGTGGAAGAGTCCAGGAGGCTTGAGAGTTTGACTGCTGACCTCCTTGCTTATGCAAGGCCCATTAAGCTCAATATGAAAGAGCTTGATACGGAGAGGTTCTGCCAGGATATTAAAAGGAGTATCGGTCCCTTAAAAGGTAAGGTGAAGTTTCACATGTCATGTGAAAGACTGGAGGTGCGACTTGACAGGGAAAAATTGATGCAGGTAGTTCTTAATCTGGTACAAAATGCCATTGATGCAGCGAGTGAAATCAAGGAAGGCGAGGTCTGGTTCAGTGTGAAGTGCAGCGGTGAGTTTCTTATGCTTACGGTAGAGGACAACGGCCCCGGATTGCCTTTAGACATGAGAAATCGTATCTTTGAGCCTTTTGTCACTACCAAGACAAAGGGTACCGGGCTGGGGCTTGCCATAGTATACCGCTTGTTACAGGCTATGGGTGGTGAGATAAGTTTCAGGGACCGGGAAGGCGGTGGCATTATTGTCAGGATTAAATTACCATTAACTCCCCCCAAGGGGGCCATGGATCAAGAGGTATATGGGCCTTGAGCAGAGATAAGGACGGCAAAACAGTCTACGTGTGCCAGTCATGCGGCCAGACCTCGGCCAAGTGGCTCGGCCGTTGTCCCGGGTGCGGAGAATGGCATACACTGGTGGAAGAAACCGCGGACAGCCTTGTTAGAAAAGGCCGATGCATTTATTCCGTGAGTCAATCTGCTCCTATACCCTTGCTGGAAGTGTCTGCAGATGTTGATGAGACCAGAATCTTTATAGGAATGAAAGAAACGGACAGGGTGCTCGGCGGAGGGCTGGTACCCGGCAGTCTGGTGCTGTTGGCCGGAGAGCCGGGTATAGGTAAATCTACATTGCTCCTGCAGATACTCTGCCGCCTGGCCTTTGATCAAAAAAAGGTCTTATATGTCAGTGGGGAGGAATCCCTGTCTCAGATCAGAATGAGGTCTGAGCGGTTGCAAAAGATCCCGGAAGGCCTATGGGTTGCGTGCGAGTCGGAACTCGATCGGATTATTGACATTGTGGAGGAACAGGATCCTTCCGTCCTGGCCGTGGATTCCATACAGACCCTGTTCTGCAGCGGGATATCTTCGGCTCCCGGGAGCGTAGCCCAGGTCCGGGAGGCTGCCGCACGGCTCATGCAGCTTGCCAGGCTCAAGGGCGTCCCAACAATACTTGTGGGCCACGTAACAAAGGAAGGGGCCATAGCCGGTCCGCGGGTACTTGAACATCTGGTGGACACTGTATTGTATTTTGAAGGTGATCGCAGCCACACCTTCCGGCTTTTGAGGACTGTAAAAAACCGTTACGGTCCGACTCATGAAATAGGTGTCTTTGAGATGACTGAGGCCGGTCTGAGGCAAGTCCCCAATCCCTCTGAGATCTTCCTCGGCCAAAGGCCGAAAGCGGTCCCCGGATCCATAGTCGTTCCCTGCATGGAGGGTACCCGCCCAATCCTGGTGGAGATCCAGGCCCTTGTGAGCCCTTCACACCTGGCGATGCCGAGGCGGACATCAACCGGTATTGACAGTAATCGTCTGGCCTTGCTCATTGCGGTTGCGGAAAGGCATCTGGGCGTGGCCCTTTATGACCGGGACATATTCATAAATGTGGCGGGCGGGCTCAAGGTATCAGAGCCTGCAAGCGAACTCGCAGTAATAACGGCCATGGTCTCAAGCCTGAAGGAGGTCCCTCTGGATCTGGACACCGCCGTATTTGGAGAAGTCGGCCTCACCGGAGAGGTGAGGGCAGTTGGCAGGGCGGAACTGAGACTCAACGAGGCTGCACGCCTGGGGCTGAAGAGGTGCATTATTCCCTGGGCCGGATCTGACCGTCTCACGCTCTCGGGTGGCCTGGATATCATTCCGGTAAAAAGAATAGATGAGGCAGTAGCGGCAATATCTGAAGTCCCTTGACAGTCAGTCAGCCCTGGCCTACATTCACGCGTATTATCCCATATTTTTATATCGGTTATGGAACGGGTTTTCTGGCAGAGAAATGCCGAAGTCCGGTCTTTTTTATTTTAATTGATAACAGGAGATGAACAGATTATGTCCGAAGACAAATTGATACATGTGACAGACGCAGAGTTCGAATCCCAGGTCCTGAAAGCTGATATGCCTGTGCTGGTTGATTTCTGGGCGGGCTGGTGCGGACCGTGCCTGGCCATTGCACCTGTCATTCAGGAACTGGCCGGCGAATACGACGGAAAATTAATTGTAGCCAAGATGGACGTGGACAAGAGTCCGGTTACTCCAGGCAGGTATGGCATCAGGGCTATTCCCACCTTAATCATTTTCAAGGAGGGGCAGGTTGTAGAGCAGATTACCGGTGCAGTAGGGAAGGCTGTTATAGAATCCGCTATTAGTAAGGCATTGTCCTGATCCGGATGAACAAACTGCGTCATCAGACGGTATGCAGCAAGGGATTATCGGCAAGATATCTTTTGTTCTCAGGTATTTTAATTATCGGCATTTTTGCCGGATGTGCCGGCAAGGGCGGCGATATCGATGCCGGCAAAGATAAGGGCCTGTCCTCATGGTTTCATTCCGCAGTCGGTCCCTCGGAACCGGAGAGCGAGGTTAACCTGTCCGAGAAGGCCATGGACTATTTTGTCAGTGGTCGCTATATCCTGGCAGAGGAAATATTTAAAAAAGTCAGGGACCGCTATCCCTTCAGCCCGTACGCCGTGCTTGCGGAACTGCGTCTTGCAGACTGCAAATTTTATATGGGCGATTATGAAGAAGCCATCTCCCTTTACGAAGAATTTGAAAAGCTTCACCCTGTCAACGAGGCGGTGCCATATGTGATTTTTCAGGAGGGTTCCTGCTATTATAATTTAATGAAAGCCCCTGATCGTGACCAGACCTTCACCCACAAGCTCGTTGAGACCTATGGACGGCTCCTTAACAGATATCCGGAAAGTCCTTACAGTTATGAGGCCCGTAAGCGAATAGCAGAGGCAAAGAACCGCCTGGCGCGGCATGAGGTATTGGTGGCCAGATGGTATATGCGTACCGGCCAGGTGCTACAGGCCAAAAACCGTCTGGAGACCGCCATAGACCTTTATCCGGACACTCCGGCAGGAATGAAGGCCGCTCGTATCCTGAAAAAGGAAAAGATATTCCAGGATATCTCCGCTGCCGGGGCAGACAGAGAAAAAGAACCAGGGGTATCCTGGTGGAGGCGACTGATACCATTTATTTGAATAAGTGGCAGGAAACGCGCCTGCCGTTTTCCAGACGGAAATTTTCAGGCTCAATCTTTTTACAGATATCCATGGCCTTGGGACAACGGTCCTGAAAGGCACACCCTGAAGGAATGGAATCCAAGGCAGGGACAATCCCCGGAATGGAAGCGAGACGCCTGACGTCTGCAGGAATGCTATAAGGTAATGAATCAAGAAGACCCTGTGTGTATGGATGGAGGGGATTATCAAAAAGATCACTCACCAGGGCCTCTTCAATTATTTTCCCGGCATACATTATGATTACCCTGTGGGCTATCTGGGCCACTACTCCAAGGTTATGGGTTATTAGAAGAAGGCTGAGATTATACTGTTCACGGAGACTGTTCAGGAGTTCAAGAATTTGGGCCTGTATGGTAACATCCAGGGCAGTAGTGGGCTCATCCGCTATCAAAAGCTTCGGTTGGCACGCAAGGGACATGGCTATCATAGCCCTTTGACGCAGTCCACCCGAGAGCTGATGAGGGTAAGTTGCTATTCTTTCTTCCGGTGCCGGCATTCCCACCTGGGCTAAAAGCTCAATAACCCGCTTCCGAACCCGCTTTTTTGTGACCTTGAGATGGGTTGTTATGGCCTCTGCAATCTGGTCTCCAATAGTGAAGACCGGGTTTAGGGCAGTCATAGGCTCTTGAAAAATCATGGCTATTTCATTTCCCCTGATACTGCACAATTGACCAGGGGTAAGGCCAATGAGGTCTGTGTGCTCAAACTTTATTTCCCCTTTTCTGATCTTGAATGGAGGGCTGGGAAGGAGGCCCAGAAGGGAAAGGGCCGTAACGCTTTTTCCGCAACCGGATTCGCCGACAAGACAGACGCTCTCACCTTTTCCTACAGAAAAAGAGATGTCCCTTACAGGGAACACAGGCCCCTTATTGGTCCGGATTTCAATTTCAAGCCCTTTTACAGAAAGGAGGATATCATTGCTCACGATTTTTGATAAGCTGTGTGGCTGGATCAAGTATTAGAGGCGGGACTTTGTCCGCTTTTTGCCCCTTAATCAGTTGAACACTGATCTCACGTCCCACAGGTTTGAGTTGTACTATAACATCAAAAAGGTCTGACATATAACTGATGGGGGACGGGATGTCGTCAGGCTGTTCGACCTTGTCTTCTCTGTGAGTCGTTACGGTAAACCATACCCGGAAACCGTGTTTCCCGGACATTTCTTTTAGTTCGCTCAATGATTCCCGCACAGTCTCATTGAATGGCAATCCGTCTAACAAGACTATTTGTGGAAAGAATACGCCCTGCTCAGTGAGGTCGTTCAGACGTTCTTCAAGCCGCTTTACGCTGAAGTCCTCAACATTAAAGGTCATAATAAAACGGTGGGGAAGGATCATCTCCCACATCACATTGGTATTATTTAACTCATATTGATCTGATATGCGGTGAAGGACTTCTTCATACCAAAGACATACCTTTTTTACCGGTTGTCCAAGACATATGTGAAGTACGTTTTTCCCGCTGAGCAAGTTGTCCAGGGCCAGATGCATCAGGAAAGAAGTCTTACCCTCTCCGGCCCCGGCAAGTATTGCGCCGAATTGTCCTTCCCTGAGGAGGTGGCCGGCATCTTCCTTGATAAAACTAAGCGGATTTCCAGTATTTTGATTGTTTTTTGACATATTAAGGACCTTTATACTTTCTCTTTAAAACAGCGTACAAATATGGCTTAAGCGGCCTTTTTCTTTCCTTCCGCAGCCCTTTTTATCAATTCATCCGTTACGCTTTTGGGTGCCTGACGATAGGTGCAAAATTCCATGGTGAACTGGGCCTTGCCCTGGGTACCTGAGCGCAGGATTGTGGAGTAGCCGAACATCTCGGCGAGCGGGACCTCTGCCTCTATTACGCTTATGTTTCCTTCATCCTGTGTACCCAGGATCATCCCTCTTCGCTGGTTGAGTGATCCCATTACAAATCCCTGAAATTCGGTCGGGGTCTCTACCGCCACTTTCATTACAGGTTCCAGTATGACAGGTTTGGCTTTCCTGTATCCCTCCAGAAAGGCCTTGCGGGATGCTGTCTGAAAAGCCATGTCAGATGAGTCCACAGGGTGGGATTGACCGTCGTTAATGACGATCTTGACTCCTGTAACAGGAAAGCCCAGCAATGCCCCTTTCTCCATGGCTTTTCTGAAACCTTTTTCACATGAAGAGATAAACTCTGTGGGTATGGCACCTCCGACTATCCTGTTTTCAAAGACGAATTCGTCGTCAACAGGCTCCATGTAGCCGGCTACCCGTCCATACTGGCCTGCACCACCCGTCTGTTTTTTATGGGTATAGTTGAACTCGGCCCGTCGTGTAATAGTCTCCCTGTATGCTACCTGGGGCATACCCGTGGTAACATCCGCGCCGTACTCCCTGCGCATTCGCTCAACATATACCTCCAGGTGAAGCTCCCCCATGCCGGAGATGATGGTATCTCCGGTCTCATGGTTAACATATGCCCTGAATGTCGGGTCTTCCTTGGTGAACCTGGAAAGGGCCTTGGACATATTGATCTGAGCCTTGTTGTCCGTGGGGACGATTGCCAGCGAGATAACAGGTTCGGGTATGTGCATGGAGGTCATGCTATATCTGATTTCAGGAGAGGTGAAGGTATCACCGGATGCACAGTCAATGCCGAAGAGTGCCCCGATATAGCCGGCGGGAATAGACTCTATATCTTCCATCTGGTCTGCATGTATACGCACAACCCTGCCAACCCGGACCTTTTGACCGGTCCTGGAGTTAACTATGGTATCACCCTTGGAGAGGGTTCCCTGATACACCCTGATGTAAGTGAGCTGCCCGTAACGCCCCTCTTCCAGCTTAAATGCAAGGGCTACGAGAGGTAATGAAGGATCCGGCTCAAGTCTTACTTCGGCCTCCTCATTTTCCATATCCAGGGCAAAGTTCTCAATATCCATCGGTTGCGGGAGATAGTGAGTCACTGCATCAAGTAGAGGCTGGACCCCTTTATTCTTATAGGCTGATCCAATGAAGACAGGGGTAAGCCCGCGAACAAGAGTCCCTTTTCTTACCGCATCATTTAGAAGATCTGCCGTGACTTCACCTTCAAGGGCGGCCTCCATAAGTTCATCGGAGAACATTGAAGCAGCGTCAATAAGGCTCTCCCTGTAGGCCTCTGCCTCTGCACGGAGCCCTTGGGGTATCTCTTCCAAACGTATTCGCTCGCCGCTTGTACCATCAAAGTACAGGGCCTTCATGGATATGAGATCCACAACTCCCTGAAACTCCGATTCAAGGCCTATGGGTATCTGCATTGCAACTGCATTGTGGCCCAGCTTTTCCCGGAGTTGATCTATAACGCGGAACGGGTTGGCACCGCTGCGGTCACACTTGTTTATAAAGGCAATGCATGGGATTTTGTACCTGGACATCTGCCGGTCAACTGTAATGGACTGAGACTGTACACCTCCAACAGAGCAAAGGACCAGTATCCCGCCGTCCAGGACCCTGAGGGCCCTTTCCACTTCGATAGTGAAGTCTACATGCCCTGGGGTATCAACAATGTTTATCTCATAGCCCTTCCACTCGCAGTAAGTGGCGGCAGAGGTGATGGTTATCCCCCGTTCTTTTTCAAGCTCCATGAAATCCATGGTAGCTCCCACACCATCCTTGCCTTTTACGTCGTGGATGGCATGAATCCGCTGGGTATAAAAAAGAATTCTTTCAGTAAGAGTGGTCTTGCCGGCATCAATGTGGGCACTAATGCCAATATTTCTTACTTTTGCCGGATCTCTATTCATTGCCTGTATTGCCTCGAAAAATAAAATTTAATACTTGATAATTAAAGGACTTTTAATGTAAATACTCAGTGAACCCGTCCGTGGTCCACTGGCAACCGGTCACAGGGGAGCTTCTTCTTCCAAATGCTCCCGCCCTTGTTTTCTTAAGGCCTTTGCAGCACGGAACCCTCCCCGTTCTCCTTTGCTGCGCTCCGGAGCCGGGGTTTCCCCATTGCTGCAAAGGCCAGGAAAACTTGTGGGGCTGACGCAAATCGTTTCCATAAAGAAGCTCCCCTGTGACCGGTTTCAAGTCCACTGTGCAGACCGTTCACGGGCAGGGGATATTTCTTTTCACTTAACACTTCAGCCCCTTGTTTTCTTAAGGCTTTTGACATGGGGGAGTCTTGCCCCCTCCCTGTTCTCC
>Ga0190304_1001559_pt1 | contig 10165 bp, 13 predicted proteins | sample 48700712_MG_FD_161670 | JGI IMG/M metagenome (GOLD analysis project Ga0190304, IMG submission 161670) | Hydrothermal vent sediment bacterial communities from Southern Trench, Guaymas Basin, Mexico - 4870-07-1--2_MG | ecosystem: Environmental > Aquatic > Marine > Hydrothermal vents > Sediment ... | reverse complement strand
GAGAACTTCCGCGTATACAGTCTCCGTTTCGCTAATCGAGATGGGTGAGCCATACCGAGAGACAACCTCTGTGCCCGTTACGTCCTCGATTTCAGCGACTTTTTGAGCTGTGGAAAGGATGAGGCTAGAAGAGGCTGCTTTATAACCTGTGAACTGTATCGTCATGTCTACGTAGACGTCTTTTAGGGCTTCTTCTAGAGCCTTTTTCGCCGTGGTGTCTGCTTTTATGTTTATTCCAGCGAAGAAGGTTGAGGCGAGTATTATCCCTATGAGCAAAGCTGTGAAAATCTGCCATGAGCGAATTACCCGTTTAAACGCGTAAGCTAGAGGCATTGGGACACCGTTCTCGCAGTAGAAATCGGCACCGTGAATATTTAATGCTATAGGTTAGAACAGTTCGCGTTTCAAATCGTGAGTTTCTCTAGCTGTTCGAGAACGTATCTGCGGATTTCTTTGGGTTCTGGAAGTTCTGCTACGATTTTCCCGTTTTTTATCAACGGTTTGAGCATAGGCTCGGTTTTTCCTCCGCAGTTGGGGCACGACGGTTGCTTCGCATCAAAAGGCAGCACGGTGTCTGTTAAACATCGTTGGCATCTCCACACCTGTTTTCGTCCGCCCATTTTTCCGCGTTTTGCGCATAGTTTACCGTCTATTTCCACGATGTCCATGGCGAAGTCTATGGTCGGCGCGTTGCTGACGGATGTTCCAACCCCGAAGGCGTCCGCCCCAGCTTCGCTTAAAGCCTTAACAGACTCCTCGTTCATTCCTCCGGAAACGAATATTTTCACGTGCGTGTAGCCTCTTATGTCGAGTTCCCATCTTACCTCGCGAATTATCTCGGCAAAGTCCCCTCTGCGCGAGGAAGGTGTATCCAGCCGAACGCCGAACAACCGCTTTTTCAAGGTTTCTGCAGCCATCAAGGCTTCCATTTTCTCGTCGTAGTATGTGTCCACGAGCGCTATCCGCGGCACTTCAGGCGGCATCACCTCATCGAAGGCTTTCCACGCTTCGGTTTGGCTTCCGAAAACTATTATCAAGGCGTGAGGCATCGTGCCCATGGGTTCGGCTCCTATTGCTTTGGCTCCAGCTAGGCTTGAAACACCGTCGAAGCCTCCTATGTAGGCGGCTCTATCGAGCATGGGCGCTAACGCCGGATGCATACGTCGAATGCCGAAAGCTACGAGGGTTTTGTCTCCAGCTGCTTTTCTTATTCTCGCAGCTTGGGTTGCTACCCCCGAAGCTTGGCACAACAATCCTAACAACGGGGTTTCATAGAGGCAGAATTCCCCGTAGGGTCCTTCTATTCGCATTACTGGTTCTCTTACGCCTCGGTGGTCTTCATGGTAGAACACGCTTCCTTCAGGCATAGCATACACGTCTATAGATAAGCCTTCCAGCAGCCGAGCTTCTTCCTCTATCCCGCAGAGGATTCCCCAACTCCAGTTTTTAGGAAGTTTTCCCGGGGTCACATCCGCTATTACGGGGGTCCGGCTGAGACCCTTCGCCTCTATAATCTGCTTAGTCCTCACAAAATATATGTCGGTTGTTCCAGCTTGTTTAATTTCTTCATCTGAAGCCGAATGAAATATTCCCATCGAATTTATCCCTTCTCTTTTATGTTTGACCCAGCAGCGTTAAGGCGTCGCTTAATGTTGTAACGGTACATCCATAAAATGTTTTCATATACTCTAACGCAGTTGTATGCGTTTCTTCGTTAACAGCCTCCACGCAGTCCCGGAGAACTATCACCTTGTAGCCTCGAAAGAAGGCGTCTGCAGCCGTGTGTTGAACGCAAACATTGGTTACAAGCCCGGTTAATATCAACGTGTCCACGTTTAGCTCTCTCAGCAGCAAGTCCAAGTCCGTGGCGAAGAAGGCGCTATATCTTCTTTTGTGAATGACATAGTCCTTTTCGGCGGGTTTAAGCTCGTCGACCACTTGGGCGCCCCAAGTGCCTGAAACCGCGTGTTGCTTCCAAACTTGGAATTCCTTGTCTACGGCGTGTAGGTGCGTGTCGTTAGTATAGATTACGGGAATCCCCTTTTCTCTAGCGGTTTCAACCAGCCGCTTAATGTTAGGGATTATCCGCGTGGCTCTTTCACATTTTAAAGCTCCGGTTACGAAATCGTTAAGCATATCAATTACGAGAACAGCAACCTTCAAGGTGTTTCACCCCTTTTCATGCTCCACTTGAGGAATACCATGTATAAACGTATTTAGAATTTAGCCTTCTGATAGATGGATTAACGCGTATATGAAGGATACTTCTATAACGGCGGATACAAGGAAGATTAGGTAGATGAAAGCCATATCTTTTATGCGCATGGTTCTTCCAAGAGTTTTCTTTATTGTTAAGTATATGCCATAGCCTTCAATTAGCGCGACCGGGGTGCTTATCAACAAAATCAACGGCAACGCTTCGATTGAAACTCCGCCGTATAAGAGGGTTGTTCCTCTCAAAATTCCTATGACGATTATCATGGCGGTGAAAACAAACGCGAAGATTCGGGGATGCTCCAAAACTATGTATTCGTATCTCTTTTTAGGGAAAAACGTTAACACAAGATTAACGTAAAACGTCATGCTTAAGAAGATTAGCGAAACGGCTAACACGTTGTGGATGAAAATAACCGAAATGGCTAGGAACGGGTTTTCGAAGACGTTTTTTAGGTTGTTAAAGAAGGCTACATTTTCAACGTAAGACAGCGCCAGAAAAATTGTGAGGAGTACTCCTAGAAGCACGGTCCAGCGTTTTCCGGTCAATAATGGTTCATCTCCATAACGTCGAAAGCAAGGGCGAAATTAGCCATCGTTCGAGCACGATTTCGGTGATTTGGAACACGACTGCAAGGATTAGTGATATTATGAGAAACACTATCACGGCGAGCACAGCCACGGCGATGGCGCCTAGCCATCCGGTTTCGTAGAAATTCTTTATCAGCGCCAGCCAAATCACTACGGACAGGAGAAGCGCCAATATCCGCCAAGGAATGAAGAAGAAGCAAGCTGACTCGAAAAATGTGCCTAGAAGGGTAATCACGAAAGCGTCGGTGTAAGTTGCCCTTTTACCGCCGACGACTAGGCGTCCAGCCATGTATAGGAAACCGCTAATAACTATGAGGTTGAAGATAAAGTTAGCAAGCGCGAATAGCATTCTGAATTCCGGCGGTATTTCTGTCCACCAGCCTCCTCTGGCTAAATATGCGCCGTGCGCTTCTTGAATCAAAGAGCCCAGCATTGCTGACTCGCCTTTTCTGTTGTGTTAAGACTCTATTTTTCGAGATTCGATAAAAGGTTTATCTCTCTGGCGAATCGATGGGAACGCGTTTTATTTCGAAAAGCACCGTTCCTCCATCGGTGTAGGGGCTTCCCGGGTCTAGACACTGCACATAACCCTCGTTTCCTTCTTCTCTGGCGAGCCCCAACGTTTTAAAGCTTATTCCACGGCTTAAGGCAACGAGCATCGTAAGCATCGAGCCTAACGCGTGGATGCAGACAGCGTCGGTTTCCTCAGGGATGATTTTCGGCGATTCTACAGTGATTTTGTCGCCGAGTTTGAAGACTGGACATCTGCCTCGAATCTCCTTCACGGTTATTATTAAGCGGTATTTCTTGTTCACGCGTGTTTCCCTCGTTTGTCTTTGAAATTAGTAAACACTTAAAAGATATGTGGAAGAAGGATAGAATTCAATGAAAGGTGGAGAAGGGGCATGAGTAGGATTCCCGCAATTGTAGGCGTTGGTAGAACCCGTTTCGGTGAGCATTATGAACGGCCGCCGGAAAAGCTTATGGAAGAGGCTTGGCTGCGGGCTTCGGAAGAGGCGGGGATAGAACGTAAGGACCTTCAAGCCGCGTATGTGGCGGACTATTTCCTTCCCATTACGAACAAGCTTGGCTTAGAAGAAGGCTTTCTCTCTGAGCTAACGGAGCTTCACGTTCAGATGGAGATAACCCGTTCTTTCAGCTCGGCGCTTTCCAACGCATGCAACGCAATTCAAGCTGGAAGATACGACTTGGTGCTCGTAGGCGGCATGGAAAAAATGACTGACCGGTGGGACAAGATACGGGACGATTTGATGCTGTTGGAAGACCCGTGGAGCTACTACGCCGGATGCACTCCAGAGGCAAACCACGAGCTTATGCTTCGAGCCTACGTGAAGAAATACGGAATAAAAGGGTCGGAACTCGAAAAATTCAATACTGCATTGGCGCACATAGCGGTTAAAAACCACAAGCATGCGTTGAAAAACGAGTATGCGCAGTACCGTAGAGAAATACGTGTTGAAGACGTGTTGAAGCAGCGGAAAAACGCCCGTAGACCTTTAGGGCTTTATGATTTCGCGCCCATTTCAGATGGAGCCTCAGCGGTTGTTCTCGCAAGCTCGGAAGTGGCGGAGAAATACACCGATAAACCCGTTTATGTTCTCGGATTCGCGTCTGCCACGGACTACATAACCTTTCCTTCACGTGAAGACTTAACGCATTTTCTTGTGAGCCGAATCTGCATGGAAAACGCGTTGAAAATGGCTGGTGTTTCACGGAAAGATATTCACCACGTTGAGCTTTACGACCAGTCAACCCTCATGGAGATGGTTTCCCTCGAGGATTTAGGCTTCGCCAGCGAGGGAAAGGCTTGGATTAACATTTACGAAAGCTGCCAAGACTACCAGGGATACTACGAGATAGCGGGTAAACGTTTATACGTGAACACCAACGGCGGGCTTAAAGCAGACGGCAACCCGTTGGGCGCAACGGGCGGCGCCCAAGTCTTCGAAATCTTCAAACAGTTGAGGGACGAGGCGGGTGAAAGGCAGATAGAACCGCCATCAGAACCCTTCTACGCCTGCTCACTCGAGCTGGAAGGTTTCGGAACGAAAGGCTACGTTTACATTTTCGGGAGGGAACCTCGATGAGCAGCGAGCCGATAGAACGCAGAGTCTCATACGTAGGCGACCGGTTAAGGGGATGCAGATGCTCCTTATGCGGCAGAGAATACTTTGACATCCGCGACTACTGCGGTAGCTGTGGAAGGAAAAGCTATGGAAAGATGGTGCCCATAGACCTTTTCTTCGAAAAGGGCAAGCTCGAAATATGCACGTTCATAAATAACCCTACCAACAAGTTCACCCCGTTAGGCTGCTACGTCTACGGCATCGTTTCCTTCCACGACGGAAAAATTCGGATTCCAGGGCGGCTGACGGACAAAATATGGAAAGAAGGCGAGGAAGTTGACCTTTCCAGCCTCGAAGGAAGGGAAGTTGTGCCCCGGTTCAGACGGCGCTACTCGGTGGAGAAAAGCGAAATAATTCCCACCATATCGTTGACCTTCACTTTCGCCGACGAATACTACCCCTATCAAGAATACCGCGTGATGAAACCTAACAAGGAATACGAAAAACCGGGGATAGTAGGCTACGGCGCTTACGTTTCGAAGTTCAGAATAAAAGAAGCCTTTATGGAACGTTCAGTACCCTTCATAGACGAGGACGCCATTACCGCGGCTGTCGAAGCTGGAAAACTCGCCTTGATTCACTCCGGAGTTGACAGCGCGCTTATAGGAAAGGTCTACGTAGGCTCGGAATCCAACCCCTACGCGGTTAAGCCCATAGCTTCCAAAGTGGCGCAAGTGCTGAAACTCGGAGAAGAGGACACAAGCGGCGGAGTGCAGTTCGTGGACGCGGTGGACACAGAATTCGCCTGCAAGGCAGCCACGAGCATGTTCAAAGACGCGGCTTCACTGGTCTACTATCCCAACTCCCACGTGGACTACGCTATGGTTATCGGAGCAGACAACAGCCAAGCAGCGCCACGCGGCTCGCCGGGAGGCGAACTTGACTTCTTCGTCGGATACGGCGGGTGTGCCTTTATATTCGGAAAAAACGACGTAATCGCCGAAATCGAGGGATGGTGCTCATGCACTTCAGACACGCCTGACTTCTGGCGAAGAGACGGCGAACCCTTCCCACGCCACGGCGGAAGATTTACCGGCGACCCAGCCTACTTCAAACATATAGCAAAAGCGGCGAGAAAAATCATGGAAAAAATGAGGCTTGAACCAAAAGACATACGGTATTTCGTTTCCCACCAGCCTAACCTCCGCTTCCCAACGAGAATAGCCAAACAGTTAGGCTTCAAAGAAGAGCAGTACATGCCGGGGCTTCAGGTGGCAAACTTCGGTAACACCTATTCGGGAGCATCGCCCATAGGGTTAGCCGCGGTTCTCGACGTAGCGAAGCCTGAAGAGAGAATTCTCGTGGTAAGCTACGGGTCCGGCGCTGGAAGCGACGCTTATGTGTTCATAACCACGCAGCAGCTGCCGGAGAAAAGGAACCGTCAAAAATTCACCCTAAAATATCAAGCGGAAAACCCCTATGTGGAACACGTAGACTACGCGACATACCGCAAACTGAAACTCGGAATGGGAGAAAACTAAATGATTCAGATTAACACATATAACCCGCAGACACCTTAAGGAAAAACACGCCATGAACCTAAAACAGTATAACATATTCAAAGTTCTCTACTCCCCAATAAAAGGATTCAAAGAAATCGTAGAAAACCCAACAACGACAGGAGTCATAATAATCATGGTGCTCAGCTCCCTACTCCTAGCCGGCTTACGAATGTCCATAGGCACAAAAATGCTCGTGGAAAACACCTTCCCAGCAGACGAAGCTTGGACAGAAAGCATCGACGGATGGAGCTCCAATGGCAACCTAACCGTTGAACAAACAGATTCTATTATGGGAAACTATTCCATCCGCTGTTTTGTTCAAAACAGCAGCGTCATACAGATGAAGAAAACCATAGAACCGCTCAACTGTTCCGAAAAAGGACTTAAAAAACTATACTTTAGCGTAAAACTAAACCATACCAACAATGTTCCGCCAGCTGAGGCTACTTTACGTCTGCTTTCACCCGACGAAAACAAATCCTTCGAAACATCATTCATAAACCTCCTAAACTTCACAACATGGTCAAACCTCTCCCTCAGCGTCAGCACCCAAAGCTGGGAGAAGCTTAACTGTTTGGAATTTCAAATAGAGTGGCCTCAAAACCAGACAGCGGACCTTACCTTGCTAGTCGACGGCCTCCTGTTCGGAGGAACCTTTTCACCGGAAATAAGCGCTACAGCGGGAAATTATGTCAATCTCTTTTTGTACTCGGTTTTTATGTTCATAATTTCTTGGGCCGTATACTTTCTGGCTTTCGTGTTGATTTTCAAAGTGATAGCATCTGGGCAAAAAAGGGAGAAAACTCTTTTCGCGGCTTTAGGCTACTCTTTTGCGCCCTTGATAGTTTGCTATCTAGTCTGCCTAGTCCTCACATTCACTCTCCCAACAATAGAAATAACAGTTATCTCTAGGCTGGAAACAGCGGGCTTCCAGCAGTGGAGGTCTCTTTATCCCGTAATTTACGCCCTATTATATTTTGTACCGCTTCTGTGGAGTATGAACCTTTGCGGTGTCGCTGTGCATTTTATCTATGATTTTTCATGGGGAAAAGCTCTTTTCTACTCGTACGGCGCCTATCTGCTGGGATTTTTCATTCAAGGAATAGTTCTTCTCCTGATAGGCTTTTGATCTGCACAAGAAAGCTTATATGTGGCATACGCGTTGTTGTTTCCGATTAACTCGCCAAAACATAAAAAAGGGCAAAAGGCAGACGGCTCTGCACAGTTTGCTCTCACGTGTTTTGGGGAGTTTCCGCGATAAGGACGAAGCATTAAATGCCTAGAAGGCTACCCGAAAAAACAAGAAATGCAGGAAGACGGTCGAGGAGATTCAAGCGTAGATACGGCTCCCGCATCCCGCTTTTTCATTCCGCACCCGTAAAAGAAGGACAAGAACTCGAGGTTGTAATAGACGACATAGGAAGCCACGGAGACGGGGTTGCCAGAATAGAGGGATACCTAATTTTCGTGCCCCAAGCAAAGATAGGTGAACGGCTAAAAGTCAGAATCGTAAAAGTCGGCAGAAAATTTGCTATCGCGGAAAAACAAGCATAATAGGAGGAAACAGAATGAAAATTAAAGATTTGAGAAACGGAATGAGACGCGTAGACGTAGAAGGACAAGTTATCGACAAGTCTGAGACTCGAGAAGTCATGTCGAGATACCGGAACACTATGCTCCGAGTAGCAACAGCGACATTATCCGACGATACAGGCTCCATAAAATTGACCTTATGGAACGACCAGATAGACCAGGTAAACGTGAACGACAAGGTGAAAATAGAAAACGGCTATGTCACCAGTTTCCGAGGCGAAATACAGCTAAATGTCGGAAAATACGGAAAGCTAACCGTAATGGAGTAGATCTCTTTCCTAAAAGGCGCTCTTATCCAAGTCACAAGATAAGAGAGAGGTGAAAAGTTTGGAAAGAAGACCGCGAAGAAGAGGCTTCCGCCGGATGCCGCCTAAACCCGTAGAACTAGGGGAAGAATACGACGTTGAAATTCAGGAAACCAGCCGGAGAGGCGAAGGAATCGCGAGGATAAAAGGTCTAGTGACGTTTGTTCCGAACACCAAGCCCGGAGACCACGTGAAGATAAAAATCACGAGGATAAGCCGAAGATGCGCTGAAGGCGAAGTCGTGGAACAAGCGGCTGAAAGCGCAGAGGAAGCGGAAGAATAAACAGCCTGAAACAGCAGCAACGTCATGCATAATTCCCGTTTTGCATTTTCCCTCGGGGAAAACCTTTTCATAACAAACCCGGCTATTATGCAACAGCAACATTCAAGGGAGGATTATCAATGCGTAGAGAAGACCTTCTCGCGAGCCCTGTGGAACACATAAAGATAAAGCCGAAAATGACGGTAAACGAGCTGATGCTGGAGTTCGAAAAGTCCGGTTCTTTCGGCGCTGGAAGACTCGCCGCGGCTTGCAACATTTTCGAGAAGATGCTTCGAGATGAAGGGTGCACCATATTTTTGGCTTTAGCTGGCGCTGCTGTTCCAGCTGGGCTCCGCACCGTGATTGCGGATTTGATTCGTAAAAGGCAGATAGACGCGTTGGTCACAACCGCGGCTAACATGGTTCACGACTTTATAGAAGCCCTCGGCGGGCACCACTATAAGGGGCATTGGGCTGCAGACGACGTTCTGCTCTACCAATATCATGTTTACCGCATCTACGACATTTTCGTCCCCGAAGAAGACTTCGTGAAAATGGACTATCACTGCGCCGAAATGTTCACCAAAATTGCCGAAGAAAACGCTGGGAAAACGCTGTCCTCAAATGAGCTTGCTTGGGAAATGGGTAAACGCCTAAGCGACCCAAACTCCATACTTCGAGCAGCCTACGAAGAAAAAGTACCCATTTTCATGCCGGCTCTACGCGACTCTGAATTCGGCTACATCCACTGGCTGCATTCGCAGAGAAACCCGCATAACACGTTAAAAGTAGACGCCTTCAAAGAAGTAGGCTACATCATCGAAATGTTCCGCAAATCCCCGCGTAACGGAATGATAGTGCTAGGAGGAGGCGTCCCACGAAACACGGTGCAACACGCAGCTGTAACCGCTAGAAAAGGCATAGACTACGCCATAGTCCTAACAATGGACAGAGCCGAAACAGGAGGGCTTTCAGGCTCCACGCTTGAGGAAACAGTAAGCTGGGGAAAACTTAAGAAAGACGCCAGCAAAATCATGGTAATAGGCGACATGCTGATAACCTTCCCAATAATAGTCGCCGCAGTAAACGAAAGACTAGGCGAAAACTACACGAGAACACCAGCACTAACACGAATAAGGAGCAAAACAACATGAAAACCGAAAAAGAAAAACACTGCGGAAACTGCAGCTATCACGACGTCTACCACTACCCAGACAAAATCTTCTGCGTCTACAGATACCTAAAAGGCGAAAACCCCATAGTAGACACCCTATGGCACTGCGAAAACTGGACACCCGAAACCCAACCCTGCTTCTGCGTACAAGACGCCAAAAACAACGCTAAAAATATACAAGAAAACCCTTAAACATTCATCCACAGCATAAACACAGCAAGCCCGGTGGTGTAGCGGACAAGCATAGCGGGCTTTGGACCCGCTGACGGGAGTTCGAATCTCCCCCGGGCTACCAAATTTTTTAAATTTTTCCAGAGAAAATGAAAAACGTGAATCGTAATATCCTAGCTTCAAAATCCTTAAATGCTCTTAGATAC
>Ga0190304_1001558_pt1 | contig 10169 bp, 8 predicted proteins | sample 48700712_MG_FD_161670 | JGI IMG/M metagenome (GOLD analysis project Ga0190304, IMG submission 161670) | Hydrothermal vent sediment bacterial communities from Southern Trench, Guaymas Basin, Mexico - 4870-07-1--2_MG | ecosystem: Environmental > Aquatic > Marine > Hydrothermal vents > Sediment ... | reverse complement strand
TAGGGTTTTGCCAACCCCCGTTTTACGCACCTTTCGCCAGGCCTGACAAGGGCCCGTCGCTCATTTTACCCCCCAGTCTCGCCCTCTCCTCTTCCACGATGCTCTCGTCCAGCTTCTTGAAGAGAGGCTTCGGCTTCCGTAACGGCTGGCCGGAGGGCAGCCGGCCGGGGGCCCACTCGCCCTCCACGCCGCTGGCATCGTAGCAAAGGGCCTGGTGGGTTTTGTGCTCCTCCTCGAAGGTCTCGATGCGCAGCTCGCCCATGATGCTGCCCTTGTAGCCCAGCATCTCGTGTAACCTCTGGCTAGAGAAGGGAAGGAAGGGGTAGAAAAGGGTCTTGAGATGGTCGAGGGTCTGCAGAGCGACGTAGATGGTGGTGGCCGCCGCCTGGCGGTCCTCCTTTATTTGGAACCACGGCCCCTTCTCCTCCAGATAGCGATTCACCCGGCGGGCCAGGGCCATGACCTCGCCCAGGGCGGCCTTGAATTTGCACCCCTCCAAAAGATCTCCGACGACGTCGAATCCACCCTCGATTTTTCCCAGCAGGGCCAGATCAACCTCGTCCAACTGGCCCGGCTCCGGCACCCGTCCCTCGAAATGGCGGTAGGCGAAGGACAGCACCCGATGGGCCAGGTTGCCCCAGACGGCCACCAACTCGTCGTTGTTGCGGTGTAGGAAGCCATACCAGGTGAAGTCGGTGTCCTGACTCTCAGGGGCGATGATGGTTAGATAATAGCGCAGCGGGTCGGGGTCGTAGCGCTCCAGGTAATCGGGCAGCCAGACGGCCCAATTGCGGCTGGTGGACATCTTCTGCCCCTCCAGGGTCATGAATTCGTTGGCCACCACATCATAGGGCAGGTTGAGCGGCGCCGTTTCGTCCTCGTGATACAGCCCGCTGACCCCCATCAGCATGGCCGGCCAGATGACGGCGTGGAAGGGGATGTTATCTTTGCCGATGAAGTAATAGGACCGAGCTGGCTCATACCACCACTCCCTCCACCTCTCCGGCTCCCCCCTGTTTTTGGCCCACTCGATGCTGGCCGAGAGGTAGCCGATGACGGCCTCGAACCAGACGTAGATGCGCTTGTCCTCGTAGCCTTCGACCGGCACAGGGATGCCCCACTCGATGTCGCGGGTGATGGGCCGGGGCTGTAGTCCCTCCTTCAGATAGTTAATGGTGAAGTTATAGACGTTGGGCCGCCAATAGGTCTTGTCCCGGACCCACTCCAGCAATCGCTCGTTGAAGGCGGGCAGGTCAAGAAAGAAGTGCTCCGTTTCCCGCACCACGGGCCGGTTGCCGCAGAGCTTGCAGACGGGGTTTATGAGCTCGGTGGCGTCCAGCGGCCGGCCACAGGCCTCACACTGGTCGCCGCGGGCGTCCTCATAGCCACAGTAGGGACAGGTGCCGTGGACGTAGCGGTCGGGCAGGAACTTGCGATCGTATTCGCAGTAAAGCTGCTGCATCGTCCGGCGGTGGAGATGGCCCCTCTCTAGCAGGCGCAGGAAGATATCCTGGCTCACCCGATAGTGATTCTCCGTGTCGGTGTGGGTGAAAAGGTCGAAGCTCAGGCCCAGGTCGCGGAAATTCTCCAAGAAGATGGCGTGGTTGCGCTCGAAGACCTCCCTTGGGGAGACGCCCTCCTGATCGGCGGTGACCGTGATAGGTGTCCCGTGGGAATCGCTGCCGGAGACCATCAACACGTCGTTGCCCCGCAGCCGTTGGTAGCGGGCGAAGATGTCCGGCGGCAAATAGGCTCCAGCGATGTGCCCCTGATGGAGCGGGCCGTTGGCGTACGGCCAGGCGACGGCGACCAGAATTTTCTCCCCCATTTCAACCTCCTTCCCCCTGCTATTGGCCTCATTTTACCACAAATCGAGCGGAAACTCAAGGATGACGCCTTGAAGTGCGGACCCAAGTTAGGATATCTCAGAATTAAGGGGAGCCTTCTAATGGATTTGCTCGTTAGACTTGCACGTTCCTGTGGAACGTGATATAATTAAGGGCGGATAGGAGCTGTGCTGGGAAAGTGGGCGACCCCCACTTTTCTTTTGCTACCGGATTAACACCATGAGGCGAAAGAAAGGATCATGAGAAGCGATTTCCTGGCCGCCTTCAATCAAATATGCAGCGAAAGGGGCCTTTCCAGAGAGGCGGTCCTCACGGCCATCGAGGCCGCTCTGATTTCGGCCTATAAGCGCAGCTTCGGCTCGGCCCAGAACGCCACGGCCAAGATTGATCCCGAATCCGGCGAGGCCAAGATCTACGTCGAGAAACGAGTCGTGGAAGAGGTCCAGGACGAGCGGTTTGAGATCTCTTTGGAAGAGGCCAAGAAGATAGATAAGGACGCCACGCTGGGCGGCGTGGTTATGATCGAGAACACTCCCAGCGACTTCGGGCGCATCGCCGCCCAAACGGCCAAACAGGTCATCCTACAACGCATCCGCGAGGCCGAACGCGATGCCCTGTTTAATAGCTATGTCGAGCGCCAAGGGGAACTCATCAACGGCACCGTGCAGAGCATCACTCCCCAGGCCATAACCCTCAATCTTGGCCGGACGGAGGCTATCCTGCCGAGAAGCCAGCAGATACCGGGCGAGCGTTACCACCTCAATCAGCGGCTGCGGGTCTACATCTTGGAGGTACGCAAGAGCAATCGCGGACCGCAGATCATCGTCTCTCGCGCCCATCGTAACATGCTGCGCCGCCTTTTGGAATTGGAAGTGCCTGAGATCTTCCGAGGCACGGTGGAGATCAAGGCCATAGCTCGCGAGGCCGGCTCGCGCTCCAAGGTGGCCGTAGCCGCTGTCCAAGAGGGCATAGACCCGGTGGGCTCCTGCGTGGGCATGCGCGGCGTCAGGATTCAGAACGTGGTCAATGAGCTGGGAGGGGAGAAGATCGACATCGTGGAATGGAGCCCTGACACACGCACCTTTATCGCTAACGCTCTTAGCCCAGCCAAGGTGGTGAGTGTCCACTTGGAGGAGGACCCCGTCCACGGCAAGACGGCCACGGTCATCGTGCCCGACGATCAGCTATCGCTGGCCATCGGCAAGCAAGGGCAGAACGCTCGCTTGGCAGCCAAGCTGACTGGCTGGCGCATTGACATCAAGAGCGTCTCTGAGGCGGCTAAGGAAGCCCTGCGTAAGGCCGAGGAGGTTCCCGCCGTCGCCGCGGAGCAGAAAGACCTTCTGGCTCTGGCCGAGGAGATTTTGAAGAAAGGCGAGGCCCGCCCCACGACCGAGGAGATAAAGGTGCTGGAGAGGACCATTGAGACGGTGGAGGCGGCTGTAGCTGAGGCGGGCACTCCTGAGCGGATGCCCCTTAAGGAGTTGGGGCTCAGCACGCGGGTGCGCAGGCGCCTCGAGCGGGCCGGGATAACTGTGGTGGCGGACTTGTTAGAAAGGCTGGCTCAGGGCGAGGAGGCGATGCTGACCATTCCCAACTTCGGCCCCAAATCGCTGGCCGAGGTGAAGGAGAAACTACAGGAGAAAGGGCTGATTCCCGTCGAGGAGGCACAACCAGCCGCTCCGGAGATGGTCGAGGGGGAAGTGCCGCCGGAAGAGGCCGTTGCTGAGAAAATGACCGAGGAGAAGGCTCCCATCGAGGAAGCTGAGGCCGAAGGGGCGGAGGAGTTAGAGCCGTCTGAGGAGACGGCTGAGGAGGAGATCGAGCTCAAGCCGAAGAAGAAGGCCCGGCCCGAGAAGCGTATTTTGGTCTATGACGAGGAGCTGGGTAAGGTCGTGGCCAAGCGCCGCCGCAAACCCAGTCGCCGTCGCGAAGAGTGGGAGGAATACAACGACTGATGCCTCGCAAACACGTGCCGCAGCGAACCTGCGTTGGTTGTCGGCAGGTACGGCCCAAGCGGGAGATGGTGCGCATCGTGCGCACCCCCGACAGCGGGGTGGAAATTGATGAGACGGGCAAGAGGGCCGGACGGGGCGCTTACCTTTGCCCAAAGTGGGAGTGCTGGGAGGCAGCTCTGAAAGGAAAGCGCCTGGAGCATGCCCTCAAGGTCGCCCTCACTGCCGAGGAGCGTGAGAAGCTATGGGAGTTTGGGCGCGCATTGAGGGAGGCCCAGGAGGGCAAGGAGCGATGCCGGGGGGAATCAAGCTGAGTTCAAAGGAGCTGAAGTGCGCTGAAGATCGAGGGGGTGTGAGATGAAGGATTGAGGCAGGAGCACACGCGTTGATCCTCCTCAAGTATGATCCCCATCTTCCCTCCTCCAAGGTCAAAGCCATATCCAACGACGCTCGCCTATCCCCTTAGGGGAGAGGCAATGAATTGCGCATCACATCCTCCTGAGGCTCCCTCGTCCTCAAAAATCCGGCCCTCAACTTCAACAATAGGCACAGAGGATACCTTTCGTCCCACTTAATACTACAACCGCACTTCCCGTCTTTAGGGGCCAGAGGTGACTGTCACCTGCAAAGACGCCTGACATTCGCAAGCACAGTGTAGTACGGCGGGTAGGCCCAGGTGCTATGGCGTCCTCCGGCTCCTTCCTCATTGATTCTATTTCAGTACAATTTTATGTTGGAGGTGCTATGGACAATAAAACGGAGAAAAAAGTAGTTACATTGCCCGATTTCCTGACTGTCAGGGAACTGGCCAGCGTGCTAGGCGTCAGCGCCATTGATGTTATCAAAGAACTTATGAATAACGGCATCATGGCCAACATCAATCAGCAACTCGATTACGATACGGCGGCCATCGTGGCCGAGGAGATGGGCTTCGAGGCTCAGCCGGAGGCTCCACCCGCCGCTGTGGAGGAGGTGGAGATCATCCCCACGCCGATCAAGGAGCGCCTCTACGAGGGCGAAGCCCCTGAAAACCTGCAACCGCGGCCGCCGGTGGTCACGATGTTAGGGCATGTGGATCACGGTAAGACCTCCCTTTTGGACGTGATCCGCCACACCAATGTGGTGGCCAGCGAGGCTGGCGGGATCACCCAGCACATCGGCGCCTATCAGGTGGAGCACAGGGGTAAGAAGATCACCTTCTTGGATACGCCAGGCCATGAGGCCTTCACCGCCATGCGCGCCCGAGGCGCTCAGGGGGCCGACATCGCTGTTCTAGTGGTGGCCGCCGACGACGGGGTGATGCCTCAGACCCTGGAGGCCATTGATCATGCCCGGGCTGCCCAGGTGCCCATCATCGTGGCCATTAATAAGATGGACAAGCCCAACGCCAATCCAGAGCGGGTCAAAAAGCAATTGAGCGAAGCGGGGCTGGATCCCGAGGAGTGGGGTGGCAACGTGATCTGCGTGCCCGTTTCGGCCAAGGAGAAGACGGGCATCGAGGAGCTTCTGGACAGCATCCTACTGGTAGCTGATTTAGCAGAAATCAAGGCCAATCCCAATCGTCCGGCCGTGGGCACGGTCATCGAGGCCAAGCTTGATAAGAGCCGCGGGCCCACAGCCACCTTGCTAGTGCAGAACGGCACCCTGCGAGAAGGGGACAGTTTGGTGATTGACGACATCTACGGCCGCGTGCGGGCCATGTTCAACGAAAAGGGAGAGAAGCTTAAAGAGGCGCCCCCATCCACGCCGGTGGTCGTCCTGGGTCTTTCCGGCGTACCCCGCGCCGGCGATATCTTTGAGGTGGTGGAGGACGAGAAGACGGCCCGAGCCATTGCCGCCCAGCGGGCCGAGGAGAAGGAAAGAGGGGCTGCAAGGCCGGGCAGAGCTCTCAGCCTTGAAGAAATCTATGCCCGCATGGAGGCGGGCCAAGTTAAAGAGTTGAGATTGATTCTCAAGACCGACGTGCAGGGCGCTATTGAGCCCGTCGTCAGCTCCCTGGAGAAGTTGAGCCACGACGAGCTGAAGGTGAAATTCATCCACGTGGGAACGGGCAACATCAGCGAATCCGACATTATGCTAGCCGTGGCCTCCAAGGCCATCGTCATCGGCTTCAATGTAGAGGTGGACCCGGCTGCCCGCATCATGGCCGAGGCGGAAGGGGTGGACGTGCGCCTCTACGATGTCATCTATAAGCTGATCGAAGATGTGGACAAGGCCTTGAAGGGGCTCTTGGAGCCCACCTATGAGGAGTTGGTCACCGGCCGCGCTGAGGTCAGGGCTGTCTTCACCATTCCCCGGGTGGGCAACGTGGCCGGCGTCTACGTCACCGAGGGCCTCCTGAGCCGCAACTCCCTGGCCAGGGTTAAGCGAGATGGCCAGGTGATCTACGAGGGCCGGGTGGCCTCCCTGAAGCGTTTCGCCGAGGACGTCAAAGAGGTGAGGGCCGGCTTTGAATGCGGTGTGGGCCTGGAGGGCTTCGGGGATTTCAAAGAAGGGGACATCATCGAGTTGTATCGAGAGGAGAGGGTGGGTTAGGTGGCTAGGCTGATGAAGTCAGCTCACCCTCCAGCTATCTGAGAGCCAATGGTTACTCGTCGTCAGAAGCGGGTTAGTGAACTTATCCGGCAGGAGATCGGCGACCTGTTAGAGAGGAAGGTGGCTGATCCACGCTTGAACTTGGTGACCGTCACCGACGTGGAGATCAGCTCCGACCTGCGCCATGCCCGCGTTTACGTCAGCCTCATAGGCAGCCAGGAGGAACGCCAACGGGCGCTGAAGAGCCTTAGACACGCCGCTGGCTTCTTCCGCCACGAGCTCGCTTCCCGGCTGGCCCTGCGCTACACGCCCGATCTGACCTTCTACCTAGACGATTCGCTGGAGCGGGGCGAACGCATCGGACGACTGCTGGAGGAAATCCAGCGGACAAAAGCCCAACCATCAGGGTCGGGCTCTCAAGGGGGAAACGAGTGAAGAAGACCATCGAACGATTCATCTGCCGCGCCCGAAGAGTGATAGTCATCAGCCATGTGGCACCCGACGGGGACGCCATCGGCTCTCTTCTGGGCCTGGGCCGGGCCCTGCGCTGGCTGGGTAAGGAATACACCCTGGCTTGTGCCGATCCTGTGCCCAAGGGGTTCGCCTATCTACCCGGCAGCGAGACGATAGTCCAACCGCCACCATCAGGCTGGCCAAAAGGCAAATACGACTTGGTCATCAGCTTGGACTGCGGCGATTTGAAGCGGTTGGGGGCAGCCTACGACGAATCTTTAGCCGGGCTTCCCATCATTAACATTGACCATCACGTGACCAATACGCACTTCGGCACCGTCAATTGGGTTGATACGGAAGCGGCATCCACGGCCGAGATGGTGCTGGAGTTGGTGGAGAGCTTGGGCATCCCCCTCGACGCCGATATGGCCCTCTGCCTCCTCCACGGCATTGTCACCGATACGCGTGGTTTTCGCACCCCCAACACCGGCCCTCGGACTATGCGGGCAGCCCTCAAGCTGATGGAGGCGGGGGCGAAGCTGGCGGAGATCACCGATCGCGTCTTCAACCGGCGTCCTCTCTCGGCCATATGCCTGTGGGCCAAAGCCCTTAACGGCGTCCAATTGGACGGGAGGATCATCTGGAGCCAGATCACACGGGCTATGCGCCGGGAGTGCGCCTTCTCCGAGAACGGCGATGCCGGCCTGGTCAGCTTCCTGGCCACCGCCGACGAAGCCGATGTGGCCATCGTGTTCGCCGAAAAGAGCGATGGCCGGATCGAGGTGGGCATGCGGGCCGTGCCCGGCATTGATGTCTCCGCCGTAGCTCTGGACCTGGGCGGCGGTGGCCATCCCCAGGCCGCCGGCTGCACGCTGGATGGCAGCCTGGACGAGGTACGGGAGAAGGTGCTGGCGGCGGTCAAAGGGGCCATGAAAGGCCGGATTCACTGATGGCGGAAGCCCTCACCATGAACGGATGTCGCGGTCCAGTGAGTCCTCGAACTGGGAGGGGGGAGCGAGCCTGAGGAAACAGCGGATTTCCGGCATCCTCAACCTTGATAAGCCCGCGGGAATGACCTCCCACGATGTGGTCGCCCGCGTGCGGCATCTGTTGGGCATAAGAAAGGTCGGCCACGCCGGCACCCTCGATCCCATGGCTACGGGGGTGTTGTTGATTTGTTTGGGCCAAGCCACCAGGGTGGCCGAGTACCTGATGCGCTCGGACAAGATCTACCGGGCCGAGATCCGCCTGGGTGTGACCACCGATACCCACGACGCCGAAGGGAAAGTGATCAAAACGGCCAAGGTGAACGTGGGCGAGGAGGAGGTAAGGGAGGCCCTGGCCTCTTTCGTGGGCCAGATCGAGCAGGTGCCGCCCATGTATTCAGCCCTGAAACGCGAGGGCATCCCTCTGTACAGGCTGGCCCGCAAAGGGATCGTCGTGGAGCGGAAGCCGCGCACCGTCAAGGTCCACCGGATTAAGCTGCTCGACTGGTCGCCGCCGCTGGTGACCATCGAGGTGACCTGCTCGCCAGGCACTTACATCCGCGCCTTGGCCCGTGACCTGGGAGAACGACTGGGCTGCGGCGCCCATTTGGCGGCGCTGACCCGCCTGGCCAGCGGCCGCTTCACATTGGACGAGGCGGTGAGCTTGGACAAGCTGGCCGAGGCCGCTGCCCAGGGCCGCTGGCAGGAGCTCCTCCACCCCCTTGACGCCGCCCTACAGGACTTTCCAGCCGTGACCCTCGACGAGGCGGCCGAACGCAGGGTGCGCTTCGGACAACAGGTAGCGATCGAGCACTCTGGGCCCGAACCTCTCTGCCGGGCCTATTCCACTAGGGGCGAGCTCGTCGCCCTGCTGCGATACGATCCGCAGACGGGGCTTTGGCAGCCCAAGAAAGTATTTACAGCGTCCTAGCGGCATAGCGTCACAGCGAGCGCACGCCTTGCCGCTGAGACGCTGAGACGTTGAGCAAATGGAAGTGATTGACGACCTCTCGCAAGCCAATCTGAACTGCGACACCGTCCTCACTATCGGGGCCTTCGATGGCGTTCATCGAGGGCATCAGCACCTGATCCGCCAGTTGGTGCGAGAGGCCAGGAAAACGCAGCGCCTGGCCGGCCTGATCACTTTCTATCCTCACCCCAACGCCGTGCTTTTCCCCTACAATCCCACCTACTACCTGACCACGCCGGGCGAAAAGGCCGCCCTGTTGGAGAGGATGGGTTTGGACGTCCTGGCCATCCTGCCTTTCGACCGCAAAATGGCGCAAACCCCGGCCCGCGACTTCGTGGAGATGATCTGCCGACATCTGCACATGGCTGAGCTCTGGGTGGGGGCCGATTTTGCCCTAGGGCGCAACCGCGAGGGCGATGTGGCGACGCTGGAGGCCATGGGCCGGGAGTTGGGCTTCACTGTGCGCGTGATCGAGCCCCTCACCTGGCGGGGCGAGCCCATCTCCAGCACCCGCATTCGCTCCCTGCTGCTCAAAGGCCGGGTGTGCGAGGCCGCCGAGCTTCTGGGCCGCTACCCCAGCGTGAGCGGCGAGGTGGTACGCGGCAGCCTGCGGGGGCGCTGCCTCGGCTTTCCCACGGCCAACCTGAAAGTGCGTCCGGAGCGGGCCATCCCCGCCGACGGCGTTTACGCCGCCTACGTTCGTTTAGGCGATGAGTGCTACCAGGGGGTGGCCAATATCGGCGTGCGGCCCAGCTTCGAGATCGCCGGGGAACGCCTGGTGGAGGTCCACATCCTAGACTTCGAGGGGGATATCTACGGCTGCGACCTGGTGGTGGAATTCGTGGAGCGCCTGCGCTCCGAGCGGCGCTTCGAGCGGGTGGACGAGCTGGTAGCCCAGATCAAGCGGGACATCGCCCAGGCGCGCCGCATCCTGGCCGAGGAGGAGCAGGTCAGCCGATCAAACCGATCTTAGCCGAATCTACAGCTCCTTGCAAGCACGCTCTGGAGTATGCCGGGGAATTGGACGCCTGAGCTTGCTCAGGTCATTTTCCCCAGCAAGCTGGGGCATCCGGGCAAATCGTCCGATTTTGGGCCGACACAGCGGTCGGCCGCTACAAATGGTATAGCGGCGGATGGCCCAGTCCGCCCTGGAGTACTGTTACCAAAAAACCATCAACCCAAGGCGATCGGCTGTGGTAAACAGGTCAAGCCCGACCATCACGGGTCGGGCTTGATGCGAATAAACAGGGACGAATCCATGTTCACCCGTATCCCTGGCTCGGGGACGAAGCTTCGCCGGAGGGTGTTCTAGCGGACCTTGCGGGTGTAATCGGGGAGGAGGATGGGCGAGACGACGTCGGTCTCCACGCCCGCCTCCTCCAGTTCTTTGTGCCACTCGTCAACGTGGCGAAGGGTCAGCTTCCCC
>Ga0190304_1001557_pt1 | contig 10172 bp, 7 predicted proteins | sample 48700712_MG_FD_161670 | JGI IMG/M metagenome (GOLD analysis project Ga0190304, IMG submission 161670) | Hydrothermal vent sediment bacterial communities from Southern Trench, Guaymas Basin, Mexico - 4870-07-1--2_MG | ecosystem: Environmental > Aquatic > Marine > Hydrothermal vents > Sediment ... | reverse complement strand
AAATACGTGCGCGTATTCTATTTTCTGCTTCTTCCATAGCAAGAACAAGGTTTTTGTTCTGGTCTATCCAAGTAACCAGAAAACCTTTTAAAAATGGAATTTCTCTATCATGTGTGCGGAAACCACGTCTAAGAATTTTCCCTTTTTGCTCTAATCTTCTAAGTGTGCAGCTCACATCTACATTTGTTATCCCTTTTTCTTTTAGGGCATCTGTTATTTCCCGAGCGAAGAATGCCTGTGTTTTGTGAGATTCCAAAAAATCAGCTATCAACTTAGATTTAGATATCTTTTTGTCGTGAATATTTGGATCATATCTAACAAAAGTCACACCTTGAACTTGCTTTTTCTTTTGTGAAGGAGTATCTGGCACAGTATAGAAATACACAATTCTTGTGTTGGAAATAGTGCCTCTTCCACGGCCTCCACTCTTGCTGTTCCTAATAAAAACAGGCTTTTGTGATCTAAGAATATATCCTTTTCTAAACATATATCGAAGGAGGTCATAGCCTTTTTTTGGAGAAATTTTCAGAGATACAATGATTTCTCTTGCGGTCCGTGGTCTCTCTTCAAGCATGTGCAAAATTTGTTTTACATAAGTCATTGGATCACCAAAGAGATATTTGGGGAGGATACATAAAAAATGCTATTTTTTTCGAGTGTCAATCGGTTTAATAATTACGGCCGAGGCACCAAATCTCCAACCTATTTTTACCCTTCTGAGGTCTTATTTTCGGATAAAAAAGGTTCTAATTCCTCCCCCATTTTGACACCACATAAAACTTTTGCTATGCGTTTACACCCGAAAAAAATACGCGCTATAGACTCTTCTTTTTCGATTGAAATATTACTGAGAGTAATAAAACCATATATAAATAAAATATTACTGTTGGTAATAATTTAAATAGTGGAAATTACCATTAGTAATTAGAGAATATATAAGGTGAAAGAAAAATGGGAAAAAAGAGTGGTTTTAAATGGACTAAGACACATACAGTAGCTGCAATTTTAGTTGGTTTGATGTTGCTCGGTGCATACACTGCAGTGGGACAAGGACAAGCCGCATACACGTTGAAGGACTACTATGCAACAGGGACACACTGGTATAATACCAATAATACTGACGTATTAGGCACAGTAGACATTGATGATGGTGTGTTTACAACTACACCAAGCGGACCAGCATCACAGTTGCTTTTCGAAATGGACTTTACTTTTGGTGACTTAATATCGAAGGGCATTGACAAGATTTTTGTGGATCTTAGTGACCTAGAGTTAAATTCTAGTTTGTTCGATGAAGGAGAAGCACGAGTCGAATTATCCGATGGAACATACACATACAAAATTGGCGAGTTTTCAGACACAGGGATAGACTCTTCAGAGGTATTCTACTTAGACATGGACAAAATCGATAATTTCAATGAAAATGCGAGAGTCGACATAATAATAACATTCTTTGACAAAAATGGAAATGAAGCAAACATCGTGCTTGGAAGCATTAAACAAGGCGTCGATATCCGTTTTCTTGTCGGCGGTTTTGGAGCACAAATGATGGGCATACTTGCATCAGTTGGCCTTGGAGGCGTTGTTGTCAACGGACGCAAGGTACTAAAAGGATTAGCAGGTGCTGCATCTTCGATTGGTACCGCAGTATTGTTTCCCAACAGTCTTGTTTTACCCTTGGCTGTTGGTGTAATTGTTATCTTTGTGGTCTACAGTACACTGAAAAAGAACGAATTACCATGGGCCTAAAAGGAGGATGCACAAAAATGCTAAATTTATTATTTTTTTTATTTGCAATGGCAACTGATATCAACGACCAACTAAACGAGCTTTGGAAGAGCTTTACAGACGGTTTAGGGCAGATTTGGAAGAGCATAACGGATGCAGTTGGAGAAGGCATAGGTGAATCTATCGGAAAATTTTTTGGAGGCCTTGGTGACTTACTAAATAGCTTGTTTTCACCACTTACGAACTGGTTTGAAGGTGCGGGCAGAGCAACAACAAGTGCATGGGACTTTTTCGTTGCAATGGCAGGAGGAAATGCCACTATAGCAACAATGATAATTATCCTTGTGCCTGTGGGAACGATACTACTATGGAAGTTCAAGGGGGCCTTGGTATAATGGAAGTCCTGACTGAAATATTTGGATTTATTTTACTTTTTCTAGTGGTTGTATATGCGCTGTTCGGGGGAACTGCAAAGATAGCAGGAAAAATACAGCAAAAAGCGACAAACACTGGTTTTGGTATTGTATTATTCACGATTTCAGCAGGATCTATTTTGCTAAGTTTATACGGATTATCGCGAAATATGGGGTACAACTGGACATTCTGGCAGTTTTTAGACGCAATATTTAGAGAGATATACAGTTTCGTGATGTACCTTTTCAAGTACATCAAGTAAATTCTCATTTTTTATTTAGGAGATGTATAAAATGACAAGAGAGAAGGATATGGCTACATATGAAGCCCTACATATTTTTACAGTTGGATCATTCTTGTCCTGGATGATTTATAATATTCTGATTTATCGTGGTTTTGGGCATGTAGAAGCATTACTTCTTGCAACATCTTTGGGGATTATTCTTACGCATATTTATTTAGAGGCACGTGGAGGTGCAATAGATTGAGAAAAAGCAAAAAACAAATTTTAATAACGATTTTTCTTTTCATGCTTATCTTATCAGCTTTTACACCTGCTACTTATATGCCTGTTGCAAATAAATTCCAAGGAGCAGAGGAAATAGATGTGACAAATAACACAATGAAAGCAGCTGCAGATCAGAGCAATAACTATACAAATTTTCAGAATACAACAAATACAACACCATGGACACAAGATCAGTTTTACTTTACAAATGATCCAAACATTGAACAGAACCAGCATATAGACATGCCTGATAGGCTTGTAAGGTACGCCCCAGATGTGAATGACCCAGACCTTGTGGCGTGGTTCCGATTCAATGAGGGCACGGGTACAACAACTTACGATTGGAAGCAAGGGCTGGAAGGCATTATACATGGAGCAAGTTGGGCTACAGGATATATTGGAAAAGCATTGAGTTTCGATGGCTCTAACGATTATGTAGAAGTAGATGACGGAGATATGTTTAATTTTGGTAGTTCTCCGTTTTCCATAGAGGTGTGGATTTACCCCATAGGAATAAAAGACCAGAAGGTAATCTCAAAATATGATGGGTCATATGGCTGGGGCATCCATCTTTTAAGTGGAGGCACTATGGAATTTTGGATGAAGGATCCCTCATCTACATTTTATGTAGTTGGTGGCGTAGGGTATACCCCATATCATTGGTATCATCTGGTGGGTGTATACACAGGCACACAACTTATTTTTTATGTAAATGGAATGGTAATGGGTATAACGGATGGGCCATCATCGGTGGGAAGTTCTTCTCAACCCCTCTTTATTGGGAAAAGATATAGCAATACAGAGTACTTTCATGGACTTATTGATGAAATCAGAATCTATCGGAAAGAATTAACATCCGAAGAAGTCTGGTGGCACTACGCACTTATATTCTATTTCGACGGACAAAAAGATTTACTTGGAAGAACCCCTTCAAATTATCCAGATAGTTATACCTATACACAAGGGATTTTTGGTACAGCATTCGAAAAAACAGGATTTTATAACCCTCTTTGTTTTTCTTATGATGATGCTATGTTTGCTAACCCTTCAGGCGAGACAATGATTTATGTTGGGTCAGTAGAATTTGAGGCAGGGTATTCATGGGTTGATGTAATGTATTGTAACGGGCGACGTATCGAACAGTATGGAAGTAGCACAGAAAGATGGTGGTATGACGCAAGTGGTAAATCTGCGGATATTTACAATTATCACGATTGGGCAATAGATGCACCAAGAGATTGGTCTGTCTCCGCATACATCGTTAATTTGGGTGATGATAGCTATTCCTTTATGAATGGGACCCTCAATGGACCAGTAGATTTACTAAATAAAGAAACTGGGTTCCATAACTATCAATATGGTATCTCTCTATTATCTACTCATGTGCGAGGAGTTGTTGATGAGGCGATAATCCTTAGGGAGCCAATTTCCCCTATGATGGCAGAGAACTTGTGGAAAATTGCTAAAACTTACATCGGCGGCTACTACACGGACACGGAGTTCAAGGCAACATGGCAAATAGAACAGGACAGCCCAGAGACAGAGCAAGGGTTCTCAGAGGATTTCAGCAATATTAATGAGTGGTCTGTGGTGGATAGTGGGGCAATCTCAACAGATGGGGATATTATTAACATTACAAAGGCGACAACGACAAATAACTATGGTACTGCCAAGGTTATTATTTCTAATGGGATAGACACTACAGTATATCCTTTTCTTGAGATAAGAGTAACAGATTATTACATAACCTCTACTGCTGATTCTACTTATGGATGGGGGGTATTCGTAAAATATTCCGATGCAACAACACAGTTCATCTTACTAGGGCAGAGGAGTACAGGGATAGCAAGAGTGAATATAAACGAGGCTTCTGGTGGAAAGACAATAGAGGATTTAAGAATATTTGTAAAGGATGATACTTCAGCAACTGGGAGTTATGTTCTTGTCGACTGGCTCCGCGTGTACGGCTTCCAAGGGGCATATACATCAACTTATGATTATCAAGCAGATAGTAATAGTTGGAAAACGAGTATAGGAGGGATTTTAGAAATCCATCATAACTTCGATTCTGGATACGAATATTGTGGAGTGAAATATGATATTCCAAACATTGCAAAGTCAGAGGATGTTTATGTGGAATTTAGAGTAAAAGGGGATAAAGATGGGACCCCTTTTGCATTTTATCCGCAAGGCTCTGGATATAGTAAGTGGAATACTTGGGAAGTAGGTACAGAATGGCAAATCATAAAGATTTCATTAATGGATGCTTTATCAACATCTAGTACGGAATTAGATTCTTTTGCTTTAATGCTTGTCGACCACGCTGGAACAATAGGAGAAAAAACAGGGGAGTATATACTTTATATAGACTATGTTCGCATCGGCTACAGGCATGAAAGCATACTACTAAACCAATCAGATATCACGTTAGATAACACGGATCTAAGCTATAGTTTCAACATCACAAAAGCAGTAAACATAACGACACTGCCATTAACAATAGTAGGATTGCCAAATCAGATTACAAATGGATCAATTAATGTGACAATAAATGATTTTACGACAATTCAACAGATTTATGCGACGGACTTTGAAGACGGATACTATCAGACGTATAATATAGCAGTCAACAGGATTTTCTACGATGAAGAGACTGTAAATGTTACAATAACAACACTAAGCGGAGGAGGTTGGTACTACCTGCTATCGCCTTGGGGAACCGAATACAAAAAAGGATACTACAATGCAACATACGGGTTCATTCTAAATATGACTTTTGATGACATAACGATAGGGCAGAAGATATTTACATTCGATTGCCATACTACAGAAGAAGCTTCAGTTTCTGCAAGTGGAAATACACATTTAGTAAGTTACACAAGTGACGGGGAATATCTGATTATCACGGGGTATCACACAGCAGGTGCAGACGGAAAAATTACAGTACATTTCTCAGTAGGAAACTATTACTCTGATAAACTAGAATACTTCATGTATAAGTTTAAGACAAATGCATCTGTCTCAACAGTACAAGTACAAGATGATAGGGGGTATTACTTTGATTACATAAACAATCCAACAGCGAATCAATGGTACATACAAAATGTTTCAGTACAAGCAACTAGGGTTATGGGAAGATTACTTTACAATTTAGAAGTTGAGATATATTTCGACAGTACAGCATCAAGCACAAACTTTACGATACACATTGATTATCTTGCCGGTATGGCAATAAGAGGATATAGATTGGATGCAACATACGATACAAGCACAGATTGGTGGGATTGTTGGAACGACGAAACGATGATCTGGAACAGCAATAGTACAATATTTTCATTTTATGTTTTAGCAGACGACGAAGGGGGTACTGGAAGAGATGTATTGACATGGAACAAGACATTACCAGAGAATATATCAACTATGAATCACAAATATTTTGCATTTAGAGCACAAGGGTATTACTTTGTGGCATTTAAGACCACGAATTGGTACTATATCAATGGGTACAATGAGAGAATGGCCACAATATACATAGATGTAAATGCACTTACCGCTGGAGGGAACATATCAGATTTTGCTTTTGGAACAGGGTTCGGATTTGGAAATGTTACAACTGAACCAGGATGGATATGGGTATACTATGAATTTTTCACATTCTCAGCAAGTATCCTATCAATCTCAACAGTGCAGAATGTAACAGAAGCGACATATTACAACACAATGCAGATACAAGTACTTGCAGAAGACAAAAACACAGGACAACTCAAAGATGTCCAGTGCATTTTATACAACCAAAGCGATTTTGTGATAGCAACTTTCAACAATACAATTGATGTGGAAGTTCTAAACAATCATAGCTTCTCAGTACAAGTGCAACAGCCACTAACTGTAGAATATTACACCCTAAGAGTTGATGTTTCTATAAAGAATATAAACTATACATGGACAAGGATACGAGCCATAAATGAGTTCCATGAGATTGTAGCCACGACATTTAGATTAGAATTTCAATTGATATATACATGGAACATTACGGTGGTACCGTATGGAAGAATTGACATTTTTATCAATGGCAGCAAGGACCTATCGAGTTTTGGTGATGCTGCAGGACAGTATCGTTACATAAAATCATTCTCTCCAAATGATAAAATAGCAACAATAGAGATATGGGTATTCAAGGGAGTACTAAAAGATTTAGTGTATAATCAAACAATAACAATAGACACAACTAAGCCAACTATAGAGTTAATTTCACCACAGAGCACATTATTAGGGGAAGGCATAGTTACCTTACGCTGGGATGTGAGGGACGATACAAACATATCATTGGTGCAAATACGAAAAAATGATGAAGCATGGATCACTTTGAACAGTGATTATGTTTATGAGTGGAATACATCAAATGATGAAGGCCTTGTAAGCTGGTCAATAAAAGCATATGATACTTCTGGGAATATGGAATACAAAACGTATTATTTCACAGTAGATCTTACGCCACCAACAATAACATGGATATCCCCAGCACTTGGCAAGTGGGAAGAAGTAACAACATGCAAAGTAAGAGTTTACGACTCTCAAGGGATAGATAAAGTATATCTGCAAATTGCAAATGGCACAGTTTATGAAATACTTCCTGACTCAAGCGGATATTACATCTTTGAAGTTGATCCATCGCAATATTCTGGTGCATTTAATATAACAATTATCGCATATGATCTTGCAGGAAATGTTAGAATAGCTACTTTTGAAGCAGGTGTTGAACATCCTACCTTTTGGGATATATTTTGGGGTACTTTGTGGACTAGTTGGAATACGTTTCAACTCATGCTTACACTGATAAGTTTCGCCACGGCTATAGTTGGCCCTGTAATAACTTACTACTTAGGAAAAAGAAGAGGGAGGTCTGAAGCGAAATGAAGAAGATAAGGAGAAATAAAATAGTAGTCCTCTTATTATTGATATATTTAACTGCAATACTTGCAGGATTAGTAGCAGTAGAAGCATACAGATACACACAAGAGAACCCACAATTCCGATACTATGTGTATATACACTGCATTGATGATGCTGGCAGAGAAATTAGAGTATATAACAATCAAGAGATTACAAAAGACTTCAAAATTACGATACATACAAACATGAGAACAAATCTGGTTGTAAGAGTGTATATGCAGGGGAAGGAAATTCCACCAGTCCCTGCAGGAGATGAAAATATTGGGGAAGATCTACGATATGAAAGGCAAGTTTTTCTGAATTTATCAGGAGAAGATGCATATGGGGGCCAGCTTATACAGATAAAAGTACAGATACTAAATCCAAATACAGAGCAATGGGTTACAGAAGAATACAGTTTCAGGCTAGTGAAGAAACTTAGACCCATTCCTGAGGATAGGCCTTATCAATTTACAGCTAGCGAGTTTGAAGAGTTTATTACAGACTTAATGTATAGAATCAGCTTCACAACATTGCTCATTGGAATGGCCGGATTAATAGGAGCTGTAAATATAAAGCAGATAACAAAACGTGCAGATCCGTTCAACTTCTTTAACTTTCTATATATAATAATCGGAATACTAACCCTTGCGAGCTACTCAGAAACAGATGTAGTCTGGATGGTTGCTGCTTTTGTTGTATTTGATTTAGCAGGGTACAATTATGTCAAAAATCTGCCAATGAGAGTAATACAAGTATACAGGGCTAATGAGATCCAAGCAATGAAGATAGTAGTATATGACCATCCAGAGACAGGAGATGAATGCTATGCAATTCCAACATTTAAGGCGACTTTGATGAGAGTGCTAATGAATAAACATTGTGTTATATACGACGCTATGAGTTCACGGCCGTTACGATTGAAGAGTAATGCAAAAATAAACGAAGTGGACGCACTTCTTGCTAATTACGTAAAGCTAGTATGGACAAAAAGTAAGACAAAACTAAGTTTAGAGGAAGAAATCGCAAAACGCTTTGAATGGAGTAAAGTTCCAGAGGATACATATGCAGTTCTACTCGTTGATCCGTTTGATCATCATAAATATAACAACGTGGATGTTCTAAGGAATTTCAAGTTGGCACGAGTGTTAATCAACGAAAATGAGAGATACCAATTTTTGGTTGAGGAATTTAACACATTATTTAATGAGGCTGTGTACAATGTAGCGAGCAAGATGTTTACGATGCATACAGGAGAGGAACCACCACGCAGAATAAAAGAGCAACTAAAGCAAAGGGAGGAAATAATTTCGCTTAGAAAACAAGAACTAGAGGAAATACTAGCAGAACTTAGAAAAAGGCATGTGAAGGAGGAATCAACAAGTGAGCAAATATAGCACTAAAAAAGAGGAAGTTTGGAGAATAGTGGGATCTTTCGTCCCACACGAAATAAAAGTTGCAAATCGCCTAGGCAAAGATGCTTTTCAATGGTTGGATTTGAGACTCAAAGAGTTGTTTAATTTGTATATAAGGGGCATAATTCCTGATGCCACAGTAAAATACTACATTAAACAAGACATTGACAAAGCAAGGAGAATGGGGATTGGGAGCATATTAGAGAGACTTAGTGATCCAGAGCATACATTAAGTATGTTGACAACAGTTGGAGGAGTTGTGGAACTTGAGGACAAGCAAATTGCAGTATATCAACGCGATAAATTACTTCCAGACCTTGAAAAACTTGCAATGACCGCACAGGATGAAGATTGGAACAAATATGCTGACTGGCTCTTAAGTTACTGGAAAAAAATCAAGAAGGATCTATATTCACAGATACCATGGGTAACGGGAGAGATCGAAATAAAGAGAAAGGAAGTAAAGAAACTAAGAGAAGAGAAAGTAGATGAGATACCTGTTTCTGAAGAACTACCAGAACCATTAATATCTCGTATCAAGCATAATATAGGCCTTTTATTTGCACCTGCTAAAAAGATGCTAAAAGCAGTTGCGGTTATACTTTTCTTTCCATATTACATATACAAGTGGTATAAAGGGAGGAAAAACAGAAAATGAGTCAAGGTAGTTTATTTTTAAAGAATAAGACACACAAACCAAAAAAACTGTTGAAGGATATGAACTGGGTACTAGAATACATATTTCCACCAGTTGAAACTTTTAAGAAGCCAGAGAGGGATTGGGAAAATGCGATTCAACAATTTTTAATGTTACTCTACGGGAAACCTGGAAGTGGAAAAACGGAAACGATTCGATGGCTGGTAGAGCAAGCGATAAAGAAATACGGAGAAGAAAATGTTAATGTTGCATGGTCAAAAGGAGATATGCAGGTACTATTAGAGGAAGGCATTAAGGACAAGCTAATAAACATACTATATGTAGAAGATGCTACAGATGCACTTACAAATAAATCATCTGTTTTCTCTGATTATTTTCAAATAAGACATAAGGTAAAAGAGAAAACAGGCCGCAGTCATGGTTATGTGATGGTAATCATTGCCCTTCATGATTATTTTGGCATCCCAAAGAAATTTAGGAACTCATGGGATCTCATACTTTTCAAATCTGCTCCAAC
>Ga0190304_1001554_pt1 | contig 10184 bp, 13 predicted proteins | sample 48700712_MG_FD_161670 | JGI IMG/M metagenome (GOLD analysis project Ga0190304, IMG submission 161670) | Hydrothermal vent sediment bacterial communities from Southern Trench, Guaymas Basin, Mexico - 4870-07-1--2_MG | ecosystem: Environmental > Aquatic > Marine > Hydrothermal vents > Sediment ... | reverse complement strand
TCTTTTTCCTTTCCCTGTTTATATCCACAGCATTTTTATATGTTTCATCTGTTACAAGGATATAATCTGCATCCTTTTTCAATGAAAATCCATATTTATCCTCTATTTTTATTATCTCATAGTTTTTACCTTCTTCGTATCCAAGAGAATTGAGAAAATCCATGATGGCATCTTTTCTCTTTTCAAATCCCCATATCCTATCGGCATGTTCTTTATTTCTTATCATCTCGTCACTCGTCAACCCTATGAGAACATAACCATAATTAAAAGCCGTTTTTAAAAAAAACTTATGCCCCTCATGCAGTCTGTCAAATGTTCCTGAAGCTATTATCTTTTTCATAAAAAATACCTGTACAATCCAATACACAGAATTCCCAATAATATCAGTGTATACTTCAGATATGGATATGCTATAAGATAGATTTTTATAGGGGTATAAAACTTTGGATCTGCCTCTTCAAGTCCTTTTATGAGATCGATCTCTGTCACCTTTTCGATCCTTTTCCTGTCGTTTATAACGACAGAAGGGGTCTCTGAAAATCCATCTAAGTAAAACTCCTTATCATTTTTATTTATATCTATCCAGAGCACAGAAACTTTTTCCCTGTATCTGGAGTTTATCACATCTTCTACAACTTTTTTTTCTTCCTCATCTGAGTAAAAGCATATGAGTTTGATCTGTTTCTCATCAAGGTAAAAATTTATTACAGAGTCTATTAGTTCTTCATCTATATTTTTCTCAAAGGAGATCTCGTTTATAGCCACCGAGGGAGTTTTTGAAAATCCAAAATAAAGAAAGTCGTTTCTGTTATTGTTGTAATCAAGGTACAGGATCCCCACATCTTTATTTTTTATTCCTGATAAAATATTGTGAATTCTGTTATATTCCACATTTTTATTTTTTTTATCATAAAACATCCTTATAACTACCTTTTTTGGAGTTAAAAAATACTCTATAATGTTTCTCAGCTCTTCCTCTGTGGTTTCTCCCTCAATTTTTATCTGGTCGTTGAACACGATTCCCGGTGTCATAACAAAGCCATACTCCTTGAACTCCTTGTATCCCTTGGAAGTAAACACATCTGTCATTTCTATATCCAGTGCATTATCATACTCCTTTTTCAGACCCTCAAAATATCCCTCTACTTTTTTGCAGTGGGGGCAGTCTTCGGCAAAGAAAAATTTAACCTTGATTTTTTTCTCCTCTGCATGCACAGGTGCTAAAATCATGATGATTATCAGGATCATAATAACTCTTTTCATAGGTGAAAAATAGACAGCATGTTTAAAAATGTTTTGTTACCTTTCACGGGCAGATATATGCTCAGGCCGCCCATCTGTCATCATCAATTCAGACGCTGTCGATATCATCATAGCTACTATTAAAAACAGAGATCTCAGAGTATAAAAAGATTGTGGAATAGAAAGTGATATGTTGGAGTCGAACGAAAGATTTAAATTTAAGCGGATCGAAATCTATTTTATATTTTAAGCGGTGATCGAAATGAAAGAGTATCATATTGTCAAAGTGAAAGGAGATACCATTAAATTTCCTGAAGAGGTCTCTAAGGTATTAGAGCTGGATAAATATGAATATTTGTTGATAGAAACAGATGTTGATGAAAAAGAATCTGTGATAACACCATTGGCAGCAAAAGGAACAGAGTTAGTTGAAATAAACTTGATACTGAAGAATGTTCCTGGTGCCAATGCTAAGGTGGATCTCTTCCTCGGTGAGAATCTTATAAACATTCTCTACAACCAAGGTGAGATGATAGATGAAGAGAAGTCATCAGCGGTGAGGCTTGTGGACATCTCAAAGAGCAAACTGACAGTGGAAGATATCAGAAAGCATCTAAAAGAGCTTGATGTCGTGAAGGAGTTTGAGGTAATAAAGGTCTAATCTCCAAAAAGCAACTTTATCATTCCTCTGAGGAACTCTTCTCCATCTTTCAGAAGCTTCTCCCCCTTCTCAGTTATATAGTAGTATTTTCTCCTTGGATTTGTCTCTTCATCTCCCCATTTTGCAGTAACATACCCCTCACTCTGAAGTCTGTATAAAACAACATAGGATGTTATGGTAGCAGGATCCCAGTTGAACCTGTTTTTAATCTCATTCTTGATCTCATAAGCGTACATTGGCCTGCCTTTGAGCAGTTTCAGGATATATACCCACATGACCTCCTTTGTCATCTTTCTTTTCAGTCTATCGAGTGGCATTGTATCACCAATTTACTTGAACTTTATATAATTTAAATGTTTCACAGGGATAAAATATTTAAAGTTTTCTATCGATTATTATAGAGGTGATTCTCATGAGCAAGATAAGGATAGCTATAGCAGGAGTAGGAAACTGTGCATCATCACTGATCCAGGGCCTGGAATATTATAAAGATGTGGATGAAAAAGATGAATTGGTCCCAGGACTCATGCATAATGTTTTCGGTGGTTATAAAATAAGTGATATTGAACCTGTGGCTGCTTTCGATGTCGATTCGAGAAAGGTAGGTCTTCCACTGGAAGAGGCAATATTTGCCGGTGAGAACTGCACAATTAAGTTTTCAGATCCGCCAAAAACAGATGTGATAGTGCAGAAAGGAGAGGTACTGGATGGAATAGGAAAGTATCTCGGTGAAAAAATACCTGTGGACAAAAATCAGAAACCTGTGGATGTAGCCAAGGTTCTGGAAGAGAGTAATGCGGATCTACTTATAAATTATATGCCTGTTGGGAGTGAAAAGGCAGCGAGATACTATGCAGAACAGTGTCTGAAGGCAGGAGTTGCTTTCATAAATGCAATGCCAGCATTCATTGTCTCTGACGAGGGATGGGCAAAGAGGTTTGAGGATGCCGGACTGCCATGTGCAGGAGATGACATAAAGAGCCAGGTCGGAGCCACAATAGTACACAGAGTCCTCACACAGCTTCTTCTGGATAGGGGGGTGAAGATAGAGAAGAGTTATCAGCTGAACATAGGTGGAAATACAGATTTCTATAATATGCTGGAGGAAGAGAGACTGAAGTCAAAAAGAATAAGCAAAACAAGCGCAGTACAGAGCTTAGTTCCATATAAAATACCTCTAAGGATAGGTCCTTCGGACTATGTGGATTTCCTCAATGATAACAAGGTATGTTACATATACATGGTGGGAAGGAAGTTCGGTGATGTTCCACTAACGATAGATCTTAAACTCAGCGTAGAGGATTCACCAAACTCTGGAGGTGTGATGATAGATGCCATCAGGGCAACGAAGATAGCACTGGACAGAGGCATCACAGGGCGGCTCATATCAATATCGGCGTATAGTTTTAAACATCCACCAGTCCAATATCCAGATTCTGTGGCGAAACAGATGGTTGAGGAGTTTATAAGGGGTGAAAGGGAGAGATAAAAATATTTTTATTTTTTTATTGGATATCCCTCTTCTTAACTGGAGTGGAGTTAATTTTATAAACTATGGTACTATTAATTTATATATGGATAAGAAATTCCTAGGATTGATACTAGTTGCCATACTGGTGATCGCCTTTCAGAGACAGATAAAGGCGTATCTGGCAACATTGAATCCTGTACAGAAGCTGATGCTCGGTCAGATGTTACTTCTCTCCGGGATTCTTATTCTCCTGCTGTACTATATTTTTTCCCGTTCTGAAGAGTAAACTCCGGAAGGATCTCACCTATTATTTCTTCTCTGCAGTTCTTATTTAGAGGTATATGGTATTTTTTAAGTGACTCTAACTCCTTTTCACTCAAAATCTTCAGTTTTTTTAGTATCTCCATTATTACAGGACTTCTTGCTCTTCCTGAGCCATCATCTATTTTCAGAGCTATTCCTATTCCCTTATCCAGTACACCCACACAGTACACACCTTCAGCTCCTGTTTTTCCTATTACTTTTTTTGTTGTCCTCATAAGAGCCGTATCGAATCTTTTTGTTCCCGCAACATTCTCGGGATAACTCTGCATCGCATGAACTATTCTCTCGGCTGCCTCTTTTTTTCCCTTTTCAAGATCTGTGGGAGCAACGAACTTCGCATACCCCAAAGCCATATTGTAGAGCGGCATTCCAAACACAGGGACACCACATCCATCAACTCCTATCTTTATCTCATCATACTCTGTCATATATTTCATGGCTTTCAACACTTCCTTCTGAACAGGGTGCTGGGGTTTGTAGTACTCTTCTAAGGGATAATTTTTCATCTTCGCAAGGAGAAGCATTCCTGAATGTTTTCCTGAACAGTTGTTATATATCGGAGTCGGCTCTTTTCCTTCAAGTATGAGTTTTTTTCTTGCATCTTCAGAGTAAGGCGGGTGAACACCACATTTCAGGTAAGATTCATCCAATCCTATTTTGCTTAAAATAGAAGCCACAGCGTTTATGTGGATCTCCTCTCCATTGTGAGATGAAACGATGGTGGCAAGCTCTCTTTCAGTTATTCCGTATCTATCTATAGCTCCGCTCTCCACGACAGGTATAGCCTGAAGTGGTTTGGCAGATGATCTCATGTATGTTACATAGTACGGATCGCCTGCATAGTACAGGAGCTCTCCATCTTTATTAACAACTGCAAGAGAGCCTCTGTGAAGGCTTTCCACAATCCCGCTTCTATAAACCTTGACAAGAACTTCACTCATAATTTCATCTCCTTTATGTATTCAACAAGTTTTTTTAACTCCTCAAGAGATGCTTCAAAGATTATTTTTCCTTTTTCTGGTGAGGCATCCTTTGAGAATCCCACAACACCACAGTCTGTGAACTCCTTTGTTTCGTACATCACGGTGCCACCAAATTTTTTTGGTGCCCATACTGTGTCAACGTCCTTAGCTCTCTCAATCTTCACAAGCTCAGGATGAAGGAAGACGTTTAATGATGTCTCTGCAGAGGCAGCATGTCCAAGGTACTTTATGGAATTTTCGGGGTAGATTTTTTTCACCACCTCAGAAGGAAGAGATCTCCACCATTCGTATATCCCGACGAAAACATCCTCATCCTTCATCTCCAAGGCTATATCCATCAAACATGCCGTATTTCCCCCATGACCATTGACGAAGAGTATCTTTCTGACACCATGGTGTTTAAGTGCCATGCAGATGTCCATCAGATAACTCTTGAAACTCTCATAGGATACCCACAACGTTCCTGAGAAAAATCTGTGATGCTTTGAGATCCCTATGGGTATTGTGGGGATAACAACTGCATCCAGTTCCTGTGAAAGTTTTTCTGCTATCAGATGATCTGTTCCCAAGGGGTTCTGCGGTCCATGCTGTTCAGTGGAGCCTGTGGGTATTACAACAACATTGTTCTTCAGAACTTCTTCTGCTTCTTCCCATGTCATATCTCTCAGTAACATAGAAAAAATTCATCTTCTTTAGAATATAAATTTTTCTATTTGTTTAAAAGTAATTTAGAAATTTTTTAATATCACTCATATACGGCAGCAATGGGCATTCTTCTTCCTGCCCCAAAGGCTTTTGTGGTCACCTTCAGTCCTGGGACTGCCTGTCTTCTCTTGTACTCATTTCTATTGACAGCATTGATCACCCATCTCACAGTCTCTGGATCGAGACCTTCCTTTACTATCTCCTCATATGTGCAGTACTGATCGAGGTATAGATGGAGTATTCTGTCGAGGATATCATAGGGGGGGAGTGTGTCCTGATCTAATTGATCTGGTCTCAGTTCTGCTGAGGGAGGTTTTTTTATGATCTCCTCGGGGATTATCTCGGATTCTCTGTTTATGTAATATGCAAGCTCATATACCATCGTTTTTGGAACATCTGAGATAACGGCAAGTCCTCCACTCATATCACCATAAAGAGTACAGTAACCAACTGCAAGTTCACTCTTGTTACCTGTGGAGAGAACGAGGTATCCAAACTTATTTGAAAGAGCCATCAGTATATTCCCCCGTATCCTTGCCTGAATATTCTCCTCTGTAACGTCCTCTTTTCTTCCTTCAAAATGTTCTTTGAGGGTGGAGAGGTATGATCTGAAGATAGGAGTGATGGGTATTATCTTAAACTCTATTCCCAGATTTTCGGCAAGTTTTTTTGAGTCTTTTACACTTCCCTCTGAGGAGTACTCTGAGGGCATTGAAACCCCGAGAACATTTTCACTCCCCATGGCCTCCACAGCAATACAGCATGTCACAGCGGAGTCTATACCTCCAGATAATCCCAGAACAGCTTTTTTAAATCCACATTTCCTCATATAATCCCTCAATCCCAGCACAAGTGCTCTGTAAACTGAAGATATCCTTTCCTCCGGAGTGAAAGGGACAGGGTTCTTCAATCCGAGATCAATAGTTTTTATAAATTCTTCAAAAGAAGGTAAGATATCAATCAAGTTTCCATTTTCATCTATGTACATACTTTTTCCATCGAAGATGAGCTCATCATTTCCACCCACCTGATTGACAAAGATAAATCGTTTTTTGTGTTTCAGTGCATGGTTTCTGATGATTCTGTATCTGATCTCATCCTTTCCCATGGAAAATGGAGAGGCAGAGATGTTTATGAGTAGAGTGGCTCCCTTCTTAACAAGTATCTCTATGGGATCTATTCTGTAGTTTCTCTTCAGCCAGAGATCGGGATCATTCCATGCATCCTCACATATCGATATACCAAGGATCTCGTTTTTAAATGATACTGTACTGATCTCAGAAGAAGGATCAAAGTATCTTGCTTCATCAAAAACGTCGTATGTTGGTAAAAGAGATTTATGCTCCTCTATAAGTATCTTCCCATTGTAAACAAGTACAGCAGAGTTATAAAGCCCTTTACCATACTCGTTTTTGTTTGGAAGCACAGTTCCAAAGAGGATACCTCTCTCTGGATATTTCTCTGATAATAGAGTCACTTCATGATTTGCCTTCTGTACTTTTTTTATGAACTCTCTTCTCTCTAAAAGATCTCTTGGGGGATATCCTGTTATATAGAGTTCTGGAAAAACAATGAGATCGGAAGAAGTTTTACTCAGTACATCCTCCATTTTTTTCATGTTTCCTTTTATATCGCCCACCATTGGATTCATCTGCGCAATAGTAACCTTCATCTTTATAATATAGTCCTCTGTTTTATAAAATGTTTTCTGTACTGTTTCAATTTTTTATATCCTCCCCAGATCATGAAGAGACCAAATATCATGATTATCTTTCTTATAAAGGGTATCTCCTTTATGAGTTCCCAGAGTACCTTTATGTAGGAGTTTGTTTCCGATACTCCACCGTATGGTATATTATCCTTCAGGATATAAACATGATCTTTCTGAATCACCATTTTGGATTTTATTCCAAGATACTCCTCCACAGATTTTAGCAAAATAGCTCTATCCTCACAGTCTCCTCTCCCATTTTTGATTGTCTCTTCTGGAGTTGCCCAGTACTCTAAATTCCAGTAAACATCATAATCCGAAGCCCATTTTATATGGGTGTATATATATTTCTCCGGGTTAATCTCATTGGATTTTAAATACTCTGCAAGCTTTATCACTTCAGGATTATCTGGATCTATAAGGCTATCCATCCCTCTTATCTCATTTACAGCCTGCTTTCCAGCTAAATAGATATTGGGATAGAGAACAAGAAAGATGAAGATCAATGAGTATATGAGTTTGAGTATCTTTGCTTTCATTATCTTCATACCCCATTGTATGTTAAAAAGTTTTTCAGAAAACACTACAGAACACTCCTTTTTTCCTTAAGGATTTTAGAGTATTTTTCATTTATTTTTTCTAATTGGGATTCAAAATACTTTCTTTCTTCTTCATTTTTTGCTAGATCAGGGTGATATTTCTTTACGAGTTCCCTGTATTCTTTTTTTATTTCTTTTATAGATTTTTCTTCTTTTATGAAAAAATATCGTGTAATTCTCCCGGAAAATCTCTGAAATCTGTACACATAATTGAAACTGAGATTCAATTCAAATCCTCCGGAAGAGGTTTCTATCTCGACTGGTATCTTCATCCTCCCTGGAGGTACATCAACAATCATTGGCATTGTTTTTTCTCTAAAAGAGAGATTTATACTGAGATTTTTTACCGTTAGATCACTTTCATTTTCTATCTCTAAGAAAATATTATTATCATAAATCATATCAAATTTAAGAGGTGGTTTTTCAAAGATATTGTATCTTCTATCACTCTTCAATCTTTCCTTCATCTCCTCTTTTTCTCTTTTGAGATTGATCCTTAAAAAAAGATATCTCAATCCCTGAATAACAATCAGAAAAAAGAGAACGATAAGTAAAAACATCCATAAGTTCATCCATTCCTCAGAGATCAATCTCTATCATCCTCCCTGTCTCGTCTCTCTTGTACTCGCCAAATCCATCAGGAAGCTCCTTAAAAACAGGTCCATCCCTGCAGACAAGATATCCACCAATCTCACAGCTTCCACAGAGTCCTATTCCACATTTCATGTACCTTTCAAGAGAATACTCCACTTCTTTTGATTTTAAAATCTCTGAGCACCTTTTCATCATCATCTCAGGACCACAGACATAATAATAGTCACAGTTCAGGTCTATGTGATCTGTTATAAATCCTTTTTTTCCATAACTCCCATCATCTGTGGATATTAAAACTTCACCATATTTTCTGAACTCTTTCTCAAAAAATACTTCTTTTTTGTTTCTAAATCCTAAAAAAATCTTAATATCTCCATTTAAATTCTCAGCAAGAAATCTCAAAGGAGATAATCCTGTTCCTCCCCCTATTATTCCTATCTTCCCATCTTTAATTGAAAAGGAAGTCCCATATGGCCCTCTAACCCCTATTTTATCTCCTTCACGGAGCTGATGCATCTTTTCCGTAAATTTTCCAATCTTTTTCACCGTAAATCCGTTTCTGTATGAAAAGGACATCGGTTTTTCATTGATTCCGGGGATCCACAGCATTGCAAACTGTCCAGGTTTTGCATTGAATCTTCTGTTTATAAAGAAAGTTTTTACATTTTCAGATTCATTTACAATCTCTTTTATCTCAACTATCTCCATGTTTCCTCTCCTCATTTGTTTCTATCTATCTTTTCCTTTATGAATTTTTTTATATCCTCGACAGAGTCTGTTTTCAATCCATAATACTCCGCAAATTTTTTTGTTGTGGTGATGATATATGATCTTCCTCTTGGCTTTTTTTCTATCAGCCCCTGTTCCTCAAGCTTTTTTATATGCGAATAAGCATGGTTTCCTCTGATCTTTATAACATCTATCTGTTTTATGGGCTGTTTTAATGCTATGAGTGATAAGGTCTTTAAAAGGGACTTTGGAGCTTTCCTTGGTAGATACTTTATTATTTCAGAGTATTCAGGCTTTATCTGCATCACATATTCATTCTCAACTGTATTCACTATCTCTATCGCTGTTTCTCTTTCAGAGTATTCATTTGATAACACATTCAATGCCTCTTCCACCTCCGAGATACTTGTATTCAGTATCGAGGCTATTTTTTTTATGCTCAGAGGTTCTCCATACATGAACAGAACTGCTTCCACCTTTTCTTTCATCTATCCACCTACTGGTTTTATGTAAATGGGACCAAAGAACTCCTTCTGTATGAGCTCTATTTTTTTCTGCTGCTGAAGGAATAAGAGATAGAGGAGTGTTCTTGCTATCTCCACAGGTGTTTTATCAAATATAAGATTTTCAAACTTTATAAACTCTTCATCTCCTATGGATTCTTTTATCAGGATATAAAGCTTTTCAATGTATTTTTCTAAGTCTTTTTTATATATATCTATCTTGATTATTTGTTTGATCTCTTTTTTTAATTTTTTTGGCTTTTTTACTTTTTTCTTTTCATAATCCTCCAATGTTTCAAGTAATGCTTCTAAAAGAGCTGGCAGTGTTATTTCCCTGGATTCCCTCCTTAATGGGGGAAGTACAGGAGCTAATTCTATATCCTCTTCGATTTCCTCCTCTTTTTTCTCTTTTTTCTTTTCAAGAATCGTTTCAGACTGCATCCTTATGAGTATTGCAGCCACGAGAATTGCCTTTCCAGAAACTCTCATATCTACTCTTCTTGCCTCCTCTATCTTCTGGATATATTTTTTAGTGAGATCGACTATGTCAATGTTCCATGGATCGATCTCTCTTGTGATCACAAGGTTCATCAGAATATCGATGGGCCCAAGTGCATAATCCATGATATTTAATATTTATGAAGTTATAAATAAGTTTTGAA
>Ga0190304_1001553_pt1 | contig 10188 bp, 9 predicted proteins | sample 48700712_MG_FD_161670 | JGI IMG/M metagenome (GOLD analysis project Ga0190304, IMG submission 161670) | Hydrothermal vent sediment bacterial communities from Southern Trench, Guaymas Basin, Mexico - 4870-07-1--2_MG | ecosystem: Environmental > Aquatic > Marine > Hydrothermal vents > Sediment ... | reverse complement strand
TAAGGGGTACCAGGTATTTTGGGCCTTTGAGAAAAAAATTTCTCTGAAATTCAACAATTACGGTTGCAATTTTTACCAAGCTTTTGTTTCTTAAATGGATGCTGTTAATAAACCATTTGGCATCCCTAATACTATTTTTTACATACTGTTGAGTGGCCTTTTCCCCTTTTATATTCTGAGTTTCTTCAAAAAAAGGGGAAACACCCAGAACAGGAATTTCCTCATCATTTAAAACGAGTACAAATTCTCCATTTTTAATAGTTACCATAATATCCGGGATCACATAAACTGGAGGGCTTGTGGAAAACAATCTGCCGGGATATGGATTTAGGGATTGAATAAACTCAATAACAGCGTTTATTTCATCTAATGATAACTCAAGTATTTTAGAAAGTTCCTTATAGGATTTCTTTTTTATTAGAGGAAGATAGTCCTTAATAATTTCTATAGTCCCATCTGGTGCATCTACAGAGAGTTGAGCCTGGAGTATTAACGATTCCTTATAATCTTTTACACATATACCTGCAGGATCAAATGAGCGTACTACATCAAGCATTACAGGCAATATTTTTTGTTGGGCTGTGTTAAGCAATGTGTTAGGGTCTTCCTGGAAGAATCCATTACTATCCAGATTATGGATTAGCAGTTCTCCAACTTCAAATTGTTCTTTACTCAGAGCATGAAGTAGTAATTGTGACATGAGGTGTTCCTGTAAAGATTCGGGTCTTGAAAGAGCTCCTTCTATGAATTTTTGTTTTCTGTCTGAGGCTTCTCTACCTTCTTGACTTGTATATCCGGAATCTGAACTATTTTCGAAGTAATTTTCTTTGTCTTCATTTTTAGAATTTGAATATTCTTCCAGAGAAACAAGAGATTTATCTTCAATTAGCTCCAGTGCCGGGTTTTTTTCAAGTTCTTCATGTATTCTGTTGGTAAGCTCGTGTAGAGGGAGTGCCATCAGCTGTATTGACTGATAAATTTGAGGTGTCATTTTTAGACGCTGAACCTGAGCAAAAGCAGGTTTTTGGTACTGTTGCATTTTCTCTACCTACATCCTGAAATCTTTACCAAGATAAATTTCCCGTGCCAGTGAATTTTCCAATAAATCTTTCCCGGATCCTTCTGCAAGTATTTCTCCATGATTTATAACGTATGAGCGGTTAGTTATTTCAAGGGTATCCCTTACATTATGATCGGTAATTAGAATCCCAATTCCTTTGGTCGAAAGTCTTATTATTATATCCTTAATTTCATTAACAGCAATAGGGTCAATTCCTGCAAAGGGTTCATCCAATAGCAGAAAATTTGGTTCTATGGCCAGAGAACGTGCAATTTCTGTTCTTCTTCGTTCTCCACCTGATAGTGTAAAAGCTTTTTGTTTTCTAATCTCTGCTATGCCGAATTCTTCCAGCAAAATATCCAGAGTTTCCTGTTTACCTTTCTTTGAAAGGTTTTTGCGTGTTTCAAGTATAGCTCCGATATTATCTTCAACAGTCAGCTTTTTGAAAATTGATGCTTCCTGAGGAAGATAAGAAATGCCTTCCTTAGCTCTGACAAACATTGGCTGATGTGTAATTTCAAGACTGTTTAAAAAAATTTGCCCTCCTGTTACCTTAATAAAACCAACTATCATATAAAAGATCGTAGTTTTTCCTGCACCATTTGGTCCAAGGAGCCCTACAATTTCCCCTGCATTCATTTTGAAAGTGATGTCTTTTACCGCATATTTTTTCTTAAATTGCTTTGATAATGAAACTACACTGAGTATACTGTTACTCAACTATTTTCTCCTCATGTTTTATTGGAACGGATTCGTCAACGGATTTTTCAGTATCTGACTTAATTGTACCGGATACTTCTCCAGTCATGTTAATATTATCCGTATCCAGATCAATTGTTATTCTGCTTGCCCGGTATTCGTCATCTTTCCAAATAACTATGGGACTCCCTGCAAGTTCCAGGGTTTCATTATCTCTGTTATATTTTGCAAATTCCGATCTGCAAATCATTGAATCATTTTCATTTGCTTTAAATATTCTAACTCCTATTTGTATAATTGTAATATTATCTTTTCCTCTGTTTTTGAAATAGCTTCCTTTAACAACAATTTCATTTTTCTGATCTATCATTTCAGCATAGCTGTTTATTGTCATAATTTCAGCTTTTCTATCATAAAAAAGTTTTTCTGTCTCTATTTGGATTCCCTGGTTTTTATCGATTACAATTATATTACCTCTGCAACGGGCATATTGGAAGTCATCCCCAAATAGTTCAATATAATCAGCTCTGATTGTTATGTTATCTGAAATAATCTGTGCATGTCCGGACAAACTTGTTTGTTCACTGCCTTTTGCCAGAGAGATAGAAGTTTTATCACTGGAAAAATTAAAATTTTCAGAGAATAAAGCATTTGCAAGAAGAGTTAATAAAATCAAAATATTAATTATCTTCATTATGATATACACCTCGAACAAATTTTTCAAAACGAAACGTTTTAGTTTTTAAATCCCCTGTGAAGCCTTGTCCTGAAATTTCTGTTCCAGAGTCTTTAAGAACTTTAACTTTCCCATTTTCAGAACCTGATAGCATCTTTTCTGAATCCTTCCAGTATAGATATTCGGATGAAATTTCAGCTTCATTGTCAGCGGAATAGATTATAATAGATCCTGATAATTCAGCATCATTGGATTCTGTATGAATAATACCCTTTTCAGCAGTTCCTTGAGTAATAATTTCTTTTTTACTATTTAATTCCTGGAATACAACTTTTTTAAGCTGAGTTTCGTTTTTTTGACTATAATTTTTCGATTCAGCAGCATAAATACGAAAAACGGCATTGCCGTTATCGACACTTGTATATAAAAAATCTCTAATAATACTATCCGGAACATCATCACCTATAGTATTGTTATTCCGTAGGTCTCCATAATCCATACTGCAGGAAAAAAAAACTAAAATTGATATTGACAGCAATAATAGTTTAACGGGTTGCATAATCCATGCTTGCTTTTACGAAATTTACAAATAGCGGATGAGGCTGTACAGGAGTGGATATAAATTCAGGATGGAATTGAACTCCTATGCTCCATGGATGATTACTCCATTCAACAGATTCAACCAAATTATCATCCGGCGTAAAAGCGCTGAAAACAAGACCGGATTTTTTTAATTCAGCTGTATAGCCTGTAGAGACTTCATATCTGTGTCTATGTCTTTCCCAAATTTCACTTTTACCATAGATATTATGTATATTTGTACCTTTTAGCAGGATCGATTTACTTTTCCCTAAACGCATTGTTCCACCCATAGTGTGAATGCCTTTCTGTTCCTCCAGTAAGCTGATCACCGGATGATCTGTTTCTGGTGTAAATTCTGTACTGTCAGCAGATTGCAGTCCAAGAACATTTCTTGCATATTCTATTACCATCACCTGCATCCCGAGGCAAATACCGAAACAGGGAATATTTTTGGTTCTGGCAAATTTTACCGCTTCAATCATTCCTTTAATTCCACGTTGCCCAAATCCTCCGGGGATGAGGATACCATCAATTTTCTGGAAAACTTCTTCCTGATTGTTATTTTCCAGATATTCAGCATCAATTTTTACCAGGTTAATTTTTACCTTGTTAGCAATGCCGCCATGACAAATAGATTCATTAATTGATTTGTAGGTATCATTTAGATTAGTATATTTACCAACAAGCCCAATATTTACTGTTTTATCGGCTGTTTTTAAAATTTCGACTATAGAAGCCCATTTACTCAGATCACCCTTTGGTTTCCTTAGATTTAGTTTGTCGAGTACAATATTGTCTAAATTTTGTTTATGAAAAACTAATGGAATTTCATATACGGATGTTTTTACATTGTATGCAGATATAATAGATTTTTCTTCAACATTTGTAAAAAGAGAAATTTTATTTAAAATTTCTTTCTCAAGAAACTCAGGTGACCGGCATACCAGTATATCCGGCTGGATACCTATTTCTCTCAATTTGTTTACAGAATGTTGTGTAGGTTTTGTTTTAAGTTCTCCTCCTGTAACTTCCGGTATTAGAGTTAAATGTATAAACAGTATATTTTCTTTACCCAGGTCATGGATAAATTGTCTTGCTGCTTCGAGAAAGGGTATGGATTCTATATCACCTACTGTCCCTCCAATTTCGATGATTGCTATATCAACTTCATCACCATCACCGGCTAATATAATTCTTCTTTTTATTTCATCTGTTATATGTGGAATAACCTGAACTGTCCGGCCAAGATACCTTCCTTCTCTTTCCTTCTTTATTACTTCCTGATAAATTTGACCGGTTGTTATTGAATTCAATCTGCTTAAGGGAGAATTTGTAAATCTTGCATAATTCCCAAGATCCAGATCGGTTTCTGTTCCATCATCAGTCACATAGACTTCTCCATGTTGATATGGGCTCATTGTTCCTGCATCTACATTGAGGTAGGGATCTATTTTTATCATACGGATTTCCAAACCTCTGTTTTCAAGAAGGTTTCCTATTGAAGTGGCTGTCACGCCTTTACCAAGGCTTGAACAAACACCACCAGTTACAAAAATATATTTTTTCATGAGTTCGTATTATAAAGCAGGATAAAAAAATAAGCCAGTAGAAAGTGGAATTTACTGCATTTGTTATATTTCTTACATTATATGAGTATCAAAATTTTCATGATTTAGATAGAGCATATCGGATAAATAATAATTATTTTCAAGTAAATGAGAGTTCAGGGCAGCAGTATCAGCTACTTCTGGAGAAACGTATATTGGGGAACCGAGTCTTAAAGCAAGAGCTATTCCATCACTTGGTCTTATTTCAAGGGAAAAGTTTTTTAGGCCTTTTTTGTAGATTATTTTTGCGATATAGTTATCATCAATAAAATCATAAATGTAAATATACCGTAATTTATAATTGTGTTTAATAAAAAATTCTGATAGAAGATCATGTGTCAGCGGTCTTTGCGGCTTTACATCTTCAAGTTCGATAATTATAGCACTTGCCTCAAAAGGGCCAATTAATAACGGTATTATTCTATTTATTTCAGGATTTTGGAGAATTATAATTGGCAGTTGGTTTTCGTTATCCAATGCAATTCCCTTAATTGTAAACTGTAGCATATTCCTTTTCATTTCACTTAATAATATAACACAGTCTCTTTCAAAACCACGATTATTATGAAAAAAGACCTCTATTGACAGGTGGTCTGCAAATAAATACAATTTAAATACAGGATGGGGTCTTATGTCAATTGAAAATTTTTTAACTGAAGTACAGTTTAATAAATTCCGTGATTATATTTATAATGCAAGTGGGATACATTTTTCCTCTTCCAATAGAACCATTCTGGAAAGCAGACTAAAAGAGCGTCTGCGCAAAGTCGGAATTTCCGGAGTTGATGAATACTATAAGGAAATTACTACAAATGAAGGGGAGATGAAAACTCTCCTTGATACTGTTACAACAAATCTGACAAGGTTTTTTCGAAATACAGCACACTTTCAGGCCTTTGAGCATTATGTAATTCCAGAGTTAGTTAAGTACAAAAAATCCAGAGGTGAAAATACAATTAAAATATGGAGTGCAGGATGTTCAACGGGTGAAGAACCTTACTCTCTTTCCATGGTACTGAAGGATATTCTCCCTCCGGGTTTTAGTTATGATATTACAGCATCAGATTTGAGTTTAAAGTGCCTTATGACTGCAAAAGAGGGGTTTTATTCTGACCAGAAGGTAAATGGGATTTCCGGCAAATATCTGCAAAAATATTTTGAGAAGAAACCAAATGGTTATCTTGTAAAAGATGAAATAAAAAATACTGTTAAATTTGATTATCATAATCTAAAATCAGATAGTGGTCAGCGAAATCTTGATATAATTTTTTGTAGAAATGTTATTATCTATTTTGATGAAGCAGCACAGACAAATGTAATAAATAAGTTTTATCAATCAATGAGTAATCATGCATATTTATTTATTGGGCATTCTGAGTCTTTGTTCGGGATGGATACAAAATTTGAGTTTCTTAAGACTGATTTTGCTACTATGTATCGGAAATTTACTAAATAGGATTAAAATATGAAAGATATTTCTGTAATGATATGTGATGATTCGGCATTGATGAGAAATCTGCTTGGCCGGATAGTAGATGAAGCTGAAGGTTTGGTTCTTGCTGGTAAAGCCATGAATGGCAAATTCCTACTGGAAAAAATTCCCAGAATTAAACCTGATATAATCCTTTTGGATCTCGAAATGCCGGAAATGAATGGTATTGAGTTTCTTAAAGAGCGTAAAAGATTAAATATTAATATTCCGGTTGTAATACTATCTTCTATTGCTGTTAGAGGAGCTAAGGTTACAATGGAAGCTCTGGCCTTAGGGGCTTCCGATTTTATTCTTAAACCTTCGGGATCTATTTCTGAAGATATTCATGTAGTAAGGGATAGAATTGTTACAACACTACTTGCATATGGAGGTAAGTCCGCCAGAACTTTCCACAGTGAGAGCAGTCAACCAGGGGCTTCTCCTTCTATAAAGAAGGAAGCAGTGAAGAATGTTCCCGTTACATCCTCTATGCCCAGAGAAAAGGGCGGTGATATCGAAATTGTGGCAATTGGGATATCCACCGGAGGTCCAAATGCATTAAGACTTGTATTGGCCGATATAGATCCTGAGTTTCCTGTTCCTATTGTGATAGTTCAGCACATGCCGGCAGGATTTACTACTGAATTTGCTAAGAGCCTGAATCGTATATGTCCTCTGGAAGTTAAGGAAGTAGAAGATGGTGATGTTTTAACTAAGGGAAGGGTTTTTATTGCTCCTGGGAATTATCATATTGAAGTGGAAAAAAAGAAACTTGCAGCTATTATTCATACTTCATCCTCAGATGTTGTAAATGGTCACCGGCCTTCTGTAGATGTACTGTTTGCTTCTGTTGCAAAACACTATGGCGGTAATAGTTTAGCTGTAATTATGACTGGTATGGGAAGAGATGGTGCATTGGAAATTGGTTCAGTTTTTGCTAAAGGTGGTATTACTGTTGGGCAGGATGCAGAATCATCAATTGTTTACGGGATGCCCAAGGTTGCTGCGGAAAGAGGGTTTATAGATTATGTGGTATCGGTTAACGATATGGCTTCAACTCTGAATAAACTGGTTAAAGAAAAGAGATAGACTTTCGACAAGATAAAGGATAGTAGGGACGCAAAATCTTGCGTCTCTACTATTCTTTATTACTCTGAGGGGGTAGATCTATTCTCATAGAGAACGAAGGGCTGCACCCATCGTTCATAAATGACACCCCTTCGGGGCTGAAGAAATACTATTCTTTATTTATTAGTTTTGTTATGCGTGGAGTATTTTTTCTTTTACTTACTTTGTTGTAATAAAAAGTAATGGCGAATCCCACTGCAAGGCCTAATACTCCGGAAATAACACCTAATCCCTCATTACTTCCAAAAATGGCTGTACTTAAACCATAAAAGACTATAAATGAAATGAGAGGGAAAATTAAAACCATAAATCCTGCAAACACAGTTCTTCCCGGGGGCAGATAAATTTCTACCGTATCGCCTGATTTAAGATCGAATTGTTTTTCATTTAAAGCACTGAAAATCTTACCGTTTGCAGAACAAAAGGAATTCCCGCTGCAGTTTTTACAGCCGCCGCTTAAGGATGAACAAGAGAGGGTAATTTCCTCTCCATTTATATTTGTAATCTTACCCAGCTCAGTCATTTTTTACTCCTATACTCGTTATCGAGCACTTTCCTTTGATTTGTATGTAAAACCTTTATTTTCAGACATCCCATGGAAAGTCTCTGTCGCTGAATGATAAAACAGTTTTTTATTTATACCAAAACAATAAGTCATAAATTTTTTTTATCATTCTCCTTCTATAGGGTATCGTATTTCTTTAATACTTTCTGTTTTATTGTCATCATTAATCTGTATAATTGCACCCTGAATTTCCAGATCATTCCACCATTCTTTGGATCTTTCCGGAATTTGGGTTAAAAATTGTTCTATTTCAATATCCGGAGCAAGACCTCCCACTCCTGTCGAACTTCCGGTTCTTCCCGTATCACATATAGTACCAGTTCCTTTGGGGAAAACACTTGCATCTGCAGTAAGTGCTTTTGAATGGCTGCCAATCACTGCATTGAGTGTTCCATCCACATGGAAAAACATAGAGTACTTTTCCGCCGTTGTGGATGCATGAAAATCCAGTATAATAATATCAGTTTCATCTTTAATTCTATTAATAATGTCAGGAATAAAGGTAAAAGGGTTGCTTAAATGAATTCTGTTAAAACCGGACTGGCCTAATAAAGATATAACTCCTATATTTTTATCACCAGCACGATATACTCTCCAACCTCGTCCGGGAGTTCCGGGTGGATAGTTTGCAGGTCTTAAAATATATGAACTATTACCAATATGGCTAACCATATCTTTTTTAAAAAAAGTTTTTTCTCCTGTTGTAATAACATCTATTCCAAGTTTGTGAAGCTGAATGGAGTGATTCTTCCCTATCCCAAAACCTCCGGTAGTACCTTCTCCATTTGCAATAACAAAATCAATATCAAATTCTTCCTTGATTTTATGAAGCCCGTTTTTTATACAAAAGATACCTGGTTTTCCTACTATTTCACCGAGTACCAGAATTTTAAAACTCATATAACCCTCTTGGAGACAAATATACTATTCTAAGTTTTCAAATACTATCAGATAAAAGAAATTTAGTGAATATAGGGGAATGAATGATTCTTCTCTTGATAATAATCCTATAATTCTATAGCCTTAACCTGGAAAAGTAATATAGACCTGTAGTTATTTTCTGGGGAAGTCCGTGAGAATCGGACACAGTCGCGCTGCGGTATTGAACAGGATTAATAATCTGTTCTAAGTCCGGGTACCAGGTTAATTACATGCTCGTATTTTGTCGCGAAAACAAAAGGAGAGTAACATGACGCAGCAAAACCTATCTGTATACAAACAAATTATTAAGAGAAATGGAACAAACAGTCCCTTTGATACCGGGAAAATTACCAGGGCCATAGCTTCTGCAGGAGAGGCAACAGGGGAAATGGATTTTGATCAGGCCGGGTGTCTAACGCTAAGAGTTCTTAACCTGGCTCATCAGATTATTGGTGAAAAAATTCCTACAGTAGAGGAGATACAGGATATAGTCGAAGAGGTTCTGCTTCAGTCAATTTACCATAAAACAGCTAAAGCCTACATTATTTACCGGGATCAGCATAAGAAAATAAGGGAAATAGCATCCCGGGCAAGTATAGATCTTATCGATCAGTATATAGAAAAGACAGACTGGAAGATAAATGAGAACAGCAATATGTCCTTTTCCCTTCAGGGACTTAACAATTATATCTCATCAGAGATAAGCAAAGTCTATTGGCTGGGGAAGATATATCCTGCAGAGATTAAAGATTCTCATGAGAAGGGTGAATTCCATATCCACGATCTTGGCTCTCTTTCGGTCTACTGTGTAGGCTGGGATCTTCAAGATCTTCTTCTGAAGGGGTTTAGAGGTGTTTCGGGGAAGGTGGAGAGTGCTCCTCCAAAGCATTTCAGAACAGCTCTGGGGCAAATTACAAACTTTTTCTATACCCTTCAGGGGGAGGCTGCCGGAGCTCAGGCCTTTTCCAGTTTTGACACCCTTCTTGCTCCATTCGTCCGGTATGACAATTTATCGTATAAAGAGGTAAAACAGGCCATGCAGGAGTTTGTATTTAATATTAATGTTCCTACAAGGGTTGGCTTTCAGTCCCCTTTTACGAATATAACCCTGGATCTACAGCCCTCGGTAAACTATGCGGATACCCATATTGTAATAGGGGGAAAGCTTAAGGAGGAGACCTACAGAGATTTTCAGGACGAGATGAACCTTATCAACAGAGCCTTCTTTGAGGTAATGGGAGAAGGAGATGCAAAGGGGAGAGTTTTTACCTTTCCCATTCCTACGTATAATATAACAAATGATTTTGACTGGGATAATCCGGAAATGGATCTCCTTTGGGAGATGACCGGAAAGTACGGTATACCCTATTTTTCAAACTTTATTAATTCCGATATGAACCCCGAAGATGCCAGATCCATGTGCTGCCGGCTCAGGCTGGATAACAGAATTCTTCAGAAAAGGGGAGGGGGGCTTTTTGG
>Ga0190304_1001552_pt1 | contig 10188 bp, 7 predicted proteins | sample 48700712_MG_FD_161670 | JGI IMG/M metagenome (GOLD analysis project Ga0190304, IMG submission 161670) | Hydrothermal vent sediment bacterial communities from Southern Trench, Guaymas Basin, Mexico - 4870-07-1--2_MG | ecosystem: Environmental > Aquatic > Marine > Hydrothermal vents > Sediment ... | reverse complement strand
CTCTCTCCAATTTTCCAAATCCTTTTAATCCCACAACCACCATAAGTTTTTCACTTGGTAATGAAGTTATAGAAAATGTTGCCATCGAGATTTATAATGCCAAAGGGCAAAAAGTAAAACAATTACAAATGACGAATGACGAGTTACGAGCAGGTTCTGTACATTGGGATGGCACCGACTCGGCCAATCAACCGGTAACCTCAGGCGTGTATCTGTACCAGCTGAAAGCCGATGGCAAAGCTCTTGCCCAGAAGAAGTGCCTGCTGTTGAAATAAAGTAACCCAGATCACAGCTTCAACCTCCGACGTCTTACCCGACGCCGGAGGTTTGTCTTATCCATCTTCCTATTAGAATGTTGTTACATCAACAAAGTTAAAGCCATCAATCAGCATTGCGGGAACTCTGGCGTTATTTTCTATCAGCATGGAGGGTCCCAGCGCCAGAATGCGGCGGGTCATGTCGTAGAAAATCTCATTCCAGCGGAAGTTGGTAACCGCCCGTTTAACTGCGCCATCTTCAAAATAGAGCACGCCGTCACGGGTAAGGCCGGTCATCTCGCCGCGTTTCTGGTCTACCGAGCGGATGTACCACAAACGGTTAACGATAATGCCGTTATCCACCATCTTCATCATTTCAGCTTCGCTGGTTTCGCCGCCATCCACTATGAGGTTGGCCTGGTAGTTAGCCGGGATGCCAGCCAGTTTTGCATAGTCGCGATCTACCCGCATCTCTTCGATCACACCCTTGTTCACCCAGTTGATGTTGCGGGCAACGATTGCATTGTCGCTGAAGGGTGGGGTGCTCAGCTCAGCATCATCAATACTGGAACGCAGGGTAAAGCGTTTACCAAAGAACTCGTTACCGATCTGGCCGGAATAGGGGCTCAGACCATCGTCTGCCATGCGGCGTTGATACATCCACATAAGGTACCATAGCCAGTCCAGCACGGCAGCAGGACGCAGGATCACGGGCATGCGTCCAGTATGGTGCTGCACCGGTGATGAAAGGGCGTCAAACTGCTCGTTCAGGCGATTGATCATGGCTGTCATGTCAAAGGTGGTGAAGTCTTTTACCGAGCCAGAGACTTTGGTTTCTACGTCATCACGCTTCATGGTCATGGAATGGCTGAAGGTGGAATGGTCATCCCATCCAGAAAAGCCGTTTTTAGTCTGGATGCAGTGTCCGCCATAGAATCGTTGTGAGATGCCGGAGACTCTGGCGTCTTTGCCTCGGGCATTGGCCACACAGCGCTGGATGCCGCTTACCACATCTTCCAGACTGAGGGATGCAGTTGCATCGGAATAGTTGTTGATTTTGGGAATGTCCCGCGCCTGCTCAGATGCTACAAATTCCGGATCTGGCTGATTCATGTGCGCCATGGTTTCGGCTCGTTTAATGAGGTTTTTCAGTGCCTCTTCCGAGAGTTCATTTACCTCAGCCGCACCGGTTTGTGCGCCAAAGGCTACCGAAAGGGAAAGCCAGGTTTTGGTGCCGCTGATGTGCTGGGTAATGCCGTTTTGGGCAAAACGGGTGTGCAGCTCGTTATTATAGCCGCCATTGATGGTAAAATCATCGGCAGAGGTGTGGGCGCGAATGTAGTCGGCTGCTTTGAGTATTGCGTCTTTGTACTGCATCATTGTGAACCTCCCACGCGAATGTTACGGAAGCGCGCCAAGGCGCCACCATGAGTCATCCTGCCCCGTTGACCAGGCTGGCCTTTGCCGCAGTTGCTCACCCCAAAGGTGCGGAAATAGCGTTCGTCGCAGATGGCGTCTACGCTGTTCCAGAACTCAGGATTGTTGGAGCGATAGATGATTTTCTTGAGTGGTCGTACTTTCTTACCATCCTTAATCTCCCAGAACATATCGCCACCGAACTGGAAATTCACCCGATGTTGATCGATGGAAAAGGAGCCCTGACCTTCGATGAGCACGCCATCTTTGGTATCAGCGATGAGCTCGTTGGGACTCAGCGGTTCTTTCCCCGGTTCCAGGTAGAGGTTCGGGATGCGGTTGATGGGAAAATCGTAGTAATGGGTAGCCCGGTTGCATCCACGGCTCATCTGCTGGCCAATGAATGGCGCAGTGGCGCGTGTGGTGCCATATTCGTTGAGGATGCCGTCTTTTACAATATACCATTTCTGGTTTGGCACACCGTCGTCGTCATATCCGGCGCTGGCCAGGCCGTCTGCCAGAGTGTTGTCGGCTACAAAGTTCACGATGGGGCTGCCGTATTGAAAGCTACGCAGCTTCTCGGGCGTGGCAAAGCTGATGCCGGCAAAATCGGCTTCCCAACCCAAAACGCGGTCCAGCTCGGTGGGGTGCCCTACCGATTCATGCATGGTAAGCGACATATGGATGGGATCAAGCAGCAGGGTGCGACGCTCTTCGGCTCCCAGACTGTCGGCGTGAACCTTCATTATCGCTTCCTGTGCTACATGACGTGCCTTGTCAACCAGGTTCAGGCTACGAATCCATTCCCAGCCTTTGGCATGGCCGCCTTCGCGGAAGCTGCGGGACTGGCTGTCTTCGGCTGTTACCGCCGTAGCGGTGAAGTTGGGCTCGATGTACACGGTGGTGATATCCAGCCGAGAGTCCAGGGTAGAGGCAAAGAGCTTTTCATCTTTGCGGCACTCCAACATAAAGGTGGCTACCTTGATGTCGTTGTAACGCAGCATGGTCTGGTTAACTTCCCGCATCAGCTCGATCTTTTCGGCAAAGGGGATGTCAAAGGGATCGATGGAGAAGGGAGAACGGAAGGTGTCGATATAGCCGCGTTCATGCGCCAGAGTAAGCCCGGTTCCGTGGGCTACCCGCGCCGATTGAGTAGCGATGTTAAAGGCGGTTTTAACCGTTTTTTCGATAGCTTCTTCACTAAAGACCGTGTTATGCGCAAAGCCCCAGGCACCGTTTTTAAATACCCGGATTCCGTAGCCGTACAGCTCGTCCAGATTACAGTGTTTTAAGCTCAGGTTGCGCAAATACAACATTTCAGTTTGTGTTCGCTGGATGCGGATATCGGCATAATCGGCACCAAGCCGCCGTGCTGCATCCATGGCAAATGAGAGATAATCCACGAAAACCTCCTCAGATTTTGATATTAATCCTGCGGTGACTTTCTATATCTATTTGCGGATGTCAAGGTCATTGTCTCCTTCTTTTCACCTGCATCCCGGATGCCGGAGCTTGTACACACCACGAAAGGAGGTGCTATCAATTGCATCACTCTGGAGACAGAACATAACGGAGTGGAGATTACCGTAACAAAAGCAGGTGAAGATTCACCCGCTCAAATGAAACTCCTTTTGCAACAATGCATCTTTGATCATGTGGATGCGATTCAATTGGACATCACCATCACCGACGAAGCTGCATCTTGGCTGATAACTGCCGCAGAGAAAATGGGGTATTTCTTCAGCGGTATGTTCCCCCGCATCCAACAGGGAAATGACCGCTGTATGATGATGTACCTGAATAATATCAAATTGGATTATGAGCAGATACTCCTATTCAGCAATAAAGCCCGGGAAATTTTGGAATATGTTACCCAGTGCCATGACACCGTTTCACCCCAAATCAAACAAGTTCTTGACAGGGAACGACGCAAAGTTAATTCTTTGATACGGAGAAGGGGACATCCGGGAAAAGGGGATCGAATGAAAAAGCGAATGAGCTTTATGTTACTAATGACATTGCTCACCACACTGCTGTGGACATCGACAGTACGAGATAGTTTAGAAATCCTTGCGGGAAATTTATCCGGCATAGAGCGAGCCAGGGTTCTGGTAAAAATTGCTGGAACCTACTGGGATACTGATGCCCAAAAAGGCATGGATTATGCCAATGAAGCTCTCACCTTGGCCGGAAAATTCCACGACAGCACTGTTACCGCCATGGCTCAACAGGCATTGGGCACAAACTTCTGGGCGATGGGCCAATATCAGCAAGCTGAAGAGCACAGTTTGAAAGCCCTGGAAATACTTGAACAGAACGGGATAGAAACCGGTTTGTCCCAAGTGCTGGGAAATCTTGGTTTGATCTACGATTATCAGGGACGCAGTGACAAAGCCCTGCCCTACCTTCTCCGCAGTTTGGAATTGAGTAAAAAATATGAAGACTATGGCAGCATTATAAATGTATCAAATAACCTTGGGCTGTTGTTTTCCCGGGATAACGATTTTGAAGAATCCCTGAACTATTTTCAGCTGTCTTATGATACCCAGGTAAAACACCATGAATTGCGGCTTCTGCCCTATACCTTGAACAACATGGGCGTGATCTATCTACGCATGGGCAATAGTCAGAAGGCTGAAGATAACTTCCTTGAAGCCTTGGCAATGGAACGGGAACGAAAAAACGATTGGGGCATCGCCGCCTGCCAATATAATCTTTCCGGCATCCAATTTGACCGGAACGACATTTCTCAAGCCATCAACTCGATTCAAGAATCTTTGAAATTACGTCGAAAATTGAGTAATCCCCAAACCCTCACCGAATCTCTGGTGCGCTATGGCAAATTTCTCATAGATCAAAACCGATATGCTGAAGCCAGCCAAATTCTGCAGGAATCCTTTGCTCTCACCGATTCTTTTGATCTGATCTACGATAAGCTTTTCACCCTGGAACAGCTGGTAAACCTGGAAAAAGCACAGGAAAATTATCCCCAAGCCCTTACTCTTCTGGAGCAGTATCTGGTGGTTCAAGATTCCATCTTTACCAAGGAGCGGACAACCCAGATCAATGAACTGCGCACCAAATACGAGCTGGACACCATAGAAGGGGAAAACAAACTTTTGCGCACTACCAACCAATTGCATCTGTTGGAGATTAAACGAAAAAATACCGTCATCACCGCCTATTTTGTGTTGGTGGTTATCGTACTCATCCTCATCTTTGTTATCTTTCTCAATTATCAAAACAAACGGAAAGCCAATAAATTACTCGCAGAAAGCAATCTTCTTATTCGGAAGCAAAAGGATGAACTGGCGAAAACCAACCAAAAGCTCAAGGATACCAATGCCACCAAAGACCGCTTCTTTTCCATTATAGCCCACGATATTAAAAATCCTCTGGTGGCACAACTCTCCGGCAGCAAAATCCTCCTGCATCACATCCAGTCAATGGACTCAGAGGCTACCAAAGCCATGGCTAAAGAGATCCGGAAAAACACTTTCCAGCTTCTGGGTTTACTGGATAACCTGCTGCAGTGGTCTCGCCTGCAAATGAAACGCATCCAGTGCCACCCCACTCCTCTGGTGCTGGCCGCACTGGTAAATCGCACCTTTGATCTGTACAAACTCAAAGCTGCAAACAAAGATATTTCCCTCACAAACAAGGTGCCTATGGAACTGCTGGTGTTGGTAGATCGCGACATGATGATCTCGGTGATAAACAACCTCATTACAAACGCTATAAAGTTTTCTCCCACCGGCACGAGTATCACCGTATCGGCTGCTGAAGAAGATGAGATGGTAAATATTTACTTCCAGGATGAGGGGGTAGGCATGGATGCAGAAACTAAAGATACGCTGTTCCGTCTGGATGTGAGCCACACGAGCCGAGGCACCGCCAACGAGCGTGGCACCGGGCTTGGGTTGATTTTAGTCCGTGAGTTTTTGGTGCAAAACAGTGGATCCATCGAGATACAAAGCGAAGTGGGAAAGGGCACAACCATTATCGTGCAAGTACCGGTTTTTCACGATGTAGATTAGCGAAATCTTCAGGACTGCTATTTTCATGCTTCCATGCGATTATGCATCCGGATATGACTATTTTCCCCTCATCTCATTCAGAAAATATCACAGGCAGGATGCATCTCCTTACCCGTGATCTCAAAGGTTTTGTGGTAAACGGTGTGTTGTTGTTTATTTCGCAGGGTATCCGGAAAAAAGCCAGCTCCTTATCCATGATCAATTACTTTTCCCCGAAGTGTGGTATAACCTCCCATGCATTGGGCCGTCATACAGGAGTGAATGGGCAAAACAGCCACCAGATCCCCCACGTGCAACGAAGAAATGACCTGCAGTGATGCGGTGATGCAACCGTGCTCCTGAGATAGAGAACGTACCAGAGTTCCATCCAGAGCTGAGCTCCAGCCCCTTGCATCCAACCTGCAAACCAGACCATAATTGCGTAATCCATCGGTTGCCGGTATCCACTCTTTAGAAAGATGCACGCCACCGCCATACACCACGATCTGATGGCGCTGAGGATGCAGGGCAACCACCGGCACAGCCAATGCCACCGCGATGTCTGACAATTTGCACGATCCCAGCTGATATTGCATCACATCATAAAATACAAAATTACCCGGTCGGATTTCATCGATATCGGCAAAATCGGCAGCCAACGAACAGCCCGGCGTATCCCCCACCGAAATGATGAGCTGTGGATATTCTTTCACATAGCGTCTGCGCAGAGGCTGCATCCTGTGGCGAGATTCCCGGTGCAACGCCAGAGCTTCCGCTGCCGAAGATGCGCCGTAGGTATGTCCCGCATGAGTAAGAAACCCACGGAAGCGCAGGTATGGGCCAGCCCGGGTCAGGATGCTGTCGATGAGAGTTGTTTCATGGGGCTCCAGCCCGGTGCGATGATAGCCGCTGTCGATCTTGATAAAATACCCCACTTCTGCAGTGAGTTGCTGGTTGAGAATGCCGATGGAAGCGGGATCTACCACCAGTAAATTGAGAGAGATTTTTTCTGCAAGCCTATTGATTGTAGCCATTTCCCGAATATTTACCGGGAACGCGACGGTGATATCATCCCAGCCATCTGCGGCAAAATAGGCGGCCATCTCCAAGGATGAAACCGTGATCGCCGATACCCCGACATCCCGAAACCACACTCCCACTTTGAGGGATTGATGGGTTTTGAAGTGGGGACGGAACTGCACTTTTTGTGCTGCAGCTTTGTCTGCCATTCGCCGGATATTGGCCCGACAAATATCTTCATTTAACAGAAGGGTTGGTGTTTGTATAGAAAGCATTATACCTCCCGAAGGACTCTGTTGCCCCCTTCTCAGAATTAGTTGAGGCTCGTCAGCAATTCCTCATTGTTCGGATAATGAGCGAATTTCTTCTTCATCTGTTCTATCTGGTTTACTTCATTGAGGCGCAGGAGAGAACGGCGCAATTGGTTAATTTTATCCAGTTTTTCCATGGGAATGAGAAGCTCATCTCGCCGAGTACCGCTTTCCCGCAGATTGATAGCCGGGAAAACCCGTTCATCTGCCAATTTGCGGTCAAGGATGATTTCGCAGTTGCCGGTACCTTTAAATTCCTGGAAAATCACTTCGTCCATCCGTGAACCGGTATCTTTGAGGATAGTCGCCAAAATCGAGCAGGAGCCGCCATCTTCTATTGCCCGGGCTAACCCGAACAATTTCCGTGGAAGTTCCAATGCACCGGAACCCAGCCCACCACTCATAGTGCGGCTCCGGGAGTTATGGTCACTGGTATTGTAGGCACGGCCCATGCGGGTGAGGCTGTCAATCAGCAGTACCACATGGTTGCCACATTCCATTTCCAACCGGATATGATTGAGAAGAAAATTGGAAAGCAGAACGTGAGATTGGGCACCTTTGTCCAATGAACTGTGAAAGACGCGGGCTTTTGTATTCATTTTAAATTGTGTAACTTCTTCAGGTCGCTCATCTATCAATAATACGATGATATGGAGCTTGGGATCAAGGGCAATCAGGCTGTTGGTGAGCTGCTCCAGGATGGTGGTTTTCCCTGCCCGGGGCGGCGAGACAATGAGCCCTCGGGTTCCCTGGCCTACAGGCATAAAGAGATCTATCATGCGCATGGCAGGATACCGGGATTTTCCCAGCTCAAACCGCTTGTATGGGCTGACAGGCTGCAACTGATTCATGTTCTTTCTGGTGGCAAATGCAGTCGGGTCGTTACCAGAAATTTCCAGGATGTTCGTGATTTTTTCGTCTATTACTTCGCAGGTAACGCGTGCGCCACTTACCAGATGATAGCGATCGATAAAAGTCTTTGGCACTTCATAATGCCAACCGTAAAAATCAAAGGGCACTTCCCATATGATCGGAAGGTGTGAGCGGGAAAGATTGAGAAATCCTTCGAGTATTTTCTTATTCATTCGGCCAATAGTAAAAAGCGGGGATTTATGTCAAGAAAGCAAAAAACGGAGCGTTGGGGAGAGAAACCACGAATTTGCAAACCTGCTATTTCCCCTTTCTCCGGTAAAAGAAAATCTTCCGCTGTCTGGGCCTTCCGTCTTTAGCATGATACCCTCGTTTGGGCAAGGCACTTTGGCTCACGGCCCGAACATCTTCGATGGTATAAACGGCATTGGGATTGTGTGCTTCCACTTTGGCTATCACGCTGGGAATGTCTTTCCGGAGAACCGGCAAGAACAGGATTTCAACTTTCCCGCTGTTTGCCGTAGCCGGCACATTGGTCACCCGGAAGCCCCGAGCACGGAAATCGGCAATAAGCTGAGTGGCGTCCTTGCGTGTGATTATCCTGATAAGAGTGATACCCATGGCCAACTTCTGTTCCAGAAAGATGCCCACATAATTACCCGCAGCAAAGCCGGCGGCATAGGCGATGTAGTTTATGGGAGATGAGACGTTTTTCATCACCTGATTGATAACGATAAGCCACACCAGAACTTCAAAAAAGCCGATAATGGGCGCCAGGTTCCGCATCCCGCGATTTACAAAGATTATGCGAATCGTTCCCAGGCTAACGTCGATAATTCTGGAAAAGAAAATAATGAAAGGAAGAATGTAGGGTACTGTTTCCGACGAAAACAATGATTCCATCATTTATAACTCCTTTATGCTTCATGGGGTGCACTGTGGTAAAGAGTGAAAAACCGGCAAGAAAATAATCCCATCTCGTCATCTCAACGTTGACATCCATCATCTCCTCATCAACATGGCGTGGAAATTTGTGCCGGGAGGTTCGATGAAATTCATCAAGCGGATTTTCTTCTTTTTCTCGCTGTTTTTGCTCTACATAGTGGCCAAGGAGTTTTTGCAACTCTACAGCTATCTTGCTCAGTTGCATCCTTATGCAGGATACGGCTTTCTGGCCATCCTCGCCGGTATCTCCATCTACTTCGTTTTTATTCCTGTGGTGCACCTGCTCCGCATTCCCCGTTTTGAAGGGCCTCCATCTTCCCGGGATGCAGAAGGAGAATTCATCAAGCAACGCATGCTCCGGCTGCAATCCAATCCCCATCTGCTTCTGCAACACACCGCTTTCTCTTCCTTCAGTCTGGATGCAAACGGTTATAGCCAACTGATAGCCCCATTGAACAAGCAGTGCCAGAAGCTGCGAGACCGTCATATCGCCCAGATTTTTTATACCACCTCCATCGCACAAAATGGTTTTTTGGATGCATTGCTTATCATTGCTATCAGTGTGCAACACGTGAAGGAGATTTTTGTTTTGTACAATGGCCGGGTATCAAACCGTGACTTGTGGAAGATTGCCAAACTGCTCTATTATTCCACCGTCATTGGTGGCTCGGAAGGGATAGAATATTCGACCAATGAGCTCTTAAATAAATTCAGCACCGACAGCATGAAGACCATTCCCTTTTTGGATAAGGTCATCACCTCATTAGCCGATGGACTGGTAAATGCGGCGCTGCTCACCCGTATCTCGTACCTCACCCAGCGGTATTGCACCCTTACCTATGCCGCATCAGAGCAGGATTTCATGCCCTCTCCCTCCATCGTTTTTCAGTCGGTACGGCACATCACTTCGGATTTTATCACCCGGCTGCACAACGGGCTGAAGCGCTCGGCAGTGGATAAAACCCGGGAATTCACCGCCATCGCCATCAATCCCATCGGCTATTTCTGGAGCAAATCCATCGCGAAAAAAGAGGATCTCACTCCAGAGGAGCGGGAGCAGCGGAAAGATATCGCCCGGCTGATAGGGAACCCCCTGGCTTATGGTCTGAAACGGCTGATTATCAGCCTGAAGCGACCCCATGGTAGCAATTTGAGTATTAATAATAACATTTGATCACCTGTGGCAGCGATAAAAAATGAACTTGGGAAAAATATGAAAAACATAGAAATTCGCCATGCTTCCCTGCATAATCTCCAAGACCTGAGGGTGAAGATCCCCCACAATGCCCTCACCGTGATCACCGGAGTCTCTGGTAGTGGCAAATCGTCTCTTGCCTTCGACACCCTTTTTCG
>Ga0190304_1001551_pt1 | contig 10188 bp, 8 predicted proteins | sample 48700712_MG_FD_161670 | JGI IMG/M metagenome (GOLD analysis project Ga0190304, IMG submission 161670) | Hydrothermal vent sediment bacterial communities from Southern Trench, Guaymas Basin, Mexico - 4870-07-1--2_MG | ecosystem: Environmental > Aquatic > Marine > Hydrothermal vents > Sediment ... | reverse complement strand
AGGCATGTTATTTAGCCACCTTTGATAGGTATATGGAAGTAAACGATAGATTTGAAAAATAAAGCCTTGTTTTATTTGATAAATTATTTCAGGCAAGGACATCAATCTTAAGCGAAAAAAATACCAGGAGATGTTTTTCATGAAATTTCTTTTAGCCATAAAATTTCTATTCTATTTTTGAAATAATCAATCTTTTTTTTGAATTTTTAGGCCTTGGAATTTTTTCCACAATTTTAAGTCTAAATTTTATTCTATTTTTAGTTCTATAAGTTAAATCCCTGACTAAATTTTCGCCATCAGTCATATCATAACCATTATCAGGGCAAAGTAAGATGTCTACTTGATTTATGCTATTTTGAATGAATTGAATATCTTTAAAATGCTTAAAATTATCAACTGTAGATTCAATAACAGTAGGAGAAAAAGCCATTCCATTGTCTGTTTTAAGAAAATCACCGGAACGTCCTTCGATTTTTTCAATACATGTGTAAGAAAGGCCACATGAACAGGTTTTATTTAAATTTATAACAGCAAAGTCTCCAGTTTTATATCGAATCAAAGGAAATGCACGATTTAAAAAACCTGTTCCTACTATTTCACCAACTCCGTTTGTTATTGGTCTGTTGTTCTCATCTAAGATCTCTGTAATACCATATTCTGGAATAATGTGATACTGGCGATTTACACATTGTTGGATTAAAGAAACCCTTTCATTTTGACCATAATAATCTATAGGCTTAATACCAAATGCTGCCTCTATTTCTTTAATCTGGTAAGGGAATAAAGTTTCTGATGAACAAAATATTATTTTTATTGATTCTAATTTAGGTATTAGTCCTTTATTAATAGCTCTGGCAAATGCATATACAAGCGAAGGATAGCTCGCTACAATTGCCTTAGGCTTTATTTTTTGAATTATCTCAGAATAAGTTTTTATACGTTCCTCAAAGATATCCCAAAATGTGAAGACAGTTGACTTTAAAAAAGGGCTATAGTACCAGGCTACTTTTGGTCCAGCGTGTCCACCTTTGAAAGAAATTTTTGGATCAGTATCTTTTAAATTATGCCAACTGTAGAACCTATCAATAAATGCTCTTTCCCAAATTTTGGCTTCCAATATTTCTGGAAAAACCATAGGTGAGGTACAAGTACCGCCAGTTCGACTCATTGAGACAAAATATTTAAATGATAAGGGAATTGCAATATTTTTAATTTCCTTTCTTACAATTGATTTGTCAATAGGTGGAATCTTATTGATATCACTTAAATCTTTCAACATCCCAGGTGAGAAACCATGCTCTTTATAAAAACGCCGGTAAAAAGGAGACCTGTTATAACATTCTGAAACAATTTTTTTTAACTTTAAAAATTGCATTTCCTCTATTTGTTCTTTTGTATAATGTTGGGTTTCTTCAAGAAATTTTCGAGCATTACGATATACCTTTCCATAAATCAAACTGTTGGGGATTTTAGTAAATAATCTTCCATTAAGAATTTTAACCGTATCCGGCATTCTCGAGTTTATTTTATTTATGATATCAACAAGCTTCATAGATTCTTTAAAAGTTCAGAGTAAATTTGTCTTAGTTTATATTCAATGTGTTTCATATCAAATTTTTCTTTGTATGTCTTTCGTGCATTTAAAGAAAGTTGCTTCCACAGTTCTGGATTGTTTGCAATTTTTCTTAAAGTATCTACTATCAAATCAGGGCGTCCTGGTGGGATTAAGAACCCATTTTGCCCGTCTCTTATTGCCTCAGGAATGCCACCTACAGGAGTAGAAATTACAGGGATACCATAGGCCAGTGCTTCAAGGATACTCATTGGTAGTCCTTCATTATAAGATGGAAGCAAGAATATATGTGCTTTTTTAAACATAAGTTCCTTCCTTTTTCCATCTATCCAACCCATGATTTTTACCCATTTCCCAATCCCTTTTTCTTCTACTTTTTTCTTTACATTGCTAATCTCTCCATCACCACAAAGGGAAATTACTACCTCTTTAGGTGATAACTTTTCTGCTGCATCCAATACATCATAAACCCCTTTTCGACCTTCAAGCCTTCCCATAAATAGGACATTTAGCGGCCTTGAAAAATTCTTAAATATATTTTTTTTACAATCTTTTATATATACAGCATTTTTTACAACTATGATTCTATTTAAATCGGTAATTTTAGAAATTTGTTCCCTCCACCAATCCGATAAAACTATAATTTTATCAGCAAGGTTAAAACCAAATTCTATAATTTTTTTTTCAAAAATATTGGCCTTTTGATAGTAAATATGAAACATTGCTCCATGTAAATGGATGATTACCTTTCGTGTAAATATCTTTCCCAATAAAATGATAATAAACAGCCTCCTATAACTCCACCAAGATGCTGTATGGATGTGAATTATGTGATATTTGGGCACATCAATAATTATTTTTGTCAACCCTTGAATGTAAAAAAAAATTTTTTGTAATTTAGAACCATCACAGTGTGTAGGATAGTAGCAGATACCCAATCTTTCCATTATTCCAGATTCACAATATTCACGTATCACCGAAGAAATACCTCCCTTGGTATTTAAGGCAGTACCAACCATCATAACTTGAAATTTATATAAATTTTTAATCATATTAAGTTAATATCCTATCTCTAATATAAAATAACCCGATAAACATCCAAAATACTTGTGATAATTGTACTCTACTTAAATAACTATTACTAACGAAATTCATAAAAATTATTGATATGAGAAACCCAAAAAAGAAAAATTTTCCTCTTGTTTCCAACGATGAATTAATCACGTCGCGTAAACATGATGCAAGTATCGCAATGTAGAGCAAAAACCCAATAATTCCTAGTGTCATAAGTAATCCTAAAAAGTCGTTATGAGACCGTGCTATGAAATATCTTTCTTTTTTAAATCTAGTATAAAATTTTTCATAACCTAAACCTATTCCCAAAATCTTTCTATCAAAACTAAATTTTTTAAATTTATTTAACTCTGTTGTCCATATCTTAATTCTTCCACTGCCAGCTTTATAATATTCCTTATACTTAAGTGCTTCTTTTACATCCCCAAAAGCAACAAATAATATGCCTTTAAATATTAAAACTACAGATATAATTATTAATAAACAAGTAATAAATTTCTTTTTACCAAGGCCATAAGAATAAACAAGAATAAAAATAACTAAACCTAAAAAAACAGTTCTTGTATAAGATTTATAAATACAATATAGAGACATTATTAATAACACATACCAGCATATTTTTCGCTTTTTTATCATATCAAAATTAAAAATTGAACATAAAAAAAATGTAAACCAAAATACACCCATCATATGAGCTAAAGTATGTTCTCCTCCTGTTAATCCTCCATACCTTATTACTGATTGTCCATAACCTCTAAATATCTCTCCACTTTTACCAAGAATAGCTATTTCAAAAAAATTTACTAATATTGTCAAAGAAAGACCTATTATAAAAATCTTTATTAGCATTTCTGCCTGATTTCGATTAGTTACAAGTGCTTCTATGGCGAAAAAAACTACAAAGGGAAAAACCACTCGTGCTATTTCTCTTAAATTTGATCCCCATAACAAGCTTAGACCACAATATAAACAAAATGCTATAATAAGATTTGAAACTGTTCTCCAACGGAGATTTTGTATATCAACCAAGGTTGCAAGGAGTAATCCATATGTTACGATTATAGAATATATATCCAATAATCTAAACTTAACTAAATTTAAAACTGGTTTTAAAAGGACTATTGGTCGAAAAAAAAACATAAAATAAAGAATTAAAACTAAAGGCGATCTTTTCATCTTAGAAATTGTGTTTTCTTAAACAAGGTTTCAATAGCAAAATTCCAGTATGTGCATTTAATGAAATATTAGATACATGTTTTCCATTAATCTGACTACATGGTATAGGTAAAGGAATAGAATCTACACCCTTATTTGTAGGATTAACAAAGACAAATCCTTTTTTAAATTCTCTATAGTAAATATTTACCTCCTTTATTTTTATGATTTTATAATTTCCTAATGCTCTACCGAGATTTATGTCTTCATATGCCGCAAACCATTGATTGTTAAACATAAAGTAAGCATTATTAGGACTATCTCGCCTAGCAAGATGATAACTGCAAAATGCAAACCAGAAGGCTTGTTTAAAAGTTACTGGCTTACCATAGTTATCTATACCCTTTGACTTATTTGAATCTAAATAAACATGGCTAAGGAGTAACACTTTTGAATTCTTGATGCGGCTTACAATATCTACCTGCCTTTTCCATTCAGCTTCAGAAAAAAAACGAGCTCCAGGATAGGGAGATCCCCATTTAACTACCGCAAAACCTTCTTCCATTATCCAGTCAGGAGGATAATCTGAATTATCCAACATAAGCCATGCCTTACAACCCTTTTTATATCTACTCTGACCCCGATTTACTCCAACTTTTTGACCTTTATGATGAAGAACACGAACAGCAAAATTTATAAAACCATTCATAGCTATATTCCAAGAATGTGCATCTGGAAATTTCGCTGGAACTTGCGATGAAAATGGACAACCCCCAAATCCTTTATGGACTAAGCAATTATCTAGATAAACCCCATTTGCCTTCCACTGTCTATTTAATACTTCTTTAACAAGATCATACCACCAATAATAGCGATATTTTTCTGAACTAAAATCCATTACCACTTCATGTGGATATTGACTATTATAGATTATATTACCTTTTGAATCGAATAAACATAACTTTCGATGAATAACATCTACAGGTTTATACATCTCAGGGCCTAACCAATAAATATAAATCTCAATATCAGGATTTAACGATTTCAGAACCTTCCAAGTGTTTGGCTTTAAATCGTGGTATCTCCATCTAGTACTTATTATTAAATCAGTTTTAGCAAATGTTTTTATCTGACTTCGAGTAACTTTGGTTTTTGGAGAAAAAAACATTACTGTCTGGGTAAAATGCTCTGTTTGGGCATCAATCTTTGAATTGAAGAAAAAAATACTATAAAACAGAAATAAAATTACATAATTTTTGAAAATTAATTTATGATTCAACTTCATTCCTTTTTACACTTGTTATTCAAAGCTTCTATTCCCAAAAGCTTCTGTTTCGCAAAAAACAGCAAATGAAGAAACTCAATGGAGAATCCCGTTAAAAAAAACCACCACCATTTGAGAAGAAAACTACGGATGCAGGTAGGTTCTACCTTATTCAGCATTTTACGTGCCGTATTTGGGTCTTCAGCCCAAAGTAGACATATTGAAGCATCCTTTATTTGGCGTAATGCTATATATTTTCTAAGGTCCTTTAAAACTTCTGGATGTACTTCATTGTTTTTAATCATGCGTTGTGCTGTCCTAATAAATGGACGGTTACGCTTCATAAAATCAGAACAAATATTGCTTGTTCTATTAACGGCATCCCTATGATATGTGGCCCCCACTCTCCAACTAAAAGCAATAGGATATTTCAGAGCAATACGCCCCCACATATCCATGTCCTCTCCCAATGGTTCACCAATGGCAAATTTTCCTATTTTTTCAAAAACCTCTTTTGGCACGGCAACAGCAGAAGTGCACACAGGGGGAGGGCCAATGACAGACCAAAAGTACCTTGGTATCAATCCTTCCCAAGGTGGGGATGGGATGGCTTTAAATTTTGGAATAACTATTTTACCACTGGGATACTTTATTTCATAAGCAGTTGCATATGCCCCTACATTAGGAAATTTCTCTTTTAGCTTGCAAATTGTTTCCAAAAAATATGGCTTCCAGGTATCATCAGCGTCTAGAAACGCAATTAAGCTACCTCTTGCTTCTTCTATACCCCGGTTTCTTGCTGCCGCAGCACCTGAGTTAATTTGATGGATAATCTTTATTCTAGGGTCTAAAATGCTTCTAGCTAAACTTGGTCCTCTATCGGTAGATCCATCGTCTACTACAATAACTTCAAAATTTTGAAATGTCTGATTCAATACAGATTGAATTGCACGTTTAATATAGAGTTCTTTGTTGTATAAAGGAATAACGACTGTTATGAGTTCCATATCTCAAATATTTTAACTTAATTTTTTTATGATGCTTCCCATTCCCACCATTTGTTACAAATTATCTTTACAATAAGTTGATCAACCAAAGGAACTCTTTTTTTCTGTTCTTTATGATTAGTTGTAGGGCCGCTTATTTTTTTACTTAATACTAGTGGATTAATATGCTTCACTTTGAGATATTGAGCCAACGTTTCAAGAGGGAAATTCCCAGAAACTAAATCTTCAAACTTAATAAGCATACCATCGACATCTCTAAAATGTTGCTTAAATCCCTTTACTAAAAGTGCCCAGTGACGTGCAAAAGCAATTGGCGACCTAGTATAATATCCTGGCCATTCATCCTGCCATAGGTTTCCCCTCCAAGAGCGGTATGCATCAATAGGATTTCTATAAATAAACAGAAATCTGGCCTTAGGAAATAGCCACTTTAAGTATCTAGCATGATCAATAATAAGTCTAACTTCTTTTAGTCCCCATCTTTCCACTTCATAAACTTCTCGAGCGGGTTTAGCAAGCCAATTAACAAAAAACATTCTATGGGCATTCCTAAGAAAATATAGCTGAGGCGTGAGATTAGCAATCCATTCATTTGTAATTTCCTTTATCGGCCTTTTAGTTGCGATATATGAAGGAAATGGATAATTATTTGCTAATCTTGCCAATGAGTCAGCAAGCTTTGGTATTACTCCAGCATCCCCTAACAGCTCTCCCCATATCATTATTTCGCCACTTGAAATAATAAGGCGTTGCAGAAGGATAGAGCCAGATCGCCAACCAGCAGAAAGAATAAATACCGGTTCCTGTTCATCGTCTGCTTTAAACGTCTCACCGCATAGCTTATTGAGGCGCTCTATCGCTCTTGACAGCAAGTGAAACCGTGTTAGTTCATTAGGCATTGTGATCCACCTGCGAACTGCAGCTTCATAAAAAAGCTTCTTGGTGAACTTCGTCACCTTCAAGGCTTTTTGTTTTATAGACAGTGACTGGAACTGAGGATCTTTAAGATAGTCAAACACCCACATTGCTCAAACTTCCTATTCAAAACATTCTAACCTAAATTAGGTATTAGAAATAGGATTAACATATTTCTCATTTTTATCCCTTTATCTTATTTTTAAATACTTTTATAAGCCAAATGTCTTCTTCAGTAAAGCCCTTTATTAAAAATGTTACTAAAGGGAAACTGATAAAGAGAAGGAAAATTAAAACAATTTTGTCGCAATTTGATGTTGAAAAGGAGTTTGTTAAATAAGCTATAAATAGAGTTAAAATACCTGTAATAATAACTGGTATTATGTAATTTTCCTTAAATGGGTGTACATCAAATAGTTTATATAAGAAAAAAGAGGCCAAGAAATTAAATGTTACAAGGGAAATAGTTGCTGAAACAGTTGCTCCAATAAGTCCATAATCTGGGATAAGCATTAATGCTGTGATTATCCCGACAATTGTGCTTATTGAACTGCAAAGAAGCATTATATTTGTTTTACCAAAAGATATTAATGTTCCCCCGTTTGGCCCTAAAAATGTATGAGTAAAAAAGCCTAAAATTAAAATTTGCAAGGCAACGCTTGCTTCAATATATTTGCTTCCAAATAAAAGTTTAATAATTATTTTTGGTGCTAAAAGCATGGATAAAAAAATAGGTAGAGTAATAAAGAATATCCATTTTGTTACACTGATATAAAGTAATTTCATATCTTTTAGATTCCCTTGCGCATAAAGCTGAGAAGCAATTGGAAGGTAAATGAAAACCATGGCCATTAAGGGCATAGAGATAAGTTGGGCTAAAGGTAATGCTACATTATAAAGGCCCACAGTATTTGCTGGTTTAAAGTATCCAAGAAGGAGTATAGTAGAATGCTCTCTAAGAATTGCAAAAATGCTAGACCCAAGTAAGGGGAGAGAAAAAGATATCAATTCTTTTGTAATAGAAGGATAAAAATTTGAAATTTTTGGGAGTAATTCATTAATCCTGCTTTTGGCGTAATAAGAAAGAAAAATTAATGTAAAAAATCCTCCGATTAAATATGTAAAAACCACACCTTTCAAGGAAAGATCTAATAAGATTACTAAACCTACAATAACAATTTTTATACCCTTAGAAAAGATATCTTGAAAAAAAACTTTAGCCTTTACATCCTCAAAACCCCTTAAAATAGAGATAAAAATTTCTGTTAATGCCATTAAAGGAAGCACAAAGGCTATTATTTTAACGATTGGAATGAGACCTGGTTTGTGAAAAAAATTTGCAATATAATTAGAAAAAGAAACTAACACCAAGGCAAAAAAAATACTTAAAACAGCAACTAAGCTGATAGATGTTTTTATTGTTGCCCAAGCTTTTGAATATTCCCTCTTGCCCAGTGCATAAGAAATAAATCTTGGGACCCCATTTATGAATCCTAAACAAGAAACCACTACCAAAATATTTATCATTGCCAGCGATAAAGAGAGAATTCCATATTCCGCTTTAGTAATATATCGAACTACTATCACCCGAAAGATAAAACCTAAAAGGGCGCCTAAAATAGTCCCAGTAAAAATTACCCCCGTGCCTTTTACTACCTTTTTAAATGAAGTTGTTAACTCTTGATTCATTCCACCACCAAACTCACTTTACATTTTAAGCCACACTCATTTTTGCCAAATAATATATTTTACGAAATAAAATGATTGAGGTTTGACTATGATTACAGTCTGTTATGTGAAATTTAAGTCTTACCAAATTCTTCAGCCAAAATACTTAAGGTCAGGGCCATCCACATCACCGTCACTGCCAAAATCGCAAAGCGCATTGTAATTATTATCGGCAGAAGTAAAACCATAGGCAGCAGCAAATTCACCCAGATCACTTCTATCTACATCGCTACCCGCATCAAAATCAGCTAAATAATCGGTCCTTCCCCATGCACCAATATCAGGGCTCACCTCTGTTGCCACCTTTCCCGCGAAGGAATGCAGGAAAAGACAAAGAGTAAAATTAGAATTAGTGCATTATTCATTTAACAGTTTACTCTGTAATATTGACCGTAACAGTATTATAATAAACACAATCCCAGTTGACATTATCATCCATATTAGTATCGACTCCAAAGTAAAGTGTATATGTGCCTGCTGGTAGTCCTGAAACAGGCATGTTTAATACTTCAAACGGGGCTAGATGAAAAAGTGGACCTTGATATCCTGGTACCCAATCAGTTGTCCAGCCTTCAAATGTAAAAAAGTAAAGACCAAAGGGGGTATCTGCTGCCAGCCACCAATCAGCGTTGTCTGTTCGGCCATTATTATCCAAAGTTACAGTGATAACTGCTGTATCTGGTTGACTCAGTGTAATCGGGCCATCTAAATTGTTTGCCTTAATGTCTGGTATAGGACCCATAAATTCATCTGCACCAATATCAGGGGCACTGCCGTAATAAGGCAACCCTATGTCCATTCCTGAATCAATACAGGCCGAATTAGGTCTCAACCGATAATCAGGATTAAAAATTATTTTTTTGCTAAAAATTATACTATTCGGACTTTCATTAGAAGTATTTCTAATATAATCTGCCCCTTCTGCTTGACTCATAACAGGAATATTTTTGTTTTCACATTGTTGAAGTAGATATTCAATTTGTTCGCTACTCCAGGGCTCATAACAATGAGATAAAATGCTTAACCACATTCCCCAACTTTTAGCTAGCCAGATAATCCCTTCTATTTTTGAAAAAGGCACTTCTTCTGGATTACTCCCTAAACCAACACAATATAAATCAAAAATATTGAGATTACTAAGAAAACTGGGAGTTCTATAGCCATCTCTAGCTACAACAAAACCAGCTACTTTTACCCGTTCTATTGTAGTATCATTTAAACTACTATAAGGATAAGCAAAAGATTTAGCTACATAGTCTCCCCCTATATTTTTCTCTAACCATTCTTTACAGCCCTGAATTTCACTATCACAAAATTGAATTTCATCAAGTTTTACTGTAACAGGTGTCTTTATATCCTGGTTGGTATAATCATCTAAACAAAAAGATTTACGTCCTTCGTCTGTAATAAGACTTGCTGTGTAATTAGAAAAATTATCTATAGTATTTACTAATTTACCGATGGTATTATAA
>Ga0190304_1001548_pt1 | contig 10197 bp, 11 predicted proteins | sample 48700712_MG_FD_161670 | JGI IMG/M metagenome (GOLD analysis project Ga0190304, IMG submission 161670) | Hydrothermal vent sediment bacterial communities from Southern Trench, Guaymas Basin, Mexico - 4870-07-1--2_MG | ecosystem: Environmental > Aquatic > Marine > Hydrothermal vents > Sediment ... | reverse complement strand
ACAGGTCATAAGGGAGCTTGGAAAGATCCCTCCACGCAAGGCCATCAGCCCGCTCATTTCAGTTTTTTATGATAGTGATCCCGAACTCAGATCGAAGGCAATCAGTGTCTTCGGAAGGATAGCGGCAGATCTGGCCAATGAAGACATGGAGGCGGCAAGGGTTGTTATGCGCCGTCTCATGTGGATGCTGAATGATGAATCCGGGGGAATCGGCTGGGGAGCCCCTGAGGCAATGGCAGAGGCAATGGCCTGCCATCCGCGTCTTGCCGAAGAATATGTCCGCATTCTGCTCTCTTACATCAGGGAAGATGGGAACTTCCTGGAATACGAGCCCCTCAGGAGAGGGGCACTGTGGGGCATAGGGCGTCTGGCCCGGGTATATCCCGAGATGTTGATTGAACTGGATGCAGCTAAGTACATCCGGCCTTATCTGGAGTCTGACGATCCGTTATCAAGGTCATTGTCTGCCCGGGCGTTGAGAATGCTCGGAGATAAAGCTGACTATTGAAGGTATTCCTCATGATGAGGCGGAAATCGTGCTCAAGGCCCACCGTTTCCCCCGGTTCGCAGAAGATACTGCCGGGGAGGTTGCAAAGGAGTCGGGGAAAAGATTCGGCAGGAAACCTCAGACTCCATTTCTACCAATTCCTGTGACACAGACGTGTATCGCGACTGGAATCGGGCTGTCGGATGAACCTAAATAGGCCTTGAATAACCACCTCCTGAAATAGAAAACAGAATCGCAAAGATTATTGCCTGAATGACCCAGCCAATGACGCAGACACCTATAGCACGTAATGTGCTCTGATAATCAAGGGCTTGCCTAACAGCAACCACCATAGCTATTAACATCCAAATTGAAGCGATCAAAAAAATGATTCCTGATATTCCAGGTATGATAGCCAATACTCGAATTAACCCCGGAGAGCTTGAAAATCCGATTGTTCGCAATAGTTCACCATGGTCAGCTTTGGTTTGCGGCTCGGGAAGGATTTTGACGCCGATAAAATAAGTAATATAGGCCCAGACATACCAGGCAATAAGAGCTGTAATAGCCCCGATGAAGATCCCCTTTATTCCTACTTGTCCTATAATTCCTAATCCTGCTGCTATGCTGGAAAGCACAACAACTCCCATGGCCTGACCCAGAGCTCCTTTATCAGCCTCAACTTCTTCATATAAGTTAACATCGAGCTTGGCAGCACGAACAATGCGATCTATATAACTTTGCATTTAAACCTCCTGTCCCGGCGGGACAAATACTTCCGGCTTCTCACCGGCCAACGTCTCCATATAGATCGACCGGCTTGGGAAAGCAAAGGCCGCCCCGGCACCTTCCACTATTTCCTTTATTCCATATGCCAGTGTCTCCTTAATCTGAAGCCATTCTCCCCATTCCGTAGTTTTGGTGAAGCAATAAACCATGATATCAATAGAAGAATCGCTAAATTTATCAATCCGGACAAAGGTGGGAACTTTTGGCGGCTTGGCAAAGTCATCCGATTCCAATATATAATTTTCAATACCATCACGAATAATCCGTAATTGATCCACAGTGGTACGATATTCCACACCGATCACCCAGTAAATCCGCCGAAAAGTCATAGAGCTGAAATTAATGACGGCATTATCTGATAGTTTGGAATTGGGTACGAAAACCGGGGCTTTGTCGAATCGCCTGACCAGCGTGGACCGGAAATTGATAGTCTCCACAGTACCCTCCACTTCCCCATCTACCCTGATCCAGTCCCCCGGATTAAAACGTTTTTCGGCAATTACCAGAATTCCGGAGATCAGATTCTTGAATAAATCCTGCGCTCCCAAGGCCACCGCCACACCAAATAATCCCAGTCCTGCAAGGATAGGCCCGACCTTGATGCCCCAGACCTCCAGAATGGTTGCAGCACCGATGAAAATAAACGAAAGACGGATCGCCTTGACCAACCATTCCACCATTGGTTTGGTAAATACCGTTTCCAGTTTCTTAAATAAAAATGCAAGAGGTTCGATGGTGTTTACCAAACCCCAGAAGATGGTAAATACCACAAGGGACCGCACCAAATTATCTGCAAAAATTGCCAGATAACCACTCAATTGCAGATATTCGATGACAATAAACATACCCAGAACGATTGGAATAAATCGAAGGGGATTCTCCAGTGCTTTCATGATATTATCATCCAGTTCCGTCTTTGTTCGCCGCGTGAGCCGGTAAATGCTGCCAATGACGATTTTGGAGAACAAGCGTCTGAACAGGAAAAACACCATCAGGATGAGTATGGCTGCAACCAGCTGACCGATGTTAATCCCTAAAAATCCGTGCTGCCACACATCCTTAACCAGTATCCAAAATTCTTTCAATTGATTCATTTGACTCTCGGATGACAGGAAATATAAGTCGGGTAAACCGGTTTCTTCCAATGCTACAGGTCGAGGTTTGTTTTCTCTGTTTCCGCCGAAATAAAGTAACTTCTCAATAAATTGAGGCAGCACAGTCCTCTCCCCCTTGGGGGAGATGGGGAATCCAAACTAGCCCTGGATTATTGAGAAGTTACGAAATAAACTGTCAATATCCCGTTTTTGTAGCTTTTTTCAGTTCCTCAATGAATTCTCCCACCTTTTTGACCAGGTCGGGGCCGGCCTTAAGATCATCGCCCTGTTTGATCGTGTGGGCCTCAATCAGTTTTATAATGGCGCTTCCAACAATAATCCCGTCTGCTACGGCAGAGAGCATGGATACCTGGTCGGGTGTGGAGATCCCGAAGCCCACTGCCACCGGCTTGCTGGTGAGCTGTCTGATTCCGTTAAGGCCCTGAGACAGTTCAGTGGGGAGATGGCTCCTTGCCCCGGTAATACCGGTTACGGAGACATAGTACATGAAACCCTGAGTGGCCTTGGCAATTTTCCTGGCTCGATCTGCCGGGGTGTTCGGGGCCACGAGCAGGATATTGGCAAGCCCCTGGGGTTTTGCAACTGCCATCCAGGCTCCGGCCTCCTCCAGGGGCAGGTCGGGGATTATGGTACCGTCGAGACCGGAGTTAACCGCGTCTTTTGCGAAAGCAGAAAGGCCGTACTGGAGTATGGGGTTATAGTAACCCATAAGGACCAGTGGGATACCGGTCCTTTTTCGGACCTTCTCAACCAGCCTGAATAAATCCTTTGCGTTTATTTTGCGGCGGAGGGCCCTCTGGCTTGAGGCCTGGATAGTCGGGCCGTCTGCCAGGGGATCCGAGAAAGGAAGGCCAAGCTCTATAAGGTCTGCACCCTGGCGGTCCATCTCCAGTATCAAGGCCTCTGTAGTGGCAATGTCCGGATCTCCGGTGGTTATGAACGGGATGAGCGCTGCTTCTCTCCTTTTCCTGAGCCGTGAGAACATACTATCTATTCGGTTCATTTGTGAGTCCTCCCCTTGAGCAATTCCGCTACCGTGGCAACGTCTTTGTCTCCCCTTCCGGAGAGGTTGATCACCACAATGCTACCTCTGGGAAGAGAAGGGGCGAGCTCCTTCAGGTAGGCGACGGCATGGGCGCTTTCCAGGGCAGGTATGATCCCATCGGTCTCTGAAAGCAGCCTGAATGCCTGAAGGGCCTGTTCATCGTCAACCGCTGCGTACTCGACTCTGCCTGAGTCCTTAAAAACGCTGTGCTCCGGTCCCACACCCGGATAGTCAAGACCCGGGGCGAGTGAGTGGGCGCCTTTTATCTGGCCCCAGCGGTCCTGCAGCAGATAGCTCATAGCGCCGTGGAGCACGCCGGGGCTGCCAACGCTCAGGGTGGCGGAGTGATAGTCTGTTTCAAGACCTTTTCCTGCCGCCTCAACTCCTATCAGGCGTATTCCCCGGTCCTTCAGGAATGGATAGAAGATCCCCATGGCGTTGCTCCCGCCGCCGACGCAGGCCATCACCACATCCGGCAGGCATCCGGCAAGCTGCCTGATCTGCCTTCGCGCCTCCTTCCCGATCACGCTCTGAAAATTCCGGACCATCATTGGATATGGATGGGGACCCACCACGGAGCCTATGACATAGTATGTGTCTCCGACATTTGTAACCCAGTCCCGTATCGTCTCATTTATTGCATCCTTGAGGGTCTGTGTCCCGGAGAGTACAGGAATGACCCTTGCCCCGGTCAGTTCCATGCGAAAGACGTTCATGGACTGGCGTACCATGTCCTTGCGGCCCATGTAGACTTCGCACTTCAGGCCCATCAGGGCGGCTGCAGTCGCAGTAGCCACACCGTGCTGCCCTGCGCCGGTCTCGGCTATGATCCTTGTTTTTCCCATGCGTTTTGCCAGGAGTACCTGGCCGATAGTGTTGTTGATCTTATGCGCCCCGGTGTGGGCGAGGTCTTCACGCTTGAGAAATACCCTTATTCCGCCGCCTACGGCCTCTCCAAGGCCTTTCGCCTCGAAGAGCGGGGTAGGGCGCCCCACGTAATTCTTGAGGATCTGATTGAGTTCCTTCTTAAATCCGGCATCCCGCTTGGCCTTCCGGTATGCTGAATCCAGCTCCGTAATGGCGGGCATAAGGGTCTCCGGCACAAAACGGCCTCCATAGACACCAAAGTGACCCGGATTATCCGGTGACTGGTTGATCGGTTGATCGGTTGACTTGTTCACTATTCTTTCCTTATGTATAAATTCTAATCCAACGTGGCCCTGCGTATAAATTCGGCTACCAGGCCAATATTCTTTTTCCCTGGAGCATTCTCTACACCCGAGCTTACATCCACTCCCCAGGGCCGGACCTGTTTTACTGCCCCGGCAACGTTTTCCGGTCTCAGGCCGCCTGCAAGAATAATAGGCCTTGAGAGGACCTTTTTCGCCTCAATCGCTATGGACCAGTCAAAGGTCTCGCCCGTTCCGCCATGAGCTTCCGGGGACCAGGCATCAAGCAGGAATGCTTTCACAACCTCCTGATACGGCAAAAGGGCCTGAATATCGGCCTCTGTCCTTATCCGCCATGCCTTTATGGCCCTTGGAGCAAGCTCTCTGCAAATTTCCGGGGTTTCCTCGCCATGCAATTGCACCAGGTCCAGGCCGCAATAATCTGTTACCTGCCTTATTTTTTCAGGAGACTCATTTACAAAGACCCCGACTGTCTGGACCATTGGCGGCAGATTTTGAACAATCTCCCTGGCCCTGTCCGGATATATCTGCCTGGGGCTCTTGGCAAAGACCAGTCCTATGGCGTTGGCTCCGGCCTCTGCCACTGCTTTCGCCTCTGACGGATCAGTAAGCCCGCAGACTTTTATTTTTACCATAAATCCCTACATTCTTCCTGCATTAACCAGGGCAGAAAGATATTTAATGCGATCTTCGGCCTTCATCAGGGCTTCTCCTATGAGTGCCGCGGTAATCCCTGCATCAAGGAGCCTCTTTATATCATCAGGTGTTGAGATACCGCTTTCACTTACCAGCGGTATTTCAGAGGGCAGGGCCTTTCTTATCCTGAAAGTAGCTTCAAGAGATATACTGAAGTCCTCAAGGTTACGGTTATTCACACCGATGAAATCAGCATCTGCGGCAAGCGCCCTTTCCATCTCGTTCTCGTCATGGACTTCCACCAGAGGATCCAGCCCCCTTTCTCTTGCGTGGGCCATGAGCTCTGAAAGCATGCTGCCATCAAGCGCAGCCACAATGAGGAGGACTGCATCCGCCCCCCAGAGCCCGGACTCTTCAACCTGAAAGTGGTCTATGATAAAGTCTTTTCTCAGGATTGGAAGGTCAATTTCATTTCGTATTTCAGGAATAAACTCCAGTTTTCCCTGAAAGAACCTTTCGTCGGTCAGGACTGATACCGCTTTTGCCCCTCCTGACTGGTAATCTTTCGCAATGCTTACAGGGTCGAAATCTGGACACAGGAGCCCTTTTGAAGGAGATGCCTTCTTGATCTCTGCAATTATGGAGACCCCGGAATCAGAAGCCAGGGCCTTCCTGAATCCCCTCGGAGGGGCAACTTCATGTTCCGGAGGTATAAGTCCCCTGCGACGCCTTTTTTCCAATTCCGCCTTTTTGTTGGCAATTATTGTGTTCAGGATGCTCATTTGGGCGCACCAAAGGCCTTCAAGGCCTCAAGCCTCTTCATGGCCTCCATTGAATCTATGCTCTCGGCAGCTACGAGTACCCCTTCCCTCAGGGATTTTGCCCTGTCTGCAAGATATATGGCCGCCCCGGCGTTAAAGAGTACCATATCCCTCTTGGGTCCCCTTGCACCTGAGATTATGTCTTTCAGTATCCGGGCGTTTTCTTCTGCATCTCCGCCTTTCAGGTCTTCGGCCCTGCACGGCTTAAGCCCTGCATCTTCCGGTCTGATCACGAACTCCTTTACTTCACTTCTGTCCCACTGGGCCACAATACTTTTACCCAAAAGGCTGAGTTCGTCCAGCCCTCCTTCTCCATGCACCACCCAGGCCCTTTTGCTGCCGAGTCGCCCCAGGACCTCTGCAAGAGGCCTTGTAAGCATGGGGTCGTAGACCCCGAGCACCTGCACATTTGCCCGGGCAGGGTTTGTAAGGGGTCCCAGGACATTGAATATCGTGCGGATGCCTATCTCCCGTCTCGGCCCTACGGCGTATTTCATGGCTGGATGAAGGGCGGGGGCGAACATAAAACCTATACCTATGGCCTCCACTGCCCTTGCCACATCCTCCGGCGACAGAACCAGGTTTACACCCAGGGCCTCAAGTACATCGGCACTCCCTGACCTGCTGGACACGGAACGGTTGCCGTGCTTTGCGACCTTGACGCCGGCCCCTGCAACCACAAAAGCGGCTGTTGTAGATACATTGAAGGTCCGGGTCCCGTCGCCTCCGGTCCCGCAGGTGTCAACAAGCGGCTCTTCCGGTGATATGTTTACATGGATACGCAGGGCCTTTCCCCTCATGACCTCGGCTGCGCCGGTTATTTCATCTACAGTCTCACCCTTCATCCTCAGGCCTGTAAGGAGGGCTCCGATCTGGGCAGGTGTTGCCTCTCCATCCATAATTATTTCCATAACCGACGAAATCTCAGCCTGGCTGAGGTCTTTTCCGCTTACTATATCAGAGATGGCCTTTTTTAATGTATCCATATCCTTTTGATCCCCATAAGCGCTTTGAAAGATGAACATCGAACATCCAACATCGAACATCCAACATCGAATGAAAAAACAACCACCCAATCTTCAAGTAAATATCCGGTGAACCCGCGGCCCACTGTGGAAGTTGCCGTCCGTGCCCTGCCGCAGGAGCGGTTTGCCTTTTGCAGGGTTTCAATCGCGGGCCGGATTGCACCGCCTTTCCTAATCCCCATAAGCGCTTTGAAAGATGAACATCGAACATCCAACATCGAACATCCAACATCGAATGAAAAAACAACCACCCAATCTTCAAGTAAATATCCGGTGAACCCGCGGCCCACTGCGGAAGTTGCCGTCCGCGCCCTGCCGCAGGAGCGGTTTGCCTTTTGCAGGGTTTCGATCGCGGGCCGGATTGCACCGCCTCTCCGGTCTGCGATGAGTGAGCTTTGAAACCCGGCAAAAGGTAACCGCTTCAAGGCAGGATATAACGGGTTCAAACGAAAAACTTAATTAAGTCTGTCTCTTTATCTTTTCCCATTCAACATTCGATGTTCATTTTTTTGGGCGCTTATGCCTCAAATTCTGCACTTCTATACCCTGGTTTCCAGAAAATTTCTCATGAGATCGATTCCCTCGGAAGTCATGATGGATTCCGGGTGGAACTGTACTCCCTCCACTGGGAACTCCCTGTGCCTGAAGCCCATAAGCTCGTCCTGCTCCGACAAGGCCGTGACCATGAGACATTCCGGAAGGGTCGCCTTATCCACAAGGAGAGAATGATACCTCATGGCCTCGAAGGGATTCGGCAGGCCGCGATATACGCCCCTTCCATCGTGTCTGATCATTGAGGTCTTGCCGTGCATAAGCCTTTCCGCCCTGATTATTTTGCCTCCAAAGGCAACACCTATGGACTGGTGGCCGAGGCATACGCCCAGGACCGGGATCTTCCCCGCAAAGTAACGTATGGCAGCTACTGATACGCCTGCCTCGCTGGGTGTGCAGGGACCGGGAGAGACAAGGAGTTGCCCTGGTTTCCAGGAGGCCATCTCTTCCACAGTGGCCTTGTCATTTCTTACGACCTTGATATCCGCCCCCAGCATCCCCAGGGCCTGGACGAGATTGTAAGTAAAAGAATCGTAGTTGTCGATAATTAGAAGCATGGTTAAGGTCCTTCAGTGCAAGGTACTCATTGTGACAGTTCCTCATGGGCGACGTGGATGGCCCGCATGAGGGCCTGTCCCTTGCTGATGGTCTCCTCCCACTCAAAAGCGGGATCTGAGTCAGCAACTATACCGGCTCCGGCCTGCAGGTAAAGCATATCCTTTTTTTGGCAGAGGGTACGAATAGTAATAGCAAGATCCATGTTGCCTGAAAAACCGAGGTATCCCACTGCACCTGCATAGGGTCCCCGCCTGGCGTGTTCGAGTTCCTCTATTATCTCCATGGCCCTGATTTTTGGTGCGCCCGACACGGTACCAGCAGGGAAACAGGCCTGCAGTACGTCAAACATATCCTTTCCGGGCATCAGTTCTCCTGTAACACCTGTAACAATGTGCATGACATGGGAATAACGTTCCACAGTCATAAGATCTTCAACCTTTACGCTCCCCATCCTGGCGACCCTGCCGGCATCATTTCTGCCGAGGTCGAGCAGCATCAGGTGTTCCGCCCTTTCCTTAGGGTCAGCAAGAAGCTCCTTTTCAAGGCGCATGTCCTCCTTTTTATTCTTACCCCTTGGCCTGGTGCCTGCAATAGGCCTCAATTCAATCTTATCGCCTGTCAGCCTGACCAAGATCTCGGGTGAAGAACCAATGAGCACCTCGTCATCCAGATGCAGGTAATAGAGATAAGGCGATGGATTTATCCTTCTAAGGGCACGGTACAGGTCAAAGGTGGGGATAAGATTCTTGCCTGAGAAGCGTTGAGAAAGCACTACCTGGATTATATCTCCTGCCCGGATGTATTCCTTTGCCCTGCGTACAATGTCCTCAAACCGCTCTTGGGGGACCTCCGGGTTCAGGCTGGTGGCAGGAACGGGATTTTCATGCGGCGCGGGGTAATCCAATCCGTGTCGTATGCGACGGATTACGTCTTTTATAGCGCTTTTCCCTTTCAGATATACAGATTCCGCTTTGTCATCCTGTTCCACCCTGAGGCAGGCAATGATCTTGAGCGTCTGCTTGATATTGTCATAAACAAGCAGGAGCTCGGGAAACATGAATACTGCATCATTGAACCCTGCAGTATCTGGAAGATTTTCCGGCAGACGTTCCATGAAACGGACCATGTCATATCCCATGTATCCAACAGCCCCTCCATAGAATCGAGGGAGACCCCGGACCTCTGCCGGTGAGAATCGTGCCATTATTTCTCTCATGGCAGTGAGCGGATTGGCGGCGGATATGATTTTGCGCTTGCCTTCAATCTCCGTGAAGATATCATTCCCCTTGCAACCGAAGATCATAAAGGGTCTGAATCCGATAAAGCTGTACCTTCCCCATTTCTCCCCGCCTTCAAGACTCTCCAGCAGGAACGAGTAACTATTCTCCCCGAGCTTTGCGAAGAGAGATACCGGAGTGTCAAAATCGACTGCTATCTCTTTCCATACCGGTATGATATTAGCGCCTTCAGCCACCAGCGATTTGAACAGGGTCAGATCCGGAGTGATCATGATATCTTGTCCTTGTATAGGTTCAAAAGTTCAAAGTTCACCGTTCAGGGTTTGATCCCAGGGGCCAAAATAAAAAGGCCGTGAACATCTTTGCGTGTCCACGGCCTTTTGCCCTTGCCCTTAAGGTATAAGCCTAAAAGGAGCAGACGCGCACTCTCCCTATGTGCCACTGCCACCACCACAGGACTAAATCGGCAATCTGTTTTCCGGCAAAAGGGTGATACATCTGTCGTCTTTCCTTCAGGTAAATACGTTTAAAAAAGTCCGATTAAGGTTATGTAAACTTATAGATATCTATCTTTATGACCGTAAATATCCGGTGAACCCGTGGTCCCACGTGACCGTTCACTGGCAGGGACATTTCTTTTCACTTCCACCATTCAGCCCCTTGTTTTCTTAAGGCTTTTGACATGGGGGATGTCCTGCCCCCTCTGCATTCGCCTTACGCTGCGCTTAAGGCGATGCAGTT
>Ga0190304_1001547_pt1 | contig 10205 bp, 12 predicted proteins | sample 48700712_MG_FD_161670 | JGI IMG/M metagenome (GOLD analysis project Ga0190304, IMG submission 161670) | Hydrothermal vent sediment bacterial communities from Southern Trench, Guaymas Basin, Mexico - 4870-07-1--2_MG | ecosystem: Environmental > Aquatic > Marine > Hydrothermal vents > Sediment ... | reverse complement strand
AAAGAAAAAAAGAGTTAGAAAGTTTAATCAATTATAAAGAGACATTGATATTTTATGAGTCACCTCATAGAATTCAAAAAACAATAAAAAATATATATGAAATATTTGGTGAAAGAGATTTAGTTATTGCTCGTGAATTAACTAAGAAATATGAAGAAATAATTAGAGGAACAACAAAATCTTTAATGGAGATATCAGAATTAAAAGGTGAAATAGTTTTAATATTAAAAGGAAAAACAGTTGAAACAATTGATCCAAATTTATCGATATTAGAAGAGGTTAATAAATTAATTAGTTTAGGACTATCTTCAAAAGATGCAATTAAACAAGTTTCCAAAAACAGAAATATTCCTAAAAATGATGTTTACATGGAATATCACAAGTAGTATAGTATATATACAATATAGAAAATGATAGTACGAGGAGTGAAATTATGAATAAAACATTTTATATTACAACACCGATTTATTATTCAAGTGGTAAACTACATATTGGTAACTCATATACCACAGTTCTTTGTGATACCATTAACCGTTATAAAAAGTTAAGAGGATATGATACTAGATATTTAACTGGAATGGATGAACACGGACAAAAAGTTGAAACAGTAGCCAAAGAACTAAATAAAACACCGCAAGATCTTGTTGATTATTTAGCTAATGGTACAAAAGAGTTATGGAAATTGTTAGATATAGAATATGATGATTTTATTCGTACTACTGAAAAAAGACATAAAAAAGTTGTTAAAAAAATCTTTGAACAATTACTTGAACAAGATGATATTTATTTAGGAAATTATGAAGGATATTATTGTATGTCTTGTGAATCTTTTTTCACAGATACACAATTAAATGATAATAACACTTGCCCAGATTGCGGTAAGAAAACTAAACTAGTTAAAGAAGAATCATATTTTTTAAGATTATCTAAATATGAAGATAGATTACTAAAACATATTGAAGATAATCCTGATTTTATTACACCTGAAACTAGAAAAAATGAAGTAGTAGCTTTTATTAAACAAGGATTGCGTGATTTATCAGTTTCAAGAACTAGTTTTGAATGGGGGGTAAAAGTAGTTTCGAACCCAGCACATGTTGTTTATGTTTGGATTGATGCATTATCTAATTATATTAGTGCTTTAGGATATGGAACAGATGATGATGCTTTATACCAAAAATATTGGAACGGCGACGAAGTAATTCATGTTGTGGGTAAAGATATTTTACGTTTCCATGCAATTTATTGGCCAATTATGTTAATGGCATTAAATGTACCATTAAATTTTAAATTATACGCACATGGATGGTATATGATGAAAGATGGTAAAATGAGTAAATCAAAGGGTAAAGTAGTTTATCCTGGAAGTTTAGTGGAAAAATATGGACTTGATCCATTACGTTATTTTTTACTTAAAGAATTACCTTATTCTGGAGACGGTATTTTTACTCCACAAGATTATATTGATAGAATAAATTTTGATTTAGCAAATGATTTTGGTAATTTACTTAATCGAACTATTAGTATGGTAAATAAATATTTTGATGGAAAAGTATTTAAACCAAGTAAAGATTATTTTGAATTTGATGCATTATTAAAAATACAAATAAATGAAACAATTGAACAATATAAAGAAAACATGGATTGTTTAAAAGTTTCACAAGCAATTCAGTCTATTTGGAAATCAATTTCAAGAGCTAATAAATATATTGATGAAACATGTCCTTGGATATTAGCTAAGGATGAAACGAAAAAAATGGAATTAAATAGTGTATTATATAATCTTATTGAATCATTAAGATTAATAGGGATTCTACTTAATCCAATTTTAATTAATGCTAGTAAAAAGTTATTTGAACAATTAAATATTCCTACTGAGTTTCAAACATGGGATAGTTTAATTTTCGGGAAATTAAAGGGGGTAGTTGTTACAAAAAAACCCATACCATTATTTCCAAGATTAGATAAGAAAGTTGAAGAAGAATATATCCAAAACCTTTTAAATAATGAATCGAAAAAGATTAGTCAAAACTAGGATTAAGGAAATGAATAAACTCATGAGAATTATTAGAAGAGAATATAAAAAGATAATTGTTATCGCTATTGGAAGTTTAATTTATTCAATTGGTGTTGTTTGGTTTTTAAATCCTTCTACTCTTTACTCAGGAGGGCTTACTGGTACTGCCCAACTAGTTGTTAATATCTTAAATGAATTATTTGGATTTTCAATTAATTTAGGGTTGCTGATATTTATTTTTAATATTCCAATTATTATTTTTGGATATTTAAAAATGACTAAAAAGTTTATTTATTATAGTGTTTATTCTGTTATTTTACAATCGTTATTTATTGGATTGTTCCCAGTTCATATTTTACTGGAAAATGATTTGTTGTCTAATGCTCTGGTCGGAGGGATTCTAATAGGAATAGGAACTGGTTTAAATTTACGTGTAGGTGGTTCTGCAGGTGGAGTAGATATTATATTTCAATATATTTCATTCAAAAAGAATATTACAATGGGATCATTAGGATTAATTTTAAATGGAATTATTATTTCAATTGCTGGAGCTATTTTTGGATGGCCAATTGCTATTTATACAATTATAAGAGTTATTATTACTAGTTTAGTAATTGATAAAGTACATACATCTTATAATTATATTAAAATTGAAGTAATTACTGAAAAAGGTGAAAAAATGGCTGATTTACTAGTATCTAGAACTAAACATGGAGTAACTATTACAAAGGGAACAGGTGCTTACTCACATAACGATAAAGATATTTTACATACGATAATTTCATCGTATGAATTAAATAAATTTATTATGTTGATTAGAGAAATTGATAAAGAAGCTTTTGTCTCAGTTAGTACAGTGAAAAAGGTAGTGGGAAATTTCACGAAAATATTTATTGATTAACAATTTACTAGTTAAATAGATTGACAAAAGTAGTCAAATCATATATTATATATTTCGGTACATTTACACAAGATTTATCCCACGCCCGAAATTATAAAAAATATAATTGGAGGAATGAATATGAAAACATTCATGGCAAACAATCAAAACATCGAACGAAAGTGGTTTGTTGTTGACGCAAAAGGCCAAAGACTTGGTCGTTTATCTACTGAAGTTGCTACAATTTTAAGAGGTAAACATAAACCAACATTCACACCGCATGTTGATTGTGGTGATTACATGATCGTAATTAACGCAAAAGATATCGAGCTTACTGGAAACAAATGGGACCAAAAGAAATACTATAGACATTCACAATATCCAGGTGGATTGAGCACAACTACAGCTAAGGAAATGAACAACGCTCATCCTGAAAGATTAATTGAATTCGCTGTAAAAGGAATGCTTCCAAAAGGAAGATTAGGTAAACAAATGTATAAAAAATTATATGTATATGCTGGAAATGAGCATCCACATATGGCTCAAAAACCTCAAGTTTTTGAACTGAAAGGTTAGGAGGAATTTAAATGGCAAAGAAAGTAATGTATAGAGGAACAGGACGTCGTAAAAGTTCTGTCGCTCGTGTTATATTATCTCCGGGAACAGGTAAATTAATCATTAACAAAAGAACATTTGAAAACTACATTCCATCAGCTGCAACTAGACTAGATGTTATGCAACCACTTGAATTGACAAATAATGTATCAACTTTTGATATTACTGTCAATGTTAATGGTGGAGGTATTACTGGGCAAGCAGGAGCAATCCGTCACGGAATTACTCGTGCTTTACTTGAAGTAAATGCAGATTACAGAAAAGTATTGAAAGCAGCAGGTATGATTACTAGAGACTCACGTGCTACAGAACGTAAAAAACCAGGACTTAAAAAAGCTCGTCGTGCACCACAATTCAGTAAACGTTAAGATTGCTAAAAAACACAACATCCCACGTTGTGTTTTTTTATTGCCTTAAACATTTTTTAATATTGTTTTTAAATGAATGTTATAATATAATATGTTAGTCAAGGAGTGATAATATGAGCGTAAGAGTTAGATATGCACCAAGCCCCACAGGTCATTTACATATTGGAAATGCAAGAACTGCATTATTCAATTATTTATTTGCTAAAAAACATAATGGTTCTTTTATTGTTAGAATAGAAGATACTGATATAAAAAGAAATGTTGAAGGTGGAACAAAATCACAATTAAAATTTTTACAATGGTTAGGAATTGATTGGGATGAATCAATTGATAAAGATAAAGGCTTTGGACCTTATCGTCAATTAGAAAGAATTGATATTTATCAAAAATATGCGGATGAATTATTAAAAAGAGGAATTGCTTATAAATGTTATTGTACTCCTGAAGAATTAGTTGCCGAAAGAGAACAATTAATTGCCTCAGGAAGCGATAAACTTCATTATTCTAGAAAATGTTTAGGATTACCAGATCAAGACAAACCTTTTGTTTTAAGATTTAAAGTCCCTGAAAATAAGGAATATACGTTTAATGATCTAGTTAAGGGTGAAGTAACTTTTAAAAGTGAAGATATAGGCGATTGGGTTATGATGAAAGAAAACGGAATTCCAACTTATAACTTTGCTTGCACTGTTGACGACCATTTAATGGAAATAACTCATGTTTTACGAGGAGAAGACCATATTACAAACACTCCTAAACAAATGATGACATATGAAGCCTTTGGATGGACTCCTCCAATCTTTGGGCATATGACATTAATTGTTAATGAAAACAATAAAAAATTATCAAAAAGAGATAATTCTATTATTCAATATATTGAACAATATCAAGCTTTAGGATATTTACCAGATGCTTTATTTAATTTTATTTCTTTATTAGGATGGAGTCCTAAAGGAGAACAAGAAATTTTATCTCATGAAGAATTAATTAGTATGTTTGATGAAACAAGATTATCAAAATCACCTGCAAGGTTTGATAAAGATAAATTAGCTTATATTAATAATCGTTATATAAAAACTTTATCAATTGAAGAAACAATTGAACTTTGTATGCCTCATATTATTGAAGAAGGTATTTCAGAAGGTAAATCGGATGACTGGATAAATTCGCTTGTTTCTATTTTTAAAGATCGTATAAGTTATGGTGCAGAGATAATTGATTTGTATGATGAATTCTTCAATCAAGAATTTATCTTAGATGAAGAAGGAAAAGAATTTTTAAATCAAGAAGGTGTTAATGAAACATTAATAGCTTTCCGTGATTTATTAATAGATTTAGATAATTTTGACGCAACTGATATTAAACCACTTATTAAAGAAGTTGGAAAACAAGTTGATGTTAAAGGAAAAATGTTATTTATGCCATTAAGAATAGCTACAACTGCTTCAATGCATGGTCCTGATCTTCCACAATTGCTTGCAATTCTTGGAAAAGATACAGCGATTGAAAGATTAAACTCCATTATAAAATAACGATTCAATGTCAAGAATAGGGGCATTGAACAAAAAGAAGTAAATGATAGGTAGTGTATCTAAAGATATGCTGCCTATTTTTTCGTTAGTTAGTTATTTGTTTTATAACAAGTGAGTTTGGAGAATCATATGCAGTTTATTTTGATGTTCCCTATGATATTAATAGTATATAGAAATTCGTATTCTATCATATTGGTGTAAAAGTTAAATAAGGAACCTATGGTTTTGATAATAAGTTGTAACTAAAAAAAATCTAATACTATTAGAAGTGGAAGGGCCGATTATTTTGGCTTTTTTAATGTCGAGATAACCGTCTAACTCAGTTAATAAAAATAGTCCAACTCAACTAATTATCTTATTAAGAGGGGATAATCCTAGGTTAATAGATGAGTGGCAACTTGCTCCTGAGTTATGGGATGCTATTAGAGTTGATATTGAAAATAAAAGTACAGAGGGTTTATTTATATTAACTGGTTCTACAATTGTAGATGAAAGTAAAATTATGCATAGTGGGGCAGGAAGAATATCAAGGCTTTTAATGAGAGCTATGTCGTTTTATGAGTCTGGCGATTCAAACAGTACTATTAGTTTACTTGAGTTATTTAGAGGTAATATAGATATTTCTTCACAAACTGAAATGGATATAGAAGATATATTGAATAAAAGAAATTATTTTGATGAACATTCTAGAAATATACCATTTCTATATGACACTAAGAAATATCGATTTTTTATCTGTTTGTGATGTAATTGATAAGTATGAATATCGAGAAATAAGAGGACCTGAAAGAGGAACAAAGATTAGGCAAATGAAGTAAAGAATAAGTAATTTTATATCTGATAACAAAGATATAACCGAGGAGATAATTAGGAATAAGTTGGACCGAATTGTGTGGGAACTATTGAAATATTATTCACTTGATGAAATAATAAATGTCCTAGAAAAATGAGATATTTTTTGGAAGAAAATTGCTAATAAATAGCAACTTAACTAATAGATGGAAACATCATTCTTTTTACCTAACTGCGATAAACTGAGCTGTACCATAAACAAACTAAAAAAACCCTGAATATAGATAATATGGTGCTATTCTTATAATTTGAGATTATTTAATCCTAATAGAAAAGAGATATCAAAAATGATATCTCTTTAAATTAGAATCCTAATGTAACGCTGGAAAACGCTACTAGGAACTAAATCTACACTAAGATTTTTAACAGGTTAGATAGCCCATATGCTAAGAGGCAATCAAAGCATACTTTAAATCATAGTGCTTTGTAATATTAACACAGTTTTAGAATATATAAAACAATTAACTAAAATTTTTAATATATTTTATATAAATATTTAAGATTTTAATATATGCTATTAATAACTAGTAAAGTATTACATTGATAAGGATGGTAAAGTTTATGGATAGTGAGATGTTTAAACAAAAAGAAGAATACTTATATTTAATATCGTGTCGAAGAGAATTCAAAGAACTTTGCGCAATGGAAATGAAATATATCTTTGGTGATATATTAAATAGTAATTATCATATATCAAATAAATTAATTGATATTTCACGAAGTACTTTCTTAAAAGGGATTGTAACTATTTTGTATTCAGATACTAGTGTAGAAAAAATAGAGACAAAAATGATTAATGACAATTTAATTTTTAATAATTATAAAATTCATTTCATTGAGTATGATAAGGTCTCTTATAAGAAAAGGTTAGAAGCTATGAGAACTTTAGGATTTACAATAGATGGTGCTTTTGCAATCAAGAACCCAACTATAGAATTTATTTTAACAAAAATTAATGGTATATGGCTTTTTGGGAATTTAAAAGCTAATTCAAATAAATGGCTAGAAAGACGGAAAAAACCTTATAACTATTCACATGCTTTAGATATTAAAATAGCTAAAGCAATTATAAATATCGCAATAAATAATAATTTCAATCTAAAAGTTATTGATCCTTGTTGTGGGATAGGTACAGTTCTGATAGAAGGTAGAATAATGGGGGTTGATATAACTGGTTATGAGATTAATCCATTAGTTAAACACCATTGTAACCATAATTTAAACTATTTTAATTTAGAATCAAATGTTAAGAAAATTGATATGCTAAAAACAATAAAAACTTTTGATGTAGCAATTCTTGATCTACCATATGGACAATCATCTCAAATAACAAAAAAAGAACAAATAGAATTAATAAAAAAAACAAAAGAGATTAGTAATAAATCAGTAATTATTACAATGGATGATATGAGTAGTATACTGCAAGAATCTGGATTAAAAATTATTGATAAGTGTGAAATAAAGAAATCAAATACCTTTAGTAGATTTGTGAGTGTTTGTATCTAAAAAAGCTAAATCCAGGGAGGTTATTCCTGATTTTTGTTTTCTAATATTTATGCAGTCTCTTAATGTCGAAACCGGTATATTTGATACTATTAATTTTTTCTGTATAATTAAAGTAGTAAAAAATTTTAATATTGATAAGATTGATTTTATTATTCAAAATACCAAATTTATTAGTGATATTCAAAAAAGGTTTATAAATATATGATAGAGGAAAGGTATTGATTAAAGTAATGACTTTAAATAAAAAGATTGAATATTTAAATTCAAGATTTTAGATACATTACTACGATACGTGATATAATGAAATTGCTTTTAAAGGAGTTAAAAAAATGGATGGAACAAAAAGAATAAATATTAAAATAAATAGTAAAGTTTTAGTAGTTCAAAAACAGGATCAACGTTCAGGAAAATTAACTGAGGGAGTTGTAAAAAGAATTTTAACAAATTCCCAAACCCATCCTCATGGTATTAAAGTAATGTTAGAATCTGGTATTGTTGGAAGAGTAAAAGAAATTATTAGTAATTAGAGAGGATGATTTCTAATGGCAACAAGAATAAACAAGTATTTAAGTGAAGCGGGTTTTTGTTCAAGAAGAGAAGCTGATAAACTAATTGATCTTGGCAGAGTTACAGTGAACGGAGAATTACCAGAAAAAGGTCAAAAAGTTGATGAAGAAGATTTAATTAAAGTAGATGGTAATATAATTTTAAAAAACGTTAAAATGATTTATATTGCACTTAATAAACCTCCAGGTATTGTATCTACTACAGATCCTACAATTGAAAATAATATTGTTGATTTTTTGAATCATCCTAAAAGATTATTTCATGTTGGTAGATTAGATAAACCTAGTGAAGGATTAATTTTTATGACAAATGATGGAGATATAGTTAATAAAATTTTACGGGCAGGAAATAGTCATGAAAAAGAATATATAGTTAAAGTAGATAAAAAAATAACTGCCAAATTTCTTAAAGATATGAGCAATGGTGTTCCGATTATGGATACAGTAACAAAAAAATGTAAAGTTGAACAAATTAATGATTTTGAATTTAAAATTATTTTAGTTGAAGGACTAAATAGACAAATAAGAAAAATGTGTGATTATTTAGGATATAAGGTTTATAAACTAAAAAGAGTAAGAATTATGAATATTAAGTTAGATGTTCCCACAGGTAAATGGAGATATTTAACTGAAAAAGAAATGGCGGATATGAATAAACTTATTGAGACCTCATCTATGACTGAGGAGGCAAGCAATTGATTAAAGTTTATGGAATTAAAACATGTGGTACTTATAAAAAAGGAATTAGATATTTTCAAGATAACAATATTGAAATTACTACTTTTAATTTAAAAGAAACAGTTCCTTCTAAAGAAGAGATAAAGAAATATCATGAATTAAGTAAATTAGATATAAAAAAGTTTTTTAATACAAGTGGTAAAATATATCGTGAACTTAATTTGAAAGATAAATATAAAACAATGACATTAGATGAAATATACGAGCTGTTATCTAAAAATGGAATGTTAATAAAAAGACCATTAGTTATATATAATGATAAGATTCTTGTAGGATTTAAAGAAGAATTATATGATGAAATATTCAAATAATAGGCTAAATTCAGCCTATTATTTTTTTATAAGCAAATGTGTTGCTTACATTTAAAAAACAGTGTATAATTTAATTGTAATCATTACAATAATGAAATAGTTACAAAGGAATGATATTATGAAAAAATCACATATAGAGCTATTAAAAGAACACGGAATTAGCCCTTCTCTTACTAGATTAGAAGTATATAATTATTTAGATTACAATAGAAATCATCCTTCTGTTGATATTATTTATAAAAAATTATGCAAAAAACTACCGACACTATCTAAAACAACTGTTTATAATGTTTTAAAGTTATTTATTGAAAAAAACATTGTTAAAGAGGTTACTATTGGATCACAAGAATCAAGATATGAAATATTGTTAAAAGAACATTCTCATTTCAAATGTGAAATATGTCATAAAGTATATGATATACCTCTCGTTAATATAGAACATAAATTTTTATCACTTGAAGGATTTCAAATTAATGAAGAAGTTGTTTTATTAAAAGGAATATGCCCATCGTGTCAACAAAAAATATTAACAAAATAAGAACTACTTAATAAAAATAAATTAAAAGAAAAAGGAGAAACGAAAATGGAAGAAGTTAAAGAGTATCATAGAATGCCACTTATTGGTGATGATGCACCAAAGTTTACAGCGACAACTACTCAAGGGAAAATAAATTTCCCAGAAGATTATAAAGGCAAATGGGTTATTTTATTTAGCCATCCTGCGGATTTTACACCTGTATGTACAAGTGAATTTATGACATTCGCAAGAATGTATGATGAATTCAAAGCTTTAAATACTGAGTTAATAGGATTAAGTGTA
>Ga0190304_1001545_pt1 | contig 10211 bp, 10 predicted proteins | sample 48700712_MG_FD_161670 | JGI IMG/M metagenome (GOLD analysis project Ga0190304, IMG submission 161670) | Hydrothermal vent sediment bacterial communities from Southern Trench, Guaymas Basin, Mexico - 4870-07-1--2_MG | ecosystem: Environmental > Aquatic > Marine > Hydrothermal vents > Sediment ... | reverse complement strand
TTAAGGATACCGGGCTGTCATCAACCTTGCTTGGACCTGTGATGTTTGCTGTAACATTCGTGATATTCTCATAGCCGTTCAAATCGGTGACATTTGCAATGATTGTAACCGTTTTGTTCGTGTTTGGATCGGGATTGATTACCTGTATGCCAGGCGTGGAGGGGTCGTCATCTGGTGTTAATTCTATATTTATATTTATGGTTAAAGCAGGCACTGGAAGTGTGAGGTTAAAATAGAATATCCCGCTATTGTTCATTTCGGTCTGCTTTACCTCATGCGATGTGGTATTGCATACTATTCCATCTGTAACATTGAATTCAAGTTTATCACTATCGTTTAGGTTCGTTATGATAAGCTGAAAAAAAGAGGAGTTGTCAGAAGATTCTGCTTGCCAGCTCTCGCTTGTGTTTAGATTAGCTACCTTTATAATAGGATTGTAGCATTCAGCATCATTTTCATAATGAACCCAGCCGAAGATATAAAATGGAGTCAAAGTCGTATCCGAAGATAAAATATAAGAGTGTTTGGAGGATGGTTTTGGAGTTGGAGTAATTATAGGGGAAGGGCCTGGTGTAGGGCATTGGGTGGGTGCTGGCGAGGGTACGGGCGTTGTTACCGGCAACACTTTCCATATCCATGTTTGCATAGCGGTGCCATTTTCGTTAGATGCGACTGCTGATACGTTCCATGTGCCTGTTGCTGTACTTGTGTTCGTATAGGAAGCGTTTTTCACACTCGTATTCGTTTGAACCTCGGTTCCATTGAGCAGCCAGCTAACGTTCACTGTCTGGTCCGCTGTAATATTGAAGGTTATTGTTGCGCCTTCGGTGTTATAAACAGGTGAAGAAGGAGCAAAGGATGTAATGTTGGGTGCTGCTACTGGAGAGGGTGTAGGCGAGGGAGATGGGGTAGGGGTAGGTGATGGGGTCGGCGTTAAGGTTAAGGTTGGGGTGGGACTTGGTGTTGGAGTTGGACATGGGGTAGGGGGAGGGGGAGAGGAAGAAACAGGCGATGGACCCGGACTCGGACCTGGCGTGGGCGATTGTATAGGCGTAGGTGAAGAGGTAGGGGAAGGAGTAGGCGTCAAAGCAGGTGTCGGCGTTGGTGTTAGCGTAGGGGAAGGTGAAGGAGAAGAAGTTGGAGCTGTAGCAGGTGTTGCTTCAGGAATTTCGCCATCAGTGGCATTGCTCACATTATTGAACAAAGAAAGCGAGGATTGCGGCATCACAGGGCTCATCATGCCTGATAGACACAGTGTTATCACCACCAGAGTGCCGATTGCTTGCCAGTTACGCTTCTCTTTCATTGTTATTTTATTGATCTTTCATAAGATTTGCTTTTTAAATTTAAGTGTATAATAATAAAAGTTTTCTAAAAATTCTCACTGTTCCCTTTTGGTTATTCCCAACTTCATTCCTACACTCAACTTCCTGTGCGAGAACTTTATCTTTATATAAAGTTAACTTTATCTACGTAACATGAAAGAACCAGGGAGTAACAATTCTATGGAAGAAATAACAGGAAGAATAAGTATCCTGGAGGGAAAGGTAAGCGAACATGACCGGATATTTGATATGGGATGTCGAAAAGTGGGTAAGGAGAACAAGAACAAAATATTTTTCGGGGTTTTGATTTTTATATCGCTTCTGTTTCTTTTACCCCTCAGTTCGAGCATAGCATACGCGGCAGAGCTTACACCGCCTCTCCCCGGTGCACCAACTTATATTGACATCAGTGTGGAGAAAGCGTATGAACTGATTGAGGGCAATCCCGAAGAGATTATTCTGCTGGATGTGAGAACAGAAGGGGAATACAATGCAGAGTACATACCTGGAGCTATGAACATACCTTTATCTGATTTAGAGAATAGGATTGACGAATTGGACAGTTCTAAAGTCATTATCGTGTATTGCAAAACCGGCAGTAGGAGTAGAACGGCAAGTGAAACACTTGCTCAGCGTGGTTTCATTGTTTATAATATGGAAGGTGGAATAAATGCATGGAAAGAGGAATTCGCTACTTCTACATCTACGCCGAAGCCAACACAGATACAGACACCGACACAGACACCTGCATCTGTACCAGCACCAACACCAGCACCAACTCTTTCGCCCGCGGTAGCCACAGCAACCTTAACACCCTCGCCTGCTGCGCTCACACCCACGATGTCGGCATCTCCATCTCCAACAACATCGCCTGTACTCACGCCTGTATCTGAAGGGGAGAGGAGGCGGATTCCGGGATTCGAGGCATCGGTTGCGATAATGATATTTTTTATTTTTACACTGTTGATGTTCATGTTATTGAGGATGCGAGGGGAATGACGCTAACGATGGTGTGTGAGAGATGAAAAGGGCGAGGATTATAGTAAAAGGTAGGGTTCAGCGAGTAGGCTATAGGGACGAAGTGGAAGAGATAGCGAGGAGATTGGGAATAAAGGGGTTTGTAGAGAATATCAAGCCTTATGATATAAGAATAGTTACAGAGGGCGAGGACGAAGCTATAAGCGAGTTTATCGAGAGGATAAAGATAAAGAGATTTCCGATAGATGTTGAAAGCGTAGAGGTGAGCTTTGAAGATTTCAAAGGTGAATTTGAATACTTTGAGATAAAAAGAGGTGACTGGCAGGAGGAATTAGGAGAGCGCTTGGATACAGCGGGGAAATTGCTTTACAGGTCGGTAGAACTGAGTGAGAGGGCTGTGGAACTGGGCGAGAGGTCCGTGGAACTGGGTGAAGAATCAGTTTCGATTGGGAAGAGGATGTTAGAGAAACAGGATGAGACAATAACCGAGATAAAAGGTCTGCGAGAGGACTTGAAATCGTATATGGAAGAACGGTTTGACCGATTAGAGCATGAAGTCATGGCAATAAAAGCCAGGTTGGGCATGGTGTAGAGCAAATATTAGAGGGACAAGGAGAAGTTGTTGATCAACGAACTAAAATTAAAAACTATTATTAAGTTAAAACCTCTCATTTAATATTTAGAAAATAGTTTTAATGTCGTGTTTGCTGTTATTTTTATATTTAATACTTTCGATTTTTAACATATTATTTTTAAAAAACCGAAAATGATTTTATTAACGAATATAATGTTATTACTAACCATGCATACAAATGCGGGTGAAGGCGAAGGCGAAGATGGAGATGACGGGAGAGGTCATGGAAAGAGGACTCAAAAAGCTTGAAGTCGGTAAAAGAACCATGTATGCAGTGTCTTTTCGCAATGCGACCGGAGCGATGGAGACGGTTCCGCGGCGTGGTGTGTATCGGGAAGGGGGGAAAGAAAAAGGAGGTGAAAATGTGGAGAAATGCGAGGAAATATCCCCCTTGCAGACTACGAAGCAGTTTGATCAAACTTTCCAAAAGTTTGATGCATGGTGCGAATCCATGGAGGGGGGAAGAAAAGAATATTAGGAGGTGAAAAAGAGGGAAATTGGAAAAAATGGGGAATGAAAAGGAGATAGCACCGATAGTGATAGCAGCGATGGTAGCGGTAGCAATAGTAATGGTAACTTTGGCAGCATTCATCATACCAGCAAGTGCATCGGGCAATCCGGGCGCGGGATGCCCATCCGATACCAAGTTCTACGATACAATCCATGGCGGCGTTTACTTCGAGCAGAAAGGTTTTGCCTTATTCAAGGAAATGACACAGACATTCGATGTGCCTTCGGGGACTATAAAACTTGCACGCGTATATACAGGTTTCTGGGAAGGCAGTCCGGGCAAAGGCGGATACTTCAATATCACCATTCAGAACGCCACCGGCGGGTCTTATACCACTGCTACATACAAGGCATGCGACCCTTGCTCTGATCCAACAGGTTGCGCTCCGTATCAGAGCGCACGATGCGACGCACTCAACGATTCTGTCAATAGCCCATGGAATGATGGCTTGGATAAAGTGAACATGCACGACTATATTGTGGGCTGCGGTGTCCAGTTCGTCAGTTTCAATGCCACGCCGTATATAACCACGGGCACGAACACGATAACGGTGCGAGGTGCACCATGTCCAGATTGCTATCGTGGTGGTTGGGACGGTAGGATATATGTGATTGCTCTTCTCGTTGTTTACGAGAATTCGAGTATGCCGGAGATTACATACTGGATAAACGAAGGCGGACTGTATTTAGAGAAAGGCAGCGATTGCGATGGACCACAGGACCATCTCTATGCTTCTAAATACTTCAATGGCACGCATGTAAGCAACCCCACGAATGTGAAGCTGTGGTCACTTGGGTGGCCACACGTGATTAACGCCACGGTATCACCAGCATATACGAAGCTCAATGGTAATAATATCGGCATACCGGATATTACCGAGTCTTATGGTGGCGGCTATAGCGAAGTTATGCTCAGATGGAACAATATACCAACCAGCTATTTGGATTCAAGCAGTAACTTCCTGGGGTATTATGACCCTGAGCCGCTATACGAGCGCGCATTTGTGGAAGTGCTAATAGTTCAGGGGCATGTTGGACCTGACCTCCAGGCCACTGACATCCAGTTCCCGACAATGATGAGACCGAATAAAGATTACACGATAACAGCGAAGGTGGATAATTGTGGAGATGAAGATGCAGGAGCGTTCAATGTGAGTCTGGAAGTCGAACGAGGAGGCTATACATATTACAGTGACAAGAAAAACGTTTCAGGAGGGCTGAACGCAGGTGCTTATACAACAGTAAATTTCACGAATGTGAACCTTCCGGCGGGCTGTTACAACTTCACCGTTACTGCTGACTGCGACAATAGTGTGAATGAATGGAGCGACAAAAACAACCAGAAAACTGCGAAATATCAGGTTGGCTATTACATAGTGGTGAGATCGAACAGCGACTTTGAGAAGCTGAACGTATCCGGTTCTGCAGCTTTACCGTCAGGCTGTTTCGTGAATAAGGGTGGCACATACTACATACAGAACCTGGATATAGAGAACTGTGCAGGGCGGGGTATTGACATCCAGAACACGAACGTGTCTTTCGTGATTACGAACTGCACCGTGCATGATTGCCTTGACTGTGGCATCTATTTCCACAGTGTTAGCAACGGTAAGGTAAATGACAGCGAAGTCACGGGCTGCAAACTGAAGGGCATACGAATGATGAATACTTCCGATGTAATCATTGAAAACAACTATGTGCATGACAACCTCAAATACGGCATAGACATCTACCCGAGTGTAATGCCTCATCCTGACTGCAAATATGTAACGGTGAGGAATAACACAATTGTGCGAAACCTGTATGGCATCGAACTGCTGGGCGACTACTGCACCTTATGTGATAATCTCATACTGAACACTACCGCATATGGTGGCGGCGAATCAGGCTGGGGCATATATGTTGCAGGCACACACAACAAGATATACAACAATACAATAAAATACAGCCACAGTTATGGTATGTATGTGGATTACGACAGGGATTGTCTGCAAACGCGTGAGAATTGTATCTTTGGTAATACATTCGTGGATAATCTGCAGAATATCTCGCATACTTCACAGGCTTACGACAGTTCCAGCACTCATGGTGCTTATAATTACTGGAACAGCACCGTGAAACTTGGTTATTACAATGACACTGGTTCACCGTTCGATAGCTACATAGGCAACTACTGGAGCGATTACGGTGGAGCGGACGCAAACAGCGATAAAATTGGCGATGATGCATACGACATTGACGGTGGGACTATGAAGGACTATTCGCCGTTGATGGACTCTTGGGACAACTACGAACTTGTTGTGTGCGGTGATGTGGATTGTGACGGCGGTGTGACTACCGGAGATGTATATCCGGTGTTCAGGTGTGCGCAATATGAAGAACCTGTTTGCAGCGATTGGGCAGCAGACGTGGATGGTGACGGTGGTGTGACTACTGCGGATGTGTATCCAGTGTACAGGTGTGCGCAATATGAAGAACCATTGAACTGTCGTAAAGCCTGCGAATAATAAAAAACATTGGGCTTTTGCCCCTTTTTTATTTTTTCGGGGGCAAAAAGAAAAAAAATGGAATAGAAAATAAAGAAACGAGAGTACAAAAATAAAAGGCCGAAGGCAAAAAAAGTTGTTTAGGAGGTGAGAAAAGAAAAAAATGAACAAAACGAAAATAGTATACGGAATTGGAATGGTACTGGCAGTACTGGCAGTGTTCATAGCGCCCGCAGCAGCTCAGGACTACAACATATTCCATCTGGTGCCAGAAGTCAGCAGTTGCGACCCCGGTGAGGATGTGACCGTCTGGGTAATGGTGAATACCAGCTATAATGATATCAACGCATTTCAAGCGAGTATCATCTTCGACCCAAGTGTAGTCAATGTGACGGATGTGGTGAAGGGTACCCCGGCATGGTATATGTGGGGCTGGAGTGTCAAAAATTATGATGGGAATACTTATGTAATGATAAGTGGAGCCGATGTATTGGGTGCTTTTGGTCCTGGAGAGCTCGAGCTTGGCAAGATGACTTTGCACTGCGAAGCTGCTGGTATAAGTTCGCTGCATTTCGCGAGTCAATCTGAGGTAGGATACGATAGAACACAAATTAGTCACCCAGATGGAGTTATCTGCGGACAAGCTGGCAATGAGTGCACCATGGAAGACGGCATATTCGCATGCAACAAATCACTTCCAGTGGGCTGGAACCTGGTGTCGAGACCCGACATAACGGCAGACAACAGCACAGCGAGCGTGCTCGCGGGAGTATATTACGATGCAGTTTACAGATATGATGCGAGCTCGCACACTTTCGTTGACGTAAGCGATGGTACGATGGAACCCGGTGTTGGCTATTTCGTGCATGTCGCTTCTCCAAGCACATGGACTTACACCGGCACGCCATACACGCAGATGAACGTTTCACTGGAGCCGGGACTGAACATGATTGGCTGGCTGGACTGCAAAAAGCCGATAAGTGAAGCGCTGTCTTCAATTGAGGGCAAATATTGGTATGCGGCGAGATGGAACGCCACGACGCAAGAGTATGAGACATATAATCCAGTCGCTCCGCCACAGTTCAATGATTTCGATACGCTGGAGCCTACCACCGGATACTGGATCAGTATGAAGGAAAGCGGCTGGCTGAACGTGAGCTGTTAACACACTTTTTCTTTTTAGAAAAAAGAAAACCTGTGCTAAAAGAAAAAAGGAACGAGAAAATAAGGGAAAAAATTTTTCCCCTTTTTCTTTTTTTCGGGGGATGAGAAGCATTTTGGCAAACTTCGGCGAAGTTAGAGGAAAACGGGAAAAGAAATGAAGAGGATAAAAAAGTTAGGAGGTGATAAGGGAAAAAATGAAAAACAAAACGAGCATAAGCGTTAGTGCATTAAGTATTCTGATTATGGTTGCACTGTCAGCAACAGTGGTTGCGCAGCCAGTCCCACCGGGATTCTTTATCTCCGGACAGGTTAATGACGTTAATGGTGAGCCTCTGAACAATGGACTCGTAACGGTAACGAATACGCACTCCTTCAATTTCAGCACAGGGGGATACGATGAAGTTTACAGCACGCAAACGGGTCAATTATTCTGGTGGGCAAACTGTCGGTTTATAATTCCATCAGATGCAGGTGCAGTAAGCCCTGGCGTTGTTCTCGGAATCGATGCATACGATAGTGAAGGCAATAACCACACTTATACTGAACATCTGGTCACTCAGGATGATATATTCCACAGCGGCTTTGTGCTGCCGAACATCACATTGCGGGGAATGTGCGGTGATGTAAACCGTGATGGCTATGTTGGTATGGGTGATGCATTAGCAGCGAGAAACCATTGGGCATTCGGATATCCACTTATCAGTGAATGGGCGGCAGATGTGAATTGCGATGGTGACATTGATTTCGCAGACGCAATTGCAATAAGAAATCACTGGGGCTATATAATCCCGCTGGATGGCTGCTGTTAAAGAAATTAATTGGGCTTTTGCCTTTTTATTTTTTTCAGGGCACTAAATACTTCTCTGATCTGAAGAGAGAAAGGAGGGCTAAAGGAAAAAATGAACAAAATGAGAAGAATGGTAGTATTCGGAATAGGAATGACATTAGCAGTATTGGCGGTGTTTACAGCACCGGCAGTGGCACAAAATATAGTTTACTTTGACCCGGACCCGGGAAGTGCAGCGCCTGGCGAGACAATCACAGTGACGTTATGGCTTAATGCAACCGATGGTATTGCCTCTTTTAATGATAACATACACTTCGACCCAGCGGTGGTTAATATAACAAGTGGCACACCTGGCGATTTCCCTGCTATGTGGCTATTTGTGCATTACGGAACAGGTGTGAGAGTTGGGGGCATGAGTTCGGATTACCTTGATCTCCCTCCAGGACGTCATAAGCTTGCTACCTTTACATTAGTGGCAAATAATTCCGGAACCAGCACATTATATCATTCAGATCATAAACTTTCAGATTACAAAGGGGTTCTTAAATCAGCAACATGGTATAACGCTACGTTCCTATGCACAGAAACGTTCAGCAAATCACTTCCGAAGGGCTGGAATCTCGTGTCACTGCCGCTAAACCCAATGCCTGGAAAGAACCATACAAGCGAGGTATTTGGAACTCTCTATTACGATGCCGTTTACAGGTACGATGCAACTTCACACACCTTCGTTGACGTAACGGAAGGCACAATAGAACCAGGAGTAGGCTACTACGTGCATGTTGCCAATGCAAGCACATGGATTTACAACGGCACTCCTTACAATGAGATGGAAGTTCCATTAGAACGCGGACTGAACATGATAGGCTGGCTGAACTGCTCGAAGAGCATAAGCGATGCATTGTCATCCATCGCAGGCAATTATAACTACGTCGCACGATGGAATACGAGCTTACAGGAATTTGAAGTATACGTCCCCGGTGCTCCGTTCAATGACTTCAACACGATGGAACAAGGAAAAGGATATTTCATCAGTGCTAAGGACGGCTGTCCGCCATTGACCGAAAGCTGTGGCGCATAGGCTTGAAGAAAAAGATGAAAATACAAATACGAATACATTTCTTACCGGTCATGATTATTTGCATGTCGGTGATGATAACAGTGCTGGTCTCAGCGTCTGCACCAGAAGTGGCACAGCTTCCATTTGTAATATCGGGCTATGTATTCTATGAGAATGGCTCTCCTGCTTATAATCCCGATGTCACCATAACCAATTTGAACACCAGTAAAACATTCTCTACGAAGACGTGCACATCGGGCAATTATTATCTTGCAAAACCTGTATTATTATCGAGAGAAATAAATAAGGACGATGTATTGCAATTCAAAGTAGCCGCCGGAGGAAAATCCGCAGTTTTAGAATATCGTATAACTGCTTCTGACATGGTGTATCATGGACTCCATTTGAATATCACTCTCGGTGAAGGCGCGGGAGAAGAGGCAGAAGAGGGAACTACAAGCACAGGCACTGGAGGTGGAGGTAAGCAAACATTAACACCATCGGTTACACCAACACTAACACCGTCAGTTCCATCACAAGAAGCATCGCCGTCACCTGTAATAACACCAACACCTGCAACTGCAACACAGGCAGGGAAAGCAATATCAACACCAACACTGACTCCTAACACGCTATTACCACATGAAAAAGGGGAGAAGAAAATCCCAGGGTTTGAAGCAGTGTTTACAATAGCAGGAACGGGACTCCTTGCGATAGCTTATTTGATAGTGAAGATGAGAAAAGGAAAAAGGGGGGTGAACGTTCAATAAGATCGGCTATCGTGCAGTATATATACACAGGTTATTATACGCGGGTGACAAAAATGGGAGGTTACATAGATGAATATGGACAGGCAAGGATTAATATTGTAGTTAGCAGAAGAAAGACGCTGATTACTGTGAGTCCTCTCATAGACCCGGTTTTCGATGGTGACATCTGTTTGCCTTTGCAGGTAGTAACGCATATCGGCGTAATTTCCAAATCCCAAATCCCAACTATCAAATCCCAATCACTATGCACTTACGTTCCGCAAGCCTTACTTCAAACTCTGCCATCTTCTCCATCACCGGTAGTCTCGCTTCGAGCGAATCAAGCCTGGAATCCACGGCATCAAACCTCCTATCCACAGCCTCGAACTTCGGTCGAGTAGAACTCATAGCCCACCTCCTATTGGAGTATTAGCTCCGAGGTAGCTATGAGCCCCCTCACAGAACCGGACTTGAGGTTTTCCCTCATCCGGCTCTTCAGAAGCACATCCTCTACGATT